>Ga0102941_1000980_pt1 | contig 13469 bp, 5 predicted proteins | sample SalPonR2_C_D2_MG_FD_79281 | JGI IMG/M metagenome (GOLD analysis project Ga0102941, IMG submission 79281) | Salt pond soil microbial communities from South San Francisco under conditions of wetland restoration - Salt Pond MetaG R2_C_D2_MG | ecosystem: Environmental > Aquatic > Marine > Intertidal... | reverse complement strand
GGCTTTCAGTAGCGCCATCCCTTCTCGCCCGGAGGTCGTGTCGCGGCTGTAGTTCATGTCGAACAGAACCAGGTCGAATTGCTGTCGCCGCATCGCCTCGAGCGCCGCAGGCGGGCTTTCGGCAGTCACTACGCCATAACCCTCGCCGGAAAGCAGGACCGAAAGCGCCTGGCGGACGTCATCCTGGTCATCGACCACCAGCACTTTGAGATCGCCTTTGCTCGAACTCGACTCATTCATTTCGCTTAGTCAACACGTTGCTGGGCCTTGAACGATTCGGCCATGCCCACTTCCCTGAAATTCGGCGATCACATGATACGACCTTGAAGCATGCGCGCCGCCGGAATGATGGCCTCCACCATAATGGAAAACCTCGACGGTGGGGAGCAACCCTCCGGGCGCCCGTGGTCGGCCAATCCACCCAGCAGATTCAGGAAATTCCCACATCCGATTTTCATCGCTCTTCAGGTACACGCCCCCGCCACCGCTCGAAATCACTCGTAATCCAGCGCTTCCAGCGGCTGCACACGCGTCGCACGCAAGGCGGGCGCCAGGCTTGCCAGCACGAGGGTCGCGCCGATCGCGGCGGCCGCGGCCAGCCAAAGCCAGGGCTCGAAAAGCGAGACCTGGTAGAGGCGCTCGCCGACCAACCACGTTGCCAGCCAGCCCGCGAGTGCCCCGATAATCAGCCCCGGCGGCAAAAGCCAGGCCGAGCGCGCCAGCGTCCTCACAAGAATGGAGCGTTCCGTTGCGCCAAGCGCCTTTCTCAGTCCGATCTCCGCGGTACCGGCGGCAACGTTGTAGCTCTGCAGGGCGTACAACCCGTAGAACACCAGTACCAGTGCCAGTCCGCTGAACGTCCCGAGCAATGCCAGCTGCGGCTCGCGATCGTTCACTGTCCGGCGTACCAGCGCATCCAGCGTGGCCGCAAAGTCGATGCGGTCCTCGCCCAGCTCGCGCTCTATCAAGGATTGTACGTCGCGGACCAACACGGAGGGTTCGATCGAGGTCCGCATGAGTATTTGCTGCTGAGACTGCGGCGCCGGCGAGAATGTGTACACGGTCGGATTGGCATCCTGCTCATCCGGCGACATATGGCGTACCGAAGCGACAACGCCTACGATCATGACCTTGTCGTGGCTGTCGGGCCCGTCAGCCATGCCGAACCGGCGGCCCAGTGCTGAACCGCCGAGGTACGCGTCCTCGAACGCCTTGTCCACGATCACGGTCGCGACGGCGTCTCCGGCATCCTCCGGTCCGAACCTTCGCCCGGCCAGCAACTCGATGCCGGCGACCCTGAAGAAATCCTCGCCGGCCGATCGTGGCCGGACCGGCAATGGTTCGTCCGGTCGGTCTTCGAGTGAAATCGAAGACAGCATCTCCGATCGGCCAAACGGCACCACGTTGGTCCAGCTCACGCCATCGACGCCGGGCAACGAGCGCAACCGTTCAACCACTGCGGCCACCCCGGCGTCGGTGGCCGGCGGTCCCGGCTGGGGCGTCGTGATCGATGCCGCCACCAGCCGATTCTTCTCGAACCCCAGCTCCTGGTCGAGCAGGTTGAGCCAGCTGGCCAGCAGCAGGCCAAGCGTGACCAGCAGACTGAAAGCGATACCGATCTGGCCGATCATCAACCCTTGACGCAGCCGGGCGCCGCTGCTGCGCGCGCCCAGGCCACGGCCGCCGAGAAATTGCGACGAATTGCCGGCAACCCGGCGCGTCTGCCATGCCAGGGTGGCCAGAATCGGGATCAACCCCGCGCCCAGCAAGGCGGCGCCGGCCAACCAGGTCGGCATCGACACCGTTGCGCGCAATGGGCCGTTTTCTTCCAGTACACCAAGCGCATACAGCGCATCGAGACCCAATGCCGCCACCAGCAATGCCAGCACGCCGCCGGGCACCCCAAGCAAAACGTATTCCAGGCACACGCCGACGAGCGCCTGGCCGCGCCTGGCGCCGAGTGCCGCCTGGACCGCGAGTTCATGATCACGACCGGTCCAGCGCGCCAGCCACAGGCCCGCGAGGTTCAGCCATGCGGCCAGCAACACCACCAGCGTGGCCGACCCCAGGATCATCAGCCCCTGGCGCTGCCCGGAGGACCACAGCTCGCGTAGCGGACGAACGCGGTACTCGATCTCGAGCATCTGGCGCAGCCCCTGCAAGCGTTCGTCCGAACCCAGTCGTCCCCGCAATCTTTGCTCGAGCTGAGCGGGCGTGAAATCGCCGGCGCTGCGGGCAATGACCGTCAGCGAGCCAAACTGCGCAATCGACTGCGGACCGATCTTGTCCGGCCCGAGTTCCATCGGAAGCCAGATCCCGGTCCCGCTTTCGGGTATTGCGAATTTGTCGGGCAGCACACCGATCACGCGAACGGTGGAGTCTTCCAGTTCGATCACGCGCCCGATCAGGCCGGGGCGGGAGGCGAATTGCTCGCGCCAGGTCCGGGCACTGATCAACGCCACCGGGTCGGCACCGGGCCGTGTGTCACCGGCGTTGAAAGTTCTTCCGGCAACCGGTGCCAGACCGAAAACCTCGACCAGTCGGTGGTCGATAGACGCCGCGCGCAGGCGGCGCCCGTCGTCCAGGGGCAGGTCGAACGGCTGACCGATGATTCCCAGCCCCGCGATTTCGTCAACGCGATCCAGTTCCTCCACCAGCGCCTCGGACAAGCCCATATGCATGCCGAAACGACCGGAAAACGCCGACAGCGTAACCAGTTGCCCCGCCTGCGCATACGGCAGAGGCTTGCCGAACAACGACCAGCCGGCGGTACCCACCGCGGCCACGCCGCCGAGGCTCAGCGCGATCAGCACGATCACGCTCAGCGAAAAACCCGGTGCACGCCGGAGTCTGCGCCATGCACGCCGGAACTCCATTGAAAAACTGACATTCATCCTCTGGACTCCCGAAAAAATGCGTTCGAAGGGTTCAAGGCATCACTCCTGAGGCAATGCGTCCAGCGTGCGCAGCACATCGCGCGCGATCTGTGTGCGCTTGGGCGCGTCCTTGCTGCCATAAGGCATGTCGATGTTCAGCGCGAAGAACACCGGCCCATCCGGAAGCTCCACCCAGCCGACCCACCAGCCGACGTTCGGTTCGACCCGGGCCTGCCAGCCCGTCTTTGCCCGCAGGATCCATTCGTTCCTCCATTCGTTCCCGGCCTCGTTGATCATGAGATCCTTGACCAGCCGCTGGTGCTCGACCTTGAACGGCAGCTCGTTGTAGTAGAGCCTGCGCAGAAATTCGATCTGTTCGACCGCAGAGATCCTGAGATGGCCGTCCAGCCAGAAACGATCGACGCCCCCCGACGGATCGGCGTTGCCGTAGTCGACGCTTTCGAGATACTCACGCTCGCGCGCCTCGCCGATCTGGCGGGCGAACTGCTGGTAGACCCAGACCACCGAGTTGCGCATCGAAGATCTGAGGTTCTGGTCCCTGTTCCAGGCATCCAGCCAGCGTTTCTCGCCGTCCCATTCGAAGACCTGAAATTCGTCGCGCACCACGCCCGCGTCGAGCGCGAACAATACGTGCGGCACCTTGAAAGTCGAGGCCGGTGAATAGCGCTGCGCGGCTCGCTCCAGGTTGTATGCCAGGTATCGGCTGCCGCCACCGCGCTGGTCGAGCACTGCGATCGTGCCCTCGATCCCGGCCGTCTCGAAAAACCTGGCCCATTCCGGCTCGTTCTTCCACTGCGCATGAACCGAGTGGCAGATTAAGATGAGCATCGTTGCCGTGAAGGTTTTCATCAATGGGGGTTCCTCATGTTCGCTGATACCGATCATTCATACCGCAAAGCCTCCAGCGGCTGAACCCGCGAAGCACGCACTGCCGGCCCAAGACTGGCGAGCAGGATCGTTGCTGCGATTGCCGCAGCGGTTGCCAGCAAAGACCCGGATCGGCAAATCCAACATTGTAGAGACGATTGCCGATAATCTTCCCGGCCAACCATGCACCAGGCAACCCCAGCAGCAGCCCCGACGGTAACAGGCGCAGCGCGCGTATCATCTCGGCCCCGATGATTCTCATGCGGCTCGCGCCGATCGCCCGGCGTAGCCCTATTTCCGCGGTGCCTATCGCCACCTGGTAGCTCTGCAGCGCGTATAAACCGTAAAAAACCAGAACCAGTCCAAGGGCGGTAAATATGGCAATCAAGATCAACTGCGGCTCGCGATCGCTCACAGAACCACGAACTTTCTCGCCAAGGCTGGTTACGTAATAAATTCGACTGGCGCCGAGTTGCTGCTCGAGCGTCTGCCGCACATCGGCGATCAGGAATTCCGGATTCATGCGTGTGCGCACCAGCAATTGCGTCTGGGATGCGGGTAAATGCGAATAACGATAGATCGTCGGATTTTCGGATTGCTCATCAGGCGCTTCATGCCGTACCGACTCGACAACGCCGATCACGCTCAGATCGGCATTCGGATAGCCAACTCGACGCCCAATTCCGGCGCCGTCCAGGTAGCGGCGCTCGAACGACTCGTCCACGATCACCGTGGCGGCCCCCTCACCGGCATCCTCCGGGCCGAATGAACGTCCAGATAGCACCTGGATTCCGGCTGTCCGGAAAAAATCGGGGCCCGCGAAGCGCGAGCGCGCTTCAACGGGCTCGGGGGCGCCGGATTCCATGAGATCGCTATCGAGAACGACGCCGGAGACAAACTCCAGGCCGCCAAACGGTACCGCGTTGGACCAGCTCACCTGTTCAACGCCGGGCAATCCGCGCAATCTTTCCGCAGCAGCAGCTACGCCGGCGTCCGACTCCGGCAAGCTGTCCGGCTGTGCAGCCGTCATGGCAGAAATCAGGCGATCGGAATCGAAGCCCAAATCCTCGTTCAGCAACTTCGTCCAGCTGGTAAAGAGCATCACCAGCGCAATCAGCAGCGAAAACGCGACTCCGATCTGCCCGGCCACCAGCATCCTCTGCATGCCCGAAGCGCTGGACTTCGCGCCTATGCCTTTTCCCGCCAGGTTACCCGTGCCGGTCTTGGCCAATCGGCGCTGGTTCCAGGCAATTCCGCCGATCACCGGCAACATTCCCAGGCCAAGCGCTACAAGGCCAATCACAATCGTCGGCGCCGCAAGCGTGGCGCGCAACGGACCATCCTCGTCGAGTACATCGAGCGAGTAAAGCAGCTCGAGACCCGTCCCCGAAACGATCATTGCCAGAGCGAGACCCGGAATACCAAGCAATAGGTACTCGACCAAAGCGCCCAAAGTGGCCAGGCCGCGGGGCGAGCCCAGTGAAAACTGAATTGCCAGCTCTCGGCCACGTCCCGTCCAGCGGGCAAGCCACAGTCCGGCCAGATTCAGCCAGGCGCCAAACAGTACGACAGCGGTCGCGGATGCAAGAATCACCAGTCCTTCGGCGTTGCCGAAAGACCAGAGTTCACGCAACGGCCGAACCCTGACTTCGATGTCATCCCTTGAGTGCCAATCCAGCTGCTCATCGCTGTTCAGCCGGGCAGTCAATCGGTCGCGATAGGCTTCGAGCGTACCCCCATCCCCTCGCCTGCCCACCACGGTATGGCTCAGCAAATGACGATACGTTTCAGCGGAGAGCGTATCCGGACCCAGCTCCAGCGGCAACCAGATATCGGTCATCGTTTCAGGGATCGCCATCTTGTCCGGCAAAATCCCGACGATGCGCACTCTGCCGTCTTCAATGTCAACGAGCCGGCCTACAATTTCAGGGTCGCTGCCGAACATACCTCGCCAAGTACGTTCGCTGATCACCGCCACTCGATCCGCGCCGGGCTCAACGTCCCGTTTTTCAAAAATGCGCCCAACGGTCGGGGATATGCGCAATATCCCGAGAATTCGATGGTCGATCCGGGCCGCGCGTATTCCGCTTCCGTCGGCCAGCCTCAATTCAAATGGTCGTTCAACGATGCCAATCGGCCCAAAACGCTCTTCTCGATTCAGTTGTGCAACCAGTGCCGGGGAGAGGCCGAAGTGATATTCGAGCCCGGGGCGCCACGCCGAAATCGTAACCAGCTGATCGGACTGGACATAAGGCAACGGTTTGGCATACAGCGACCAGCCCGCAGTAGCCACCGCGGCGACGCCGCCGATGCTGAAGCCGATCAGCACAATCACGCTCAAGGAAAATCCCGGCGCGCGCACCAGGCGCCGCCAGGCGCGCTGCAGTTCCATCGATAGACTGAAATTCATGGAAATGACGCTCCCAAGCCAAAACGGGGCATCAGACAGTTGTTAATCATGCCGCAGCGCCTCCATTGGCTCAACCCGGGCGGCATGCCGGGCCGGGATGTAGGCAGCGACTAGCGTGACGCCAAGCAATAATCCTGTGGCCAGCAGGTAAGTCACCGGGTCCCCCGGTTGTATTCCGTAGAACATGCCGTGCATCACGCGCGTCAGCAACACGCCCGCCACAATGCCGATGACCAGACCGGCACCGACCATCTTCATCGAACCGGTCATCACCAGACGTTGCACACGTTTGCGCGCCGCGCCCAGCGCTACACGTATGCCGATTTCGTGAGTGCGCCCGGCGACCACGTACGAAACCACACCGTACAGCCCGACCGAGGCCAGAAACAGCCCGGCCAGTCCCGAGACGATCAGCAGGCTCATGCTGAACCTCACCCGGCTCGTCGAACGGGACACCAGGTCTGCCATCGCCGCGGACGAGTCCATGGTCACGGCAGGATCCAGCTCGCGCACAAGTTCGCGAACCGAGGGCATGAGCGAAAGCGCGCCGGCGCCACGGGCTTGTACGACAAGGTTCAGGTGCAGCGAGGGCGACACCGGAAAGCCTTCACCGGGCACCGGAATAATCGGGTAATAGACCGCCATCGCCCGCGCGCCTTCCAGCGAGCTTGCAGGTACATCGCCGACGACGCCGACGACGCGAGAGTAGCGGGGCACCTCAGCGGGTGCCGCCAACGGCCGCACGCCCTTGCCCAGAGGATCCTGTCCCGGCCAGAAACGCTCGGCAAACGCCTGGCTGACGACGACCGCGCCGGATTCCGGGTGATCCAGATCCGCAGCCGTCAGGGTTCGGCCGGCAATCAGCGGAACACCCAGCGCTTCAAAGAATCCCGGCGCGACTACAACAATATCGCCGCAGGCCGTGCCGCCGCGCTCGCGCATGCGTTGCTCCACGGCCGCATCTTCAAAACCCTGCGCCCAACAGCCGAATTCGCCCGACAATGGCAACGGATTGCCGGCGCCGGCCGATTCGACACCTGGCAGCGCCGCGGCTCGTTCGAGAAGCTCGCGATAGAACCGCCAGACCCCGGCGTGGGTACGGTAGCGTTCACCGGGCAAATGCAGCTGCATCCGAGCGACATTATCGGGAACAAAGCCCGGGTCGATGTTGGTGAGCTTGATGAAGCTTTGGAATAGCATGCCCGCGCCGACCATCAGAACCAGGGCAATTGCGATCTGGGCCGCAACCAGGCCCGCGCGAACCCGCTGCTGCCTGAAGCCTGCCGTCGCGCGATGACTCTCGCTGCCGGCATTCGGCCTGGCGGCGTGCCCGCGCAGACGAACCAGCACGAAGAGAGTCAAAAACACCCCGACAATCATCGCCAGCCCAATCACGAATAGCACGACGATGGCATCGATGCCGACGTTTTCGGCCCGGGGCAATGTCTCGGGCACGCGAGCCATCAACCATTCCACGCCCCAGAAAGCCGCGCCCAGCGCGAAAATCGAGCTGATGCCTGCGATCATCATGCTCTGGGACAACACATATCGTCCCAACCCCCACAGGCTCGCGCCCAGGGCCGCGCGGACCATCAACTCCTGATGCCGGGACTCGAACCGGACCAGGAACAGGTTGACGACATTGGCCAGTGCGATCAGGAGTACCAGAACCACCATCGCGAACAGCAGCCACAGATGGCGGTCCATGTCACCCAGATGGAATTCCTTCAGCGGTACCACACGCGTGCGAAAGCCGAAGCGGTCCATGAATTCTTGGTTGTAAGTTTCGGGAAAGGCTTCCGGCAGCCGCGCGGTCAGCTCGGCGAGTTCGGCCTGCGCCCGGTCAAGACCGCCGGACTCGGCAAGTCGTGCCATGGCCATGAAGACATGCGCATTGAGAAAAGGCCCGGCCGGGTTCAGGCGTTGCGGAATCCATACCTCCGGTTGTTCGATCACGGCGGGTGCTCCGGCCTGGCCGGGAAGACGCACCCCGGGTTGCATGATGCCGACTATCTCGAACCCCTGTCCCTCGATCTCGAGCACGCGTCCGATCACCGTCGCATCCGCCGCAAACTCGCGCTGCCAGTATTCATGGGCAAGCATCGCGACCGGCGCGGCGCCGGGCGTATCGTCGGCCGGGCTGAGCAAGCGACCGCTGTCCACCCGGGCGCCGATCATCGACATGACGTCCCCGGAAACAATGCCCGTAATGGCGCGCGCGCTGTGTTCCCCCATCCGTACCGCAGTGGCATTTACCTGCCACATGCCGATGGCATCCAGTGCATCGGCGTGTTCCCTGAAGTGGAAGTACTGGGCTGCCGAGAGATTCCACTCAGCACCGTCCTCCATCCCCGGCACGGGCGATACGAGCCTGATCAGGCGGTCGGAATCAGGATAAGGCAGGGGCGCCAGAACCACGCCGTTGAGCACCGTGAAGATTGCCGCGGCAGCGCCCATCCCCAGCGCCAGCGTCAGGATGGAGATCGACGTGACCAGCGGCGTACGGGCCAGCGACCTCCATGCGAACTGCAACTTCTCAAACCATCGATTCATATGGATGCCTGAAGGTGGATACAAAGTGGCCCAAAGAAGCAATCCATGAATCATTCACTTCTGAGCGTGGTCGCAGGATCGGCACGCGTCGCGCGCAGTGCCGGCACGCTGCACGCGACTGCCGCCACCAGTGCGAACAGGATGATGATCGCCAGGTAGGTCAGCGGGTCACTAGCGCTCAGACCCACCAGCTGGTCGTTCAGACCCCGCGTCATCGCCAGTGCCAGCAACGTCCCGACGACCAGGCCGGCACCAACCAGCAGCAGGCCCTGCTTCAGCACAAGAGAAAAAATTCTTCCCGCGGTTGCACCGAACGCCAGACGCACGCCCAGCTCGGGAAGTCGCTGGCGAACCCTGTAGGCGAGGACCCCGTACAGGCCCACTACGGCCAGGAGTAGCGCCAAAAGGCCGAACAGGGTGAGCAAAGTGCTGGAAAAACGCATTTCCGATGTCGCGTCGTCAACCCGGGCCTGCAGCGGCTCGACGTTGGTCAGCGGTATGTCGGCGTCCAGGCCGGCCAGGGCCTGCTCTATCGACATCCTGGCGGCCAGCGGATCTCCTTGCGTACGCACGGTCCAGTTCATCCCGGTGAAGAAGCCGATGCTGCCCGAAAAGCTGGAGGAAAAATAAACCGTCTCGATCGGCTCCTCACGCAGATCCTGAACGGTCTGGTGCTCGACGACCCCGATCACCTCGGTGGCAACACCTTCGGGGCGATCGCCGCGCCGGATGTACAGCGTCTTGCCGAGTGCCGATTCGTTCGGCCAGGCGCGCTGAGCCAGTGCCTCGTTGATCACGACATGATTGCGAGCGCCGTCCTGGTCTGCCTGGCTGAGCGTACGACCGGCCAGAACCTGGCTACGCAGCGTGTCGAAGTAGCCCGGGTATACCAGCCGATACTGGGCCTGCCTGGCGCTGCCGTCTTCGAAGCTCGCCAGGTCCGGCGCATAGCGACTGCCGAAGCCGACCCCGGTCAACGGCAACGGGAAACTGCCGCCGGCGTGCGTAATCTGCGGCAATTCTTCAAGCCGCTGCATGAATTGCCGCTGAAATTCCACCTGTCGCTCGGCATCTGGATACCGGTCGACAGGCAGCGCAAATCCAAAGGTCAATACGCCTGCGGCGTCAAACCCCGGATCGCTCTGACGCAGCGTATTGAAGCTCTGCAGCATCAGGCCGGCTGCAACCAGCACCGCCAATGCCAATGCGACCTCGCCGACGACCAGACCATTGCGCCACCGGCCGGTAGTGCGCGAAGAATCCGTGCCGCTCCGGTCTCGCAAGGATGAGGCGACGTTGCGTTGCGACTGTGCCATCGCCGGCAGCGTGCCGGCGAGAAGCGTTGCCGCGGTGACGACCAACGCCGTGAACCCCAGCACCCGGATATCGATTCCAACCCGGCGTAGCTGGGGAATCTCCAACGGCTGCAGATCGACAAGCAGCGGCAATGAAACCAATGCCAGGAAAAGGCCGAGCACACCGCCGACCACAGCGACCAGAACGGCCTCCGTCAGCCCGTAACGGATCATCCGCCAGCGGCTGCATCCCAGCGCGCTGCATATGGCTTGATCCCGGCTTCGAGCCAGTGCCCGCACGAGCAACAGATTGGCGACATTTGCGCAAGCAATCAGCAGGACCAGCGCCACGATCGCCGAAATCATCAGGATCATGCCGTCGATTTCCTCGGTGAGTTCCTGCTGCAACGGCACCAGCCGATTGCTGAAATTGTTATCGCGATAGACCTCGGCATCCTCACGCAAGCGGGCCGTGATCGCATCGATTTCATGCTGGGCCTGCTCCAGCGAGACGCCGTCACGAATCCTTCCGATCACGTTCAGGAAAACATTGCCCGCGCCTGCGTTGGCGTCCACGTTGACGCGCAGTACCTCGAAAATATCGGGATCGTCGGGGACGCCGCCGGGCATCAGCAACTGGAAACCGGGTGGCATGATCCCGACCACGGTCGCCGGAAAGTTGTCGAGCTGGATTGTCGAACCGACCGTCTCGGGGTCGGCACCGAATTGTTTTTGCCAGAAGGCGTGGCTGAGCATGACGGCATTGGGCGGATTGAAGGTATTCGCCGGCGGCGGCACGCCGGACGGCACTTCGCCGGGATTGAAGGCGGCATCGATGGCTTCGAACTGTCGCCCGGCCATCGGCCCGACGCCGAGCAGATCGAACAGGTTCCAGGTCATACCGACCGAAGCGACCTGCTCGGGCTGGCTATCAGGATTGGCCTTGAAGATGTGCTGGTTACCGAATGCTGCGGCGAAGCCCTCGAACAGTTCGGCTTCGCGTCGATAGCGTTCCACCATGTCGGGCGAAGCCTGCCATGTGTCGATGTCCCGATTCGGCATCACGCCCCAGACAGCGACCAGTTCTTCGGGGTCCGGATACGGCGGTGGCTTGAGCAGTGTCGCGTCGAGCACGCTGAAGATGGCCGAAGTGGCGCCGATTCCCAGCGCCAGCGTGATCACCGCAAACGTCGTGACCATTCGGGTCTTGACCAGCGACCGCACAGCCAGCCTGAGGTCTGCGATGATTCCATTCATGAGCTTCTCCCGTTGGAATTCGGTTTATTGGTAGCGAAGCGCCTGCACGGGATGAATCCGGGCAGCCCTGCTGGCCGGCAGCCAGCCGGCCAGCAGCACCACGCCTGCAAGCAGGACCACGGCAAGCAGCACGACGACAGGCTCGAACGGCGAGAGCTCGTATAACAGGCCCCGCGCCATGCTTCCCAGCAGCCAGGCCAGCACCAGCCCGGCGCCACCGCCGATCAGGGCGAGCCGCAGGGTCTGTCCAAGCACCATTTGTTGTAGCGTCGAGGGCGCCGCACCCAGCGCCGCTCGCAGCCCGATCTCGCCGGTGCGCTGCGTCAGCGCAAAATTGAGCACGCCGAACAGGCCGACGGCGGCGAGTGCCGTGGCCAGGCCGGCAAACACCATTGCCAGCGTGGCCACGACACGGTCCACGACGATTGTTGAACCGAGCACGGTGTCCAGCGTGAACAAATCGTCCACCGGCAGGTTCGGATCGAGCTCGGCAATCAGATCGCGAACCGCCGGCGCCATTGCGTCCGGATCCTGGCGTGTTCGCAGGTAGAAACTGGCCGAGCCGACGTTTTCGGTCTGGTACATCGAAAGGAAGAACTGCGGCGGTATTGATTCCTTGACCGTGCTGTAGGCAGCGTCGCCGACCACACCGACAATCTCGATGTCGAGTTCATTTCCCGAGTCCTCGTCTCGTCCCATGCGCTTGCCGAGACCGCCGTCGTCGAGGTCGAACTTGCGCAGGAACGCCTGGTTGACGAGCGCGACGCGGGTGCGCCCGTGTCGATCGGACTCGCTGAATATCCGCCCGCGCAGCAGCGGAATGGAGAGCGTCTCGAAAAACGCCGGACCGACCGCGTTGAAACTGGCGCCGGTGTTGGTCTCCGGCGAGGCATCGAAACCTTCGACGGTGAGATTGCTGCCCCAGTTGCTGTCGGTAAGAATGGGCACCATGGACACCGCGGCGGCGTCGACGCCGGGCAGGCGTCCAAGGCGCTGCTCGACGGTGCGGAAAAGCGCCCGCGCCTGCTCCGTGGAATACCCATTACGCGCCGGAGAGATGGAAAAACTCAGCACCGGTTCGGGCGCCAGCCCCAGGTCGACGCTGTTGACGTTCATCAGACTTCGAATGAACAGGCCGGAAACCACCAGCAGGGCCAGGGCCAGCGCAATCTGTCCACCGACCAGGACCGACCGCAAGCGTGCTGCAGCCCGGCTCATGCCCGAACGTGCGACCTGATCCCGCATGGCCTCGACCGGGCTGTTCCGCAGCGCCTGCACAACCGGTGCCGTGCCCGCCAGGACAAGCGCCACGATACTCGCCGCCAGACCGATCACCAGAATGCGCCAATCCAGCGCGGCCGAAACAATGCCCGCATCGGCGGCGGGTAGCAGATAAACCACCAGCCGCAGCGTCCCGAGCGCGACCGGCAAACTGACCAGGGCGCCGGCAAGCGCCAGGATCGCGAGAACTGCAAGGCGCTGGGCCAAAATGTGGCGTCGCCCCGCGCCCAGTGCCTGGCGCACTGCGGTTTCGCCGCGTTCTGCCGCCCCCAGCGCAAGCAACAGATTGGTAATGTTGACGCATGCGACCAGCAGGACCAGGCCCGCGACGAACAGCAGCAGGATCAGCGGCGTGCGCGCCGACTCGAGCACATTCGCCTGGCCCTGCGCACCGGCCAGCAGGTGCAGTTCACGGGCCAGGAAGCGCTGCATCCAGCTATCGCTTCGCCCCTGTATCAGCGGTGCCTCGACTTCGCGAATCAGGTTCGCGAATATCGGTGCCAGGCTTGCGCGTGCCCGTTGCATCGAAACGCCATCGGCAAGCCGACCGAAGACATACAGCCAGTGGCTGCGCCGGTCGTCCGGCTTCCACATTCCCCTGAGCGTCAGATCATGGAGAAGCGTCAGCGGCATGAAAGTATCCGCCGGCCACAACCTGTTCAGACCGGCGAATCCGGGCGGTGCGACGCCGATGATTTCGAGCGACTGGCCGTTGACCACGATGCTTTCGCCGACCATGGATGGATCGCCGCCAAACCGCGCCTGCCACAGGTTGTGGCTCAACACGGTGACGCGCGGGGCACCTGCCGCCACCAGCTCTTCGCGGGTAAAGAATCGTCCCGCCGCCGGCTTGAGCTCCAGCACATCGAAATAATTGCCCGATACCAGCAATCCACGCCCGCTGGTCGT
>Ga0102941_1000977_pt1 | contig 13490 bp, 9 predicted proteins | sample SalPonR2_C_D2_MG_FD_79281 | JGI IMG/M metagenome (GOLD analysis project Ga0102941, IMG submission 79281) | Salt pond soil microbial communities from South San Francisco under conditions of wetland restoration - Salt Pond MetaG R2_C_D2_MG | ecosystem: Environmental > Aquatic > Marine > Intertidal... | reverse complement strand
GGAACCACGGCGGGGTCAGTGGCGCGTCGCCTTGCAGGTTCACGATCATCTCGATCCCGTCACCCAACTGTGCCAGCGCTTCGGCGCAGCGTTCCGTCCCGTTTCGCGCCACGGATGACGTCATCAGGACCTTGGCGCCGAAGGCATGCGCGGCGTCGGCTATGCGATCGTCATCGGTTGCGACATAGATCGCGTCGAACCCCGCGACCTCGGTCGCGGCGCGCCACGATCGTTCGATCAGGCTGCGGGTCTCACCGGTCGCCCCGGTCAGCTGGGCGAGGGGTTTGCCCGGATACCGGGTCGACGCATAGCGCGCGGGGATGACACAGGCGATGGTCATGCCGGTTTCAGATCCACACCAGGTGCATGGGCGATGAAGAACCCGTTCGCGAACCCGTCTTTGCCATAGCTGAAGGTCTGATGATCTTCGAACCTGACCATCCGACCACCAGCACCGCGCAACACGGCATCGCCTGCCGCGGTGTCCCATTCCATCGTGCGCCCGAGACGGGGGTAGATGTCAGCCTCACCGGTGGCGACAAGACAGAACTTCAACGAAGATCCTGCGCTTTTCATGTCAGCGACCCGGTATTTGCCGATATACGCATCGGTCGCCGCGTCGCGGTGTGATTTCGAGGCCACCACGTAAAGCGCGGCATTGTCCGGCGTCTTGACCGCAATGGGGTGCGTCGGCCCCGGCACGGCGGGATCGAAAGCTCCGGTTTCCTCGACGCTGACACCCTCGGCATCGGTGTAGAACAACCGGCCCTTGGCGGGGGCGTAGACGACACCCCGCACGGGGACGCCGTTTTCGACCCATGCGATGTTCACGGTGAAATCGCCACGGCGCTGGATGAATTCCTTTGTGCCATCCAGCGGATCGACGATCAGGAAATCGCGCGCGGTTTGTCCGTGGCTGTCTGCCTGTTCTTCCGTCACCAATGCCAGGTCGGGAAAGGCCGCGCGCAGCCGAGCCGAAATGAGCGCATCCGCCGCTTCGTCGGCCTCTGTCACGGGGCTGGCATCGGATTTGACCTTCACATCGAAATCATCAGCCTGATAAATTTCCATGATGCGCTGGCCGGCTTCGATTGCGGCCTCGCGAAAAACCTGCATCATTTTTGCATAATTCAAATCAGCCTCCATTTGGCCTTGATTGATTGTTACATCTCCCCGCGTTATCGTCCGGCCAAGAGGTCAGGGCAAGAGAGACGCGACCAGACGCGGGCCGGGCCGTTACTTCCGGGCAGGATTACACGGGCAGACCATGTTCGACGCCAACCGCAGACAGACCACATTCGGCCTTGCGCTGAATATGCTGGAACTGACGTTCCACGCGGCGTCGCGAAAAGTCCGGTCCAATCATCGCAACGCGATCATGGCGATCGGGATGTCGATCCTGCAATCCATGATGTTCCTGGCCGCCTTCGTGTTGATGTTCTCGCTGTTCGGGCAGCGCAGCGCAGCCATTCGCGGCGACTTCATGCTGTATCTGTTTTCCGGTATTTTCGCATATCTGACGCATATCCAGGCGGTTCGCGGGATCATGAGCGCGGAATCTTCGACTTCGGCGATGATGCAGCATGCACCAATGAATACCCTGGTCGCGATCCTGTCTTCGTCGCTCAGTGTTTTGTACACCAAGACAATCAGCATGCTGGTGCTGCTGCTGATGCTTCACACCATGTTCCAGCCGCTCGAAATCCACTACTGGCCGGGCGCGTTCATGATGTTCCTTCTGTCCTGGGCATCGGGATGCGTGATCGGGATATTGTTCCTCGCGCTGAAGCCCTGGATGCCGGACGTCATCACGATCATGCAGCTGGTGTATATCCGCGCAAACATGCTTGCCTCAGGCAAGATGTTCGTCGCGAACATGCTGCCGACGGCGATCCTTCCGTTCTTTGACTGGAACCCCCTGTTTCACATCATCGACCAGACCCGTGGTTTTGTCTTTGTGAATTATTTCCCGCATCATACGAACTGGGAATATCCACTCTATTTCACGCTGGTCGCCCTGGTGATCGGGTTCATGGGTGAATTCTACACGCGCAAACATGCCTCGGCCAGCTGGGACGCCGCGCGCTAGGCCTGATCTAGTCAACCACCCGCAATGTCAGGTTGATCCTGCCGCCCTGGGCCAAAAGGCTGGAACTGCCCCAGCGCACCCGGTCTATGCCGTGATACGCCAATCGCGCCGCGCCCTGCATCACGACGACATCACCCGATTTCAACCAGACCGATCGCGTTGGCCCACCGCGTTGCGTGCCACCCACGCGAAACAAAGCGTCGTCCCCAAGCGATATCGACACCACGGGCATGGTAAAATCCGCCTCGTCCCGGTCCTGATGCAGGCCCATCCTGGCGCCTTCCGTATAAAAATTCACAAGACAACACTGCGGATCAGCCGCCACGCCGCTGACCTCGTGCCAGATTTTCATCACGCTGTCGGGAATCGCAGGCCATGGCACGCCGCCGGGATGCAGGCGTTCGTACCTGTAGCCGCGCCTGTCCGACACCCATCCGTATTGCCCTGCAGCCGTCATGCGCACCGACATTTTGCGGCCCCGCGCCGTCTCTGGCACAAATAGTGGGGCAGCACGCACCACGGCGCGGATATCATCGAGCATCGCTGCCTGTGCGTCTGCCGATATCCGTCCGGGCCAGACCGCCACGCCGCCCACATCCAAAGTTGTCACAGTGACATCGCCCCCTTTTTTCATTGAACGGTCCTGCTTGCAGGCGCCAAACCGCCTCCTTATATACCACCCGAACCGGTCGGGGCGTGCATCCCGGCCAAAATCACAGTCAAAATCACTTGGCGGCAACGGGGGCCATAAAGGACCCGCCACCGTCAGTTCGCTTGTAAGAGAAGGGACCAGATCGATATGGCTAAAGTGATTGGGATCGACCTCGGCACCACGAACTCGTGTGTAGCCATCATGGACGGCAGCCAACCCCGCGTCATCGAGAATTCCGAAGGCGCGCGTACCACCCCCTCGATCGTCGCATTTACCGACGATGAACGCCTGGCCGGGCAAGCCGCAAAGCGTCAGGCCGTTACCAACCCGGAAAACACCGTTTTCGGTGTAAAGCGTCTGATCGGACGCCGGGTGGATGACAGCCACCTGGAAAAAGACAAGAAAAACCTGCCCTATAACGTCGTCGACGGCGGCAACGGGGACGCCTGGATCGAAGCCAAGGGCGAAAAATACAGCCCATCGCAGATCTCGGCCTTCATTCTGCAAAAGATGAAGGAAACCGCCGAAAGCTACCTGGGCGAAGACGTGACGCAGGCCGTCATCACCGTGCCCGCGTATTTCAATGACGCCCAGCGTCAGGCCACCAAGGACGCCGGCAAGATCGCGGGTCTTGAGGTTCTGCGCATCATCAACGAACCCACCGCCGCAGCGCTCGCCTATGGCCTCGACAAGACCGAGACCAAGACCATCGCCGTGTATGACCTTGGCGGCGGGACGTTCGATGTGACGATTCTTGAAATCGACGATGGCCTGTTCGAGGTCAAATCCACCAATGGCGATACGTTCCTGGGTGGCGAAGATTTCGATATGCGGATCGTCAACTACCTGGCGGATGAGTTCAAAAAGGAAAACTCGGTCGACCTGACCAAGGACAAGATGGCGCTTCAGCGCCTGAAGGAAGCTGCCGAAAAGGCCAAGATCGAGCTTTCGTCCTCCAGCCAGACCGAGATCAACCAGCCCTTCATCTCGATGGGTGCCAACGGTCAGCCGCTGCACCTGGTCACGAAACTGACCCGCGCCAAGCTGGAATCGCTGGTCGGTGACCTGATCAAGGCTTCGATGAAGCCCTGCGCGGCCGCGCTGAAGGATGCCGGCCTGTCGAAATCCGACATCGACGAAGTGGTTCTGGTGGGCGGCATGACCCGCATGCCCAAGGTGATCGAGGAAGTGACCAATTTCTTCGGCAAGGAGCCCCACAAGGGCGTGAACCCTGACGAAGTCGTTGCCATGGGCGCTGCCATTCAGGCCGGCGTTCTGCAAGGTGACGTGAAAGACGTGGTCCTGCTCGACGTCACGCCGCTGTCGCTCGGTATCGAAACGCTGGGGGGCGTGTTCACCCGCCTGATCGACCGCAACACCACGATCCCGACGAAAAAGTCGCAGATCTTCTCGACCGCGGAAGACAACCAGAACGCCGTGACGATTCGTGTGTTCCAGGGTGAGCGTGAAATGGCCGCGGACAACAAGATCCTGGGTCAGTTCAACCTTGAAAACATCCCGCCGGCCCCCCGTGGCCTGCCGCAGATCGAGGTGACGTTCGACATCGACGCCAACGGCATCGTGTCGGTCGGCGCCAAGGACAAAGGCACCGGCAAGGAACAGCAGATCACCATTCAGGCATCGGGCGGTTTGTCGGACGACGACATCGACCGCATGGTGCGCGAGGCCGAGGAAAACGCCGAGGCTGACAAGGAACGCCGGGATCTGGTGGAAACCACCAACCAGGCGGAATCGCTGATCCACGGCACGGAGAAGTCGCTGGAAGAACATGGCGACAAGGTTGATCCAACCACCGTCGAAGCGATCGAGTTGGCAATCAAGAACCTCAAGGAACAGCTTGAGACCGGGAATGCCGGCAAGATCAAGGGTGGCATCCAGAACGTCACCGAAGCGGCCATGAAACTGGGTGAAGCGATCTACAAGTCGCAGCAGGAAGAGTCCGGCAGCGATGACGATGCTGGCCCCGGTGAAGAGCCGCGCGGTGTGGATGACGATATTGTTGACGCCGATTTCGAAGATCTGGATAACGACCGCAACCGCGGGTGACCCTGAACTTGTGACCCCATGGAACCGGCCCGGGACAAACCTTGGCCGGTTCCGTCATTGAAGAAGGGACACCAATGGCAAAGCGCGATTACTACGAGGTGCTGGGCGTCGCCAAGGGTGCGTCGGCCGACGAGATCAAGAAAGCTTTCCGTTCCAAGGCGAAAGAGCTTCATCCGGATCGAAATGCAGACAATCCCAACGCCGAAGCTCAATTCAAGGAAGCCAACGAGGCGTATGACGTCCTGAAGGACGCCGACAAGAAGGCCGCCTATGACCGTTTTGGTCATGCGGCGTTCGACGGTGGCATGGCAGGCGGCCAGCGCGCCGGTGGCTATGGCGGCCGCCCGGGTCAGGGCGATTTCGCCAGCGCATTCTCGGATGTCTTCGAGGACCTGTTCGGCGATTTCATGGGCGGTCAGCAACGCGGCGGCCGGCAACGTGCCTCGCGTGGGTCCGACCTTCGCTATAACCTGAGCATCAGCCTGGAAGATGCGTTTTCGGGTCTGTCCAAGCAGATCACCGTCCCCACATCCGTGGCCTGTTCATCGTGCAAGGGATCCGGATCCGAGGGCGGCGCGGAGCCGACAACCTGCCCGACATGTTCGGGCATGGGCAAGGTGCGCGCGCAGCAGGGCTTTTTCACCGTGGAACGCACCTGTCCGACATGTTCGGGCATGGGGCAGATCGTGAAAAACCCCTGCAAGACCTGTAGCGGCGCCGGGCGTCAGCAAAAGGACCGCGCCCTTTCGGTGAACATTCCCGCTGGCGTGGAAACCGGTACCCGGATCCGCCTGTCGGGTGAGGGTGAGGCCGGACTGCGCGGGGGGCCGTCGGGCGATCTGTACATCTTCATCGATGTCGCGGATCACAACCTGTTCCAGCGTGACGGTATCGACCTGTTCTGCCGTGTTCCGGTATCCATGGTTTCGGCCGCTTTGGGCGGTGAAATCGAGGTGCCGACGATCGACGGCGGCCGGTCGCGTGTCCGGGTGCCCGAAGGGTCGCAATCCGGCCGGCAGATGCGTCTGCGCGGCAAGGGCATGCCCCAGCTTCGCGGGCCGTCCTCGGGGGACATGTATATCGAGCTTCAGGTTGAAACGCCGGTCAAACTGACCGCCGAACAAAAAGAGATGTTGCGCCAGTTCGAAGACAGCTGCGCCAAGTCCAACAACCCCAACGCCAGCGGGTTCTTCGACAAGGTCAAGAACTTCTGGGACGGCATAAAGAGCTGAGTGCAGCTTTCAGGAATTGAAAAAGGCCCCTGCTTTCAGGGGCCTTTTTCTGTGCGCCGGACGTGGCTGGCCGTCAGTTCCGCCCGATCTCACAGGCCGCCATGACCGCCATGTTGAGAATATCGTTCGCCGTGGACACCGTGGAACAGATCTGAACCGGCCGCTCGAGCCCGGTCAGAATCGGGCCGATCACCGTCGCGCCGGCCATTTCCTGCATCAGTTTGACCGATATGCTGGCTGAATGACGGGCCGGCACGACCAGCACGTTCGCAGCACCGGACAACCGGATGAACGGATATTGCGCCATCACCTCGGGGTTCAGCGCGACATCCACCGCCATTTCCCCGTCATATTCGAAATCGACACCCTTTGCGTCCAGAATTTCAGGCGCATGGTGCATCTTTTCGGCCCTCTCGCTGATCGGGTAGCCAAAGGTTGAAAAGCTGACAAAGGCGACCCGGGGTTCGATTCCCAGATCGCGCGCGACCTGTGCGCCGCGTTCGGCGATCAGGGCCAGATCCTCGGCGGATGGCCATTCATGGACCAGGGTGTCCCCGATCAGAACGATCCGCCCCTTGTTCAGCAGCGCTGTTATTCCAACGGCTCCATCATGCGCCTTCGTGTCGAACACCTTGCCGATCAGATCCAGAACATGTGCCGATTTCCGTGTCGCCCCCGTGACCAGGGCGTCGCCATGGCCATGGGCCAGCATGAGGCTCGAAAACACGTGCCGGTCACGGGCCGCCAGGCGGTGAATATCCTGCCGATCGTGCCCCTGCCGCTGGAGCCGGTCATAAAGGAACGATTTGTATTTCTCGAGGTGGGGCGTGTTGGCCGCGTTCACGATTTCCAGCTCGTTCACCGCATCCGCCAGACCGGCGCCTTCCAGTTTTTCCTTGGCATCAGCCTCGCGCCCGACCACCAGTGCCTTGCCCAGCCCGCTGCGCTGGTAAGCGACGGCAGCACGCAGGACGCGCACGTCGTCACCCTCTGCAAAGATCATCCGGGCCTGAGCCATGCGGGCACGCGCATAGATACCCTGGAGGATGGAACTTGTCGGGTCCATCCGCGCCTGAAGGGTCTTGGCATAGCCATCCAGATCGATGAGAGGACGGCGCGACACGCCGGTATCCATGCCCGCACGCGCGACGGCGGGGGGGATGGTGTAGATCAGGCGCGGGTCAAAAGGCGTCGGGATGATGTAGTCGCGCCCGAAACTTAGCTTGCGGCCATAGGCCATGGCAACTTCATCGGGCACGTCCTGCCGGGCCAGTTCGGCCAGAGCCTCGGCGCAGGCGATTTTCATCTCGTCATTGATGGCGCGCGCATGGATATCCAGCGCCCCGCGGAACAGGTACGGAAACCCAAGCACGTTGTTGACCTGGTTGGGATAGTCGGACCGACCGGTGGCCACGATGGCGTCTGGGCGAACCTCGTGCGCTTCTTCAGGGGTAATCTCGGGGTCGGGGTTGGCCATGGCGAAAATCACCGGGTCGTCGGCCATGGATTTCACCATGTCCTGCGTGACCGCGCCCTTGACGGAAACGCCCAGAAACACATCCGCGCCCTTCATCGCTTGTTCGAGGCTGCGCAGTTCGGTTTTCACCGCATGGGCCGATTTCCACTGGTTCATGCCCTCGGTACGGCCCTGGTAGATGACGCCCTTGGTGTCGCACATGATGCAATTCTCATGCCGTGCACCCATGGTTTTCAGCAGTTCGAGACATGCGATGCCCGCCGCCCCTGCCCCGTTCAGGACGATCCGGCAATCCTCGATCTTCTTGCCCGACAGGTGCAGCGCGTTGATCAGGCCAGCCGCGCAGATTACGGCGGTCCCATGCTGATCGTCGTGGAAGACGGGGATATCCATCAGCTCCTTGAGCTGTTGTTCGATCATGAAGCACTCAGGCGCCTTGATATCCTCGAGGTTGATGCCGCCAAAGCTTGGCCCCATCAGTTTGACCGCATTGACGAATTCCGTGACGTCCTCGGTATCCAGCTCGATGTCGATGGAATTCACGTCCGCGAACCGTTTGAACAGGACGGATTTCCCCTCCATCACGGGTTTGGAGGCAAGCGCACCCAGATTGCCAAGACCCAGCACCGCCGTGCCGTTGGAAATCACGGCAACCATGTTGCCCTTGGTCGTGTAGTCATAGGCGGTTTCAGGGTTTTCGGCGATCACCTCGCACGGGACGGCCACACCGGGCGAATATGCAAGCGACAGGTCGCGTTGCGTGGCCATTGGCGTGGATGCCACGATGTCGATCTTCCCCGGACGGGGTTCCAGGTGGTAGGCCAGCGCCTCTTCCCGGGTTATGCGTGTCTTTTCGCCCATTTCTGCCGTCCCTCCCTCGGTCGTTGCCTGTTCTTAGCCAGCCACGCAAGCCGCCACAACATGTTGCTTTTGCCGCTTCAATCCCGCGCTGCGGCTTTGTAGGGTTCGCATCAGGGTTCAGGGGGATGAAATGGCCAGCCATGTCACGCCGATGATGGCGCAGTATCTGGAGATCAAGGCAGGCGTACCCGACGCGCTGCTGTTCTACCGGATGGGCGATTTCTACGAGATGTTCTTTGACGATGCCGTTGCCGCGTCAGAGGCTCTGGATATCGCGTTGACCAAGCGCGGCAAACATGACGACGAAGATATCCCGATGTGCGGTGTGCCTGCACATAGTGCCGAATCCTATCTTTTGACACTGATCCGCAAAGGATTTCGCGTTGCGATCTGTGAACAGCTGGAAGACCCCGCCGAAGCGAAAAAGCGCGGCGGGTCCAAGGCGGTGGTGCAACGGGGCGTCGTCAGGCTGGTTACGCCGGGCACCCTGACCGAAGACACCTTGCTGGATGCACGGCGGCACAATTTCCTGGCCGCCTATGCAGAGGTCCGGGGTGAGGGAGCGCTGGCCTGGTGCGATATCTCGACCGGCGATTTCCAGGTTCAAGCCTGCCCACCTGTGCGTCTGGGCCCCGAACTGGCACGCCTGCAGCCGAAAGAGGTGCTGATTTCCGACGGGATGACCCCGGAACGGGTCGCGGCAATCGAGGACATCGGCGCCGCTGTGACGCTGTTGGCCCCGACCAGTTTCGACAGCCGATCCGCCGAGGGCCGGTTGGCGCGGCAATACGATGTCGCGTCGCTGGACGGGTTCGGCAGTTTCTCGCGGGCAGAACTGGGCGCCATGGGCGCTGTGATCGATTATCTGGAGCTGACCCAGAAGGGCAGCTTGCCCCTGTTGCGTCCGCCCCGACAGCAAAGCGCGGGCAAGGTTCTGCAGCTGGATGCCGCCACGCGCCGCAACCTTGAACTCACGCACGCCTTGAGTGGCGGGCGGGCCAATACACTGCTTTCGGTGGTCGATCGGACGTTGACGGCGGGCGGCGCACGGCTTTTGGAACGCAGGCTTTCCGGTCCGTCGACCGATCTGGAGACGATACGGCAGCGCCACGATGCCGTAGCATATTTTGTCTCTGAAACGCAGATCCGAGACGATACCGGGCATCATCTGCGCCGTATTCCCGACCTGGATCGCGCGTTGTCGCGCCTTGCGTTGGATCGGGCCGGCCCCCGCGACCTGGCTGCCATACGGGATGGTCTTGCCGCGTCAGAAGCTCTGTTCGGGGCGCTGTCCGATCGGGAATTGCCCCTGCTTCTGGCCGGGGCTCGCGACGACCTTACCGGGCGGGGGGAATTGCGCGGCCTTCTGGATGCAGCATTGGTGGCGGAACCGCCCGTGCAACTGCGCGACGGCGGCATGATCGCGCCGGGTTACGACGCCGACCTCGATGAGGCCCGCACCCTCAGGGATGAAGGCCGCGGCGTCATCGGGCCGATGCAGGCCGAATACGTGGACGCGACCGGGGTCAGTTCCCTCAAGATCAAACACAACAACGTTCTTGGCTATTTCATCGAAACCACCGCGACCCATGCCCAAAAGATGTTGAACCCACCCCTGTCGGAACGGTTCATTCACCGCCAGACGACGGCAAACGCGGTGCGTTTCACCACCGTTGAACTCTCGGATCTGGAAACGCGGATCCTGAATGCCGGGAATCGCGCGCAAGAGATCGAGCGCGTGCTGTTCCAATCCCTGCGGGACGCCATCCTGGCCGACCATGACGGCATCGGCACCACGGCCCGCGCGCTGGCTGAACTGGACCTCGCTGCGGCCCTTGCCCGTCGCGCCGCCGAGGGCGACTGGACCCGCCCGGAGATGACCGAGGACCGTTCTTTCCTTGTGCAGGGCGGCCGACACCCCGTGGTCGAAGCCGCGTTGTCCCGCGACGGTGCACCGTTCGTCGCCAATGACTGCAGCCTTCAACCCGATGGCCAGGGTGCCGCAATCACCCTGCTGACCGGGCCGAACATGGCCGGTAAATCCACCTATCTGCGGCAGAATGCGCTGATCGCGATTTTGGCTCAAACAGGCAGTTTCGTGCCTGCATCAAGCGCCAGGATAGGCTTGGTCAGCCAGGTTTTCAGCCGCGTGGGCGCCGCCGATGACCTGGCGCGCGGACGTTCGACCTTCATGGTTGAAATGGTCGAAACCGCGACGATCCTGAACCAGGCCGATGACCGCGCGATGGTTATCCTGGATGAAATCGGGCGCGGCACGGCCACGTATGACGGATTGTCGATTGCATGGGCCACGTTGGAACATCTGCACGAGGTCAATCGTTGCAGGGCGCTGTTCGCAACGCATTATCACGAGATGACCAGCCTGGCCGCGCGCCTGCCCGGGCTGCACAACGCCACCGTCGCGGTCAAGGAATGGCAGGGCGACGTCATTTTCCTCCACGAGGTTCGCGAAGGGGCGGCGGATCGGTCCTACGGTGTGCAGGTCGCAAAGCTGGCCGGTCTGCCCGACACCGTCGTATCACGGGCGCAGACGGTTCTGGATGCCTTGGAAAAAGGCGAACGCGAAGGCGGAGAGCGCAAGGCCGTGATCGACGATCTGCCACTATTCGCGGCTGCCCCGGCCGCCCAACAGCCAAAGGCATCCGGCCCGTCGCCGCTGGAGGCGCGCATTCAGACCATTCATCCCGATGAAATGACCGCGCGCGAGGCCCTGATGCTTTTGTATGAGCTAAAGGACCTCGCCGAAAAACGATGATCAGCCGGGGTTGGACGATACACCGACCTGCGCGGGCCGTATCAGGCGGTCGTGCAACCAGAACCCTTCGGTCATCACCTGCAGGATTTCGCCCGCCTTGGTGCCGGGAACAGGGGCTTCGAACATCGCCTCGTGCTCCTGCGGGTTAAAGGTGTCGCCGATTTCAGGCACGATCGGCACCACGCCGTGCTTTGACAACACCTTGAGCAATTCCCGAAGGGTCAGTTCGACGCCTTCGGTCAGAGCCTTGTCCGCATCGCCTTCGGCATCGGCGGAACTGTTCAGCGCGCGGCGCAGGTTGTCATAGACCGGCAAAAGATCCCGAACGATGCGCGACCCACCGTATTTTTCGGCCTCTCTGCGGTCCCGTTCGGCCCGTTTGCGGACATTTTCCGATTCGGCCAGCGTACGAAGCAGCTTGTCCCTGAGATCGTCGCGCTCCATCCGGAGAACATCGGCCTCATCCTGGGGATCGTCTGCGGTCAGATCGATCTCGGGCATATCGCCGGTGTCGACGTCTGCCTCGTCCTGCATTTCCTCGGCCAGGTTTTCGTTTTTCGCGTCAGACATGCCTGCCTCTAATTCCTTCTGTTCCGGCGCCTCAGCCCCTGTCGGCGATCAATTTGCCAACCAGCTGCGCCGTGTAATCCACGATCGGAACGATGCGTCCGTAGTTCAACCGGGTCGGGCCGATCACCCCGACCGCACCCACGATCTTTCGATCAGCGTTCATATAGGGAGAGACCACCAGAGAGGAACCCGAAAGTGAGAACAACTTGTTCTCCGAGCCTATGAAAATGCGCACGCCATCGCCGGATTCGGTCAGTTCCAGAAATTCCGCGATGTCCCGCTTGCGCTCAAGATCGTCGAAAAGCTGCCGAATACGGTCAAGATCCTCGGTTTCGGGCGACGTATTCAGCAGATTCGACCGGCCCCGCACGATCAGGCGTTCGTTTTCGTCGCCGTCGCCGTCCCACACGGCAAGCCCGGCCTCGATCAGGTGGTTGGCGATCTCATCGATTTGTGCGCGACGGGTGGCGACCTCGGTCTCCATCTGTTTGCGCAGATCACCGATCGTCTTGTCGACCAGCTGCGCATTGAGAAAATTCGCCGCCTCGCGCATGGAACTGGGTGTGTGGCCCGGTGGTGGCTGAAACAGCCTGTTTTCGACATGACCGTCTGAAAACACCAGGACCACCAGCGCACGATCGACGGACAGCGGGACAAAGTCGATATGCTTGACCGGAGCCTCGCGTTTTGGCGTCAGGACAAGGCTGGCGCCCCGTGTTGCGGCAGACAGGGCAGACCCGACACGATCAAGAACCGCCGAGACATCCCCCGAATTCGGGCCCATCGTCTGGTCAAGGTTCTGCTTGTCGGTATCTGTCAGCTCGCCCAGTTCAAGCAGGCCATCCACGAACATCCGCAGCCCAAGTTGCGTCGGAATTCGGCCCGCAGAGATATGGGGGCTGTCCAGAAGGCCCATATATTCAAGATCTTGCATCACATTTCGCACGGTCGCCGCGCTGACCTGTTCGGTCATGCTGCGGGTCAGTGTCCGCGATCCCACCGGGGCGCCGGTTTCCAGGTAGCCCTCGACCACCTTGCGGAACACTTCGCGCGACCGGTCGTTCAGATCGTTCAACACGTCAGGTTCGTTGATGTGACCGGTGTTCATGATAGCAATCTCAAGGTCTGGCAGGCCATTCAGGGTTGCGTCACAGGCGTGATGCGGACTATCCCGCGTCGTAATACAGCAAGGAGATATGTATGCGTCCTTCCGGCCGAAACCTAGATGAAATGCGTGCAATTTCCATCGAGACAGATGTCACACGCCATGCAGAAGGGTCTTGCATGATCCGGTGCGGCGATACCCATGTCCTGTGCACCGCGACACTCGAAGAGCGCGTGCCGCCTTTTCTGAAGAATTCTGGCCTTGGGTGGGTGACGGCCGAATACGGCATGTTGCCCCGCGCCACCCACACCCGGATGCGGCGCGAGGCAGCGTCGGGCAAGCAATCGGGCCGGACGCAGGAAATCCAGCGGCTGATCGGGCGGTCATTGCGCGCGGGCATTGACCGTTCAGCCTTGGGCGAACGTCAGATCACCATTGATTGCGATGTCATCCAGGCCGATGGCGGCACGCGGTGCGCGTCGATCACCGGCGGTTGGGTTGCGCTGCGGCTGGCGGTGAACAAATTGCTCAAGGCGGGCGATCTGACCTCGGACCCTATCATCGACCACATCGCCGCCGTGTCCTGCGGAATCTATGCGGGCCAGTCCGTGCTGGACCTGGATTACCCCGAAGACAGCGAAGCCGGCACCGACAGCAATTT
>Ga0102941_1000974_pt1 | contig 13522 bp, 18 predicted proteins | sample SalPonR2_C_D2_MG_FD_79281 | JGI IMG/M metagenome (GOLD analysis project Ga0102941, IMG submission 79281) | Salt pond soil microbial communities from South San Francisco under conditions of wetland restoration - Salt Pond MetaG R2_C_D2_MG | ecosystem: Environmental > Aquatic > Marine > Intertidal... | reverse complement strand
GCCTCATCAAGAAGGAATATTTTTTTATTCCCACTTAATGGCGAAAATCTCATGGAATCTATAAGCTTTCTTATTCCATCAATCCCTCTATCATCTGCTGCATTTAATTCTTTCCAGTCAGAATCAGAACATTTCAAAGCACTTTTTATTATTCTTGCTATTGTGGTTTTTCCTGTACCACCAGGACCTGTAAAAAGAAACGCAGATGGTGGGTTTTTTCTTTTTAATATTTCAGATAAACCATTTACTGTTTCTTTATTTCCAAAAAATGTTTTGAATGATTTTGGTCTGTATTGGGTTTGTAAAGACATTTTTTTATTACCTTTTGTTCTTTGTTAATATAATGACTGCACGTTTCTGCTTCATGTTGTGGGGCAACACAAACAATTCCAAGATTATTACAATATCCATCATTTTGGTTTGCACAGTTATTTATCTCTTGTTTGTTTGCTTTTTGCCAATTTAATAAAATATTGCCTATAAACCTTGAACGAGAAATTCCAATTGATTTAGACTTTTTTTTTAAATCTTTTTCTAATTGATCAGGTATTGTTATTGAAATTGTTTTACTCATTTTTTGCACCTATTAAATTTTATTTATTTTCTTCATTTTAATACTTGATCATTAGAATGTCAATAAAAACTTATTAACTTTTTAATATTATATCCTATGTTTTTAATCTTCTACTTTCTTTTCTTTCATTTTGGAAATTATCCTTAAACAATTTTTACAGGTAACTTTAGCTTTTATTTTGGTCTTTCTGCTTGAATTTTGTTCTATGTCTTGAAAAGACTGTTTGCAAGCACATATTGTATATCTTCCAGATACCGTTCCGAAAAAACAATCACCTTTATCATAATGAACTACAGACATTGTATACTCCTATAATATAAACATTTTTAATTAATTTTACATAATTATTGTTTGTGTGTTATGCGGCTCTAAGAACTGGATTTTTGATATCTTTTACTTCTTCCATATCAGCAAAGCTTCCACCTTCTTCTCTGGTTTTTGATATTTCTGCTTCTATTTCCATAGGAACAATTAACCATTTAAATCTATCCTTTAATCCATCTACTATATTATTTACTCCATTAAGATAGAAAGAAAGCTCATCTTTGTGAACATCAGCTATAATTGAATCATGGACTTGTCCACATAACCTTGTTTTCAACTTGTTTTTGCGTATGAAATTTTCAACCTGTATAAGGGTATAAACGAGAAGATGAAATGAGGTTCCCTGAATGGGAAAGTTGGTGCATTGTTTTTTGTCCATATATCCCTGAAATCTAAATCCAAAGAATGTTTCTATAAAACCATATCTTTGATAGAACTCAACAATATCTTCTTTCCATTGGGTATATTCTGGAAATCTTTCATTCCACATTTTTTGTTCAACTTCTTTGCAATGTTCAAGAAAAGATCCTTCTGTTGGTCTTCCTTTTTCTACTTCTCCAAGCTCATATATGCCTTTTGATTCAAGATGTTTTTTTACTGTAATTCCGTTTGGAAGTTTTAATCCTGCTTCAACAACATTTTCCCATAAAGATTCTCCACAAGATCCAAACCAATCTCCATAGAATTGTGCAAAAGTCCAATTGTTTTTTGCAAAGAACCTTATCATCTTTACAAGCGCTTTTTGTTCTTTTGTGTAATCTGTTTTTTCAAGCATATGATGAGGCAATAAAAACAAATCAGTCGCCCCATCTCTGTGCATGTCCGTTGTTGGATCAACAAGATAATTAATAAAATTCTGATCCATATGATAACATGCTGAAGTAATAACCTCAGCACCAGAAAAGTCAGCTTCACATAAAACTGAGTTTGCAGATGGAACTATTCCTTTTCTGATAAGTTTCTTTATTTCTGGATCTCGTTTAGGGATGTTCTGAAAATTAGGAAGGGATGAACTTGATCTATATGAAACAGGAATGTGCAAATCAAAAAATGGGTGCATCATACCCTTGTAAGACTCTCTTGCAAATTGGGCGAGGTATGTACCTTTTGCTTTTTCCAGTTTTTTTATTTCAAGTAATTTATCAACAAATGGGAGGTTTAAAGATTCCAGTGTTGTTTTGTCTGTTTTGTAGTTTCCCTTGGATGTGTAAATAGGCTGTTTTCCAAGAACTTCAAAAAATAATTTCCCAAGATCTTGATTTGATGTGAGACTTATTTCTTTTCCAAATTCATCTTTGAATTTTTTCGCCTCTCTGCCTTCTGTTAAATATTTTTTATTCTTTTTTATTCGTTTATCAATATCTTTTCCAGCTTTTTTGTAATATTCATCATCAGTGCAGATTCCACCAAATTGAACTGTTCCCATTGCCTGCAAACCCCTCATGAAAAATTTATATGCCTTAAACATATTTTTCATTCTTGGCAATACAGCTTTTTGATCTCTATAAAGCATCATGGTAAAAATACAATCAAGACCATTGTATATCAGTAATTCTCTAAAAGGAGCTTTTTCGATTGTGTTAAATTCACCATTTTTAGATTTTAAATATTTTACTATTGCTTTGTCATATGGTCGAACTCCGTATCTTACGAAGGTTTGGAATTTCAAACCAATTGATGCTTTTCTATTATCCAATATGTGTTCGGCCATCATTGGGTCCCAGTGCCAATTTTTAGCTCTTGCCCCTATCATTATTTTACCCCAAGTATCTTCAAACTTGTGGTTATGTGCTATTTTTTTTATCTCTTTATCTTTTAGAATTTTTCTCCATAAGATTTTAATTGTTTTTAATTCTTTTTCTGTCCAGAAGTTTTTATAATTGAATGGAAATGCAAAGGCTTTTGTTGGAGACACAGCTATACCTATTGTTGAAAGTTTGTGTCCGTGTCTGTATGGTTTTAGTCCGGTTGCTTCATAGTCAAATGTAATTTTTGTTTTTCGCTTTATGATGCGTTTTAAGAGCGTTTTAACTTTGACGAAATCAGTTAATATTGTGACATAGCTTTCATAGTTTTTTTGCTCTTTATACTCTCTTTTTAAGCAGTGTGTGATACGTTTCAGATCTCTTATGAATGTAGATCTTAGATTTTTATCTTTCTCTTTGTATAGAATGAATTCTGGATGAAATAAAGGAAGTATAAAACACTTGAATTTTTCATCAGGTATTTCGTATATTCTCCATCTTTCTATATCTCTATTTGAAAAATCTTCCCCAAATAAAGACGTAACAGCTAAAGAACCCATAGGAACTATGAGTTTTGGTTTCAACTGTTTAATTATTTTTTCAATATATGGAGCGCAGCATTTAACTTCTTTTTGAGTAGGTCTTTCACCATCGTTTGGTCTACACCTTACTGCGTTTGCTTTCCAACAATCTTTGTTTAAAGAAATACCTAATTTTTTAAGTTCTTTTTGAAGAAGTTCACCGGCACTTCCAACAAGAGGCACACCATAACCATCTTCCTCATAATTTGGAAATTCCCCAATAAATAAAATACCCTTTTTTCCCTCACCAGCATATTCCATTTTTGGGGAAAGACAAGAGCTTTTTGATAATCCACATTTTCCACAATCAGAATTTAATTCGTCTATACTTACCTTTTTCTTTGCTTTTTTATTTAATTCTCCACTTGTAAAAAACCCCATTATCTATTTCTCCTTTATACATACAGAGAAGTTAGGAGTGAAAAATTACTTGTTTCCAATTTCATTTTATCATCAGCGATTGTTATTTTTGAAGAATAAGTCATCATTTCTTTCAAAAAGCTTGGATTTATGGAAAATTGAACTTCTTCTCCATCATAATCCACTTTTGTTTTATGTGTTATCTTTCCAGATTCAGATTTCACGTTAATCAACAGCACTTTATTTTTTATATTAACGGTAATCATCGGTTCTATGTCGGATATAATTATTGAAGCTATATCAATGCCGTCAATTATTTCTTTCGGAAGATCAACAACCGTTCCTTTAAAATCAAAAAATTGTAAAAAATCAGGAAATTCACCTGTTACTTTTCTGATTGAGAAAACACACCCCTCTTTGTTTTTGAAATGCAACCATGATTTAGTTATTGCATATTTTACTGGAGCAGTGTTAATAAGGCTTTTTATCTCAGTAGCCAGGATGAACATATCTTCAACCTTTTCTGACATTTTTGCAAAGGCTACTCTTTTATTGTCTGATGCCATACAGTTTTTGTCTGTAACATATACACATCCCAATGTATTTTTTTGTTCTTTTTCAGCAGCAAAAGAACACAAAGATATGCTGTTGCAAAAATCATCAGGCAGTTTTTCCCATTTTGCTTTCTTTAATGATTTTGATACATTTTTTACCCTTGATTCTACTTCATCATCAGATATTGTGGAAAAACTTGCCTTTGTTGATTCTGTTTTTATTAAAAGTTTTCCCTTTTCTTCTTTCATTTTCAATTCATCTGATTTTAAACGTGAAACCAAACTGTAAAGATCATTTGCCTTTACAAACATTTTAAAATCAGTCTTCAGTTTGTGCTGAATTGATATTTTGTCATTATAAGACACTACTTCTTTACCGGAAAAAAAGAAGTAAGACATTGATTCGATTTTTGTATTTCCAGCAATACCCGGTTTTACAATTTCCAAAATTTTAAGCAAATCTGTTCTTTTCATTTTTTTCTCCTATAAGTTTTGATGTCTTCCATTTTTATTCCATGCTTTTCTTTTCCATCTTTTGAATTTATATATTCTTCAAAAGACATCTTTGAATGTATTCCCCTCATTAACCAATAATGACGAAAAGTTCTTCCTAATTTCAAAGTCCAATGTTTTCCAATAAATATTTTCTTTTTATCCAATGTATTCAATGGACGATAATATTGTGGGTATGGTCTTATACCAAGATCATAACAAGATCTTGCTCTATAATATGCGTCCTGTGGATGATCAGTAAAATTAAAAAGCACATATGCCATCATACTGCTTTTTGGTATTCCTGCATTTTTCAACATCATCACAGCCTTTTGAAATATTCCGTCCTCTTCTATTCTATCAAAAGCTAACCTCATACCACTTCTTATGAATTTAAGTCGTGACAATTCCTTTGCCATATCTTCAGTGATATGCTTACAATCAAATCCGTTATCAAAAAGAATTTTCTTTTTGTTTTCCACTGTAAAATCAATTATCTCTTTCAAATGTTCCATGCTTACAGCAGAAAGATTGTTATCAGAAATCATTATATTTGGTTTTGACAAATCAATCATTTCCTTCCATGAAGGATTTACCCATCTATCTTTTTCTATTCTCCATACTGTGCAATACGCACATTTGTTTGGACAACCTCTTGATGTGAATATATAAGAGAATGTATTCCAAGGATCTTCAGTATTGTTCATTATGTCTGGATCAGGAATACATTGATCCAGTATTTTTGAATATCCTTTAAATACAAATACATTTTTTTCTTCTTTGAATATATCAGGCATTATTGATGCAAGAACTCCACCAATAAGAATTTTTGTGTTTGAGTTGAAAAATCCTCTGTTTTTCAAAACGTCAAATACAGCTTTTGAATAATAGGTAAAAAGAGTTGTTACACAAATGAGATCGAATTTTTCAGGAAGTATTTGATCGGAGAATTTTACTTTTTTGTTTTTTTCTTCAAGGTATGTTTTTATCTTTGCAAGTCCAAGAGGTGGATATTTTTTTTGATACTTTGGCTCTATCAAAAGAACATTTTCTGAATTATCCAACATTTCAATCATTTCTGATTCTTTTATTAACATAATCGAATTACTCCTTAAATAACCAAAGCTTTAATAATGAATATACGCATAAAGGAACTTGTCCATTTCCTATTGCTCTTACTCTGTTTTTTTGAAACTTCTTTTTTGATAATGGTTTTATTTTCAATAAATTTTTCTTATTCCATCTTGGAATCATTATCTTTTTTAAAGGTTTCAAAGATGTCCAATTTATCGGCCATCCCATTATGAATTCAAACAAAACTGGATTGCCTTTTATGCCGTTTTTTATTAATTGTTTTGATGTTTCTTCATTGTATATTGTTTTTAACTTTTTTCTGTAGGCTTTTTCTGATGAACCTGTTCTAAATCCAGCACAAGAGCTAACAGTTGGGAGGATTGCTTTTTTCTCCAAAGATCCAAACTCTATTCCTTTTATGGAGGGCTCCAACATTTTCTGCCGATAGCAAACTCCATTTGATATTATACCCGAGTTTGGCCATATCCCCGAAAATTGTGTTTGTGTATTCAAAAGTGAGCAGGTTCGATACGTTTTCAAAAAAGAAAAATCTTGGTTGAATGATGCGAACGGTGTCCCTTGTTGACGGCCACATATTTCTCTCATCGTCTTCAGCTTTACGTAGACCCGCGGCACTAAATGGCTGACATGGGAATCCTCCTGTAATGATGTCAACCATTCCCTTATATGCTTCGGCGTACCCTTCACAGACGAAATTTCTGATATCGCTAAATATTGGGGCTTCATGTAAATGTCCATCAATTATTCTTTGTTTTATTATTTTCTGACAATAAGAATCAAATTCAACGTAACCAACTGTCCTTATATTAAAAAACAAAGAGGTGGCTATTAAGCCACCTCCCGCTCCAGAAAATAAGCTTAGTTCATTAAGCTTTTCCATGATTTTATTTTACATGCTTCAGTACACACACCACGTTTGAAATCGTGTTTCCGACGTTTCTTCCGGGAAACTTGTCTCCAATTTCTTCAAGAATTTCCTTCTTTGTAGTTTTTCCCTTTTTCATGTAAGCTTCCACAGCAAGCTCAACCACGCCGGGACCTTTTTTCTCTTTGCTCTTTGCTTTCCCTTTGGATTTACCCTTTGCTTTTCCTTTGGATTTGCCCTTTTCCTTTGGTTTTTCGGCGTCATCGCCTTCTTCATCTTTTTCATCTTCTACAATGTAGGTGTTGTAAAAATCAATAACTTCATCGGGAAGATCAGCAGCCTTGTCTTTTTCAATGTAATCAAGAACCTTGTTGGTGAATTCTTCAACAACAGCTTCTTTCTTCACACCAACAACTTTGATTGTGGATTCTTCGTTCTTTTTCAGAAGCGTGTTGAATTCCTTGACTGATGATTTGAATTCTTTTCCGGGAATTTCTTTGGCCATTTTTTTCTCCTAAAATTAAATTAATTTCACTATGAGACTATTCTCAAGCATTAATAAGAATTTAATGATTTTTTCATGATATGTCAATAAAAAAATAATTGTTTTTAAGAATTTTTTACAACCTATATATCTGTAATGATAATAATAGGTTATAAATTTTAATCATCCTCATCCCACCATTCATCATCATTTTCTTCAGGATTTTCATCATTTTCTTCATCCAACAATTCATCATCATTTTCTTCAGGATAAAGTTCACGATTTGTTTTTCCTAAATGATCAACTCTTTCAAGTCCTTTTTCATTTCCAAATCTAAAAGGAAATAAAGGACAAGTATTAACCATACATTTTGACACCTCTGCTTGTTGTTGTGAGCAACAATCCAAACACTTAGCTCTAATAGCCTTTGCTTTTGTAATAATTTTTGTTTCTAATCCATCTTTGCTAATAAAAGTGTGTTCTACAGACATTGTATTTCCTTTCTTTTATTAAAATTTATTGTTTTGTTTTTCTTAATGAAAGCAATGAATCATACATTTTTTCAAGCTCATCTATTTCCTTTTTTGTAAATTTTTGTTCATGTTGAAAAGAAAGTTCAATAGATTTTACAATAACCCTTGCCTGATCTAAATTTTTGATTTCAAAGTCGAACATTTATTTCTCCTTAAATTTATGTTGTGACCAATTCTAAAACTATTTTTTCATACAGATTTACCTAAAATTGCAATAAGAATCAAGGTATACTTGCCCTGCCTTTATATCTTGTAAAACAGTGCATGTTCTGCCCGGTATGTAATGTTGTGATCTTGCTTCAGTTATTCCATAATGAATGATTCCGAGTTCTTTTTCTTCTGGTTTTTGGTTTAATCCAATCATCATATTCACATGTTGATTTTTTCCATAAAAGCCAGACTGATGTGTAGAATCAAGAACTTCTGCTTTATGTCCTTCTTTATTTGCTTGTGTGGCTGTTATAACAAGAGCATTAAATTCACCTGCCATTCTTGCCATCAATTTCCAAGACTCATCAACAGCCCTATAATCATCAAACTTTGACCCAACGTCAAGAATATCCAAATAATCTATGATAAAAATATCTGGTATAAATCCTTCTTTATTGTTAAATACTTCAATATCTCGCATCATTTTATCATAAGACAGAGTGTACTTTGGATGAACAGATAAACGTCCATATTTGTGCAATGTTTCAGCAATTCCTGGCACACGTTTTGATCCTTGCATAGTTTCATTGACTGTAAATATATCATCTTTTTTTCTGTAAATGTCTTGGTGATAAATTGTCATTTCAAATTCACGTGGACCACCATTTCTGCATTTTGAGCAAGGGATGTGTGTTGGGTCTTCTATAAGTTCTTCTCCATCAAGTATAATAACTGAAGATTCTCTTATATTGCAATCACCAGTCTGATTTTTTATGCAATCAAAAACTGGATAAGGGTACATTCCTTCCTCATCCACCATAGGCTGAAAAGTTTTCATTATTCTTGGTACAATTTCTGTCCTTGTCATCTCTATTGACCAAAACAAACATTTTCTTTTATGAAGAATTCCGTGTTTAAAGCAATCAACAAGAGTGAAGGATTTGCCTCTTTTTGCAGGCGCATAGTATCCAACAACATCCCCTCTTTTCCAATTTCCTAAATACTTACCAAGTTGTCCAGGTAATTGAAAAAACTTTTTATCATCTTCTTCCCTTTCTCTATAAATCTCAGTTATTTGATCCATGTCACCAAGATCTATAAGAACACCAGAATCGAGATCATCTGTTACTTTACGAAATCTTTCCAATTCTGATTCTGCTTCGTCATATTCTCCTTTCTCTTTGAGAAGGGAAACATTATTTACAACGATTTCCAATTCTCGCCTTCGAAAATAATCTATTGCAGATTGTTTCAAATGCTGGACATTAATTGATTCAGGGTCGTATTGTTCAGAAAGTAGTTTTAAGAGATCTTCTATTAATTCAGAATCAGTTTCTTTTAATTTATGGGATTCTGCTTCATATATATCTTGTATATGTTTGTAGGGTGCTTTTTCATGTTCTTCAAAAAACGCAATACACCAATTTGCTACAGTATGGAGATAAGAATTTACGAAATAATCCATTTCTATAAATGAAAATATTTCTTTTGTGAATTGAGTTGAAGTTATCAGGCCAGTTACTATTCGTTTTTCTTCAACAACAGAAACAGATCTTTCAGAAATCATTTATTTACCCTTTGTAGTTTTCAAAGCAATTTTAAATTTGATCATATGCATTGTTTTTAGACTTATTTCTTTATTGCTTGTGTGTATACTCTTATTTACTCTAAAAGTTTATAATTTTGCATATATGTTTAGTTTTTAGACACAGAATTAAAATATTTGAGCAATAATTATATCTAAATTTTTTTGAAAACAAGATTTTCAAAATAAACTCCTTACTTTTTTTGTTTTTTTGATAATATTCCTTTTTTGAGCTTCAGATAAGAACTCATCAACAAATCCATTTTTTGTGATATACACAAGTTTGAAATTCAAGTTATTCATTTTTTCCTTTATGTATTTTGACAAAGCATCAACAATGCCAAATGGATAACTCATTGTTCTTTTATTTCCGTCTATAAAAAGAAATCTGTCTTCAACAGAAAACAGATCCTTTGCAACTTTGTTTATTATGGATGAATCAAGATTTATTATTCCATCAATTTTTGCTCTTTTCATTGAGGATAATAATTTATTTCCATGTTCTGTTAATTCACCATCTGCAATCTTCAACATTTTTTGATGCCAATGAAGAAGTGGTGACCATGACTTTGAACCATTAAATCCTTCAGACAATATAAATTTACCAATTGATCTGATTACTTTAGTATTATATTTTTTGGCATTTTCCAATTGAAATTTAAATGTATCAAGAAGTTCATCCATATCCCATTTATAATCAATGTATTTTTCAGGAACATGAACAACGTGATATGGAATTTTGCAATTACCAGCAAACAATGCATGAAGTTTATCAAGAGATTCAATTTCTGCTTTTGTTCCACTTCTGTGATTTGTTGCTCCAACAAGTTTGCACTCATTGTAATTTCTTAGATCAGTTGTATTATGTTTATATTTTGATTTTGGGAATGGTTTATCAGAGGATTTATCAAAGTTATTCTTTTTTGTTTGTTTTTGTTTTTTATTAATTTTTTTTATTTTAACAAGTTTTCGTTTAATCTTTGTTGAATCAAATTTAATCGAATCGCAAGATTCGTATGATAAATCTTTAGATTTATCTTTACTGACTCTCTTCTTATATGACTCTCTTCTTTGTTTGTCATTTTTGTCAGTACCCCTGCTGTCATTTTTATCAGCAGGTTTCTTGTTTTTGCCATTGCTTTTATCGGTATTGTATTTGCCATCATAAATTGTGGAGTAAAGGAAGATATATTCGGAAGGGGAGTTATCTGTTTCTTGTGTGGTTTTTATTAGGCGTTTATCTTTTGCTTCTTTTATAACTCTGTCAAGTTTCCTTAAATCCCATCCAAGTTTTTTTGCCAATGTTTTTCTGAACGGATATGCTGTTCCATTTCTTCCTGAATATTGAAATAATCTTCCCATCAATAATTTTAATCTGTCTGATATTGTTGGACACTCCATAATTCCGTTTGGAATATATGCACCTTTGAACATATTGAAAGGATTAAATGGTTTTCCGATTTCAAAGTTATTTCTATACACAATAACTCCTTTTTTATATTAAAAAAGCTTTTTATTTGAGACTCGACTTGACCACAAAAGGGTTGCAATAATTGGCGGTTATTACAAGTCAGTCAAGCCTCAAATAAAAAGCTTTTCCCCTTTTGATTTCAAATTATCACTGAATTTTGCTCCATGATTGCCAATCACTTCATAGCTTGTTCAGTTCGTTTATAAGTATATATTAAAAAGCATTATTAATCAAATCATTTTTTTCTAATACAAGTCAATATTTATTTTTCTTTTATGTATTTTATTTCTTTTTCGCTTAATTTATCAGGATCAAGTCCATCTGGAATATCAAATATTCTTACATCACAGAACAAAGAAAGGTCATTTGCTAACTTTTCAGCACCAGATCTGCCAGCATCATCACCATCAAACACAATTTTAACAATATCAAACTTTGATAATAGTTTCTTTTGCTCTGAAGTTACAGTTGTTCCAAATGTGCAGACTGCCCCATACCCAAATCTGCACATATCAAAAAAACCTTCTGTTACTATTACTTGTCTTTTATTTGTGTGTTCAATTCCAAATAACCATTCTTTTACATGGATTATTGATTTTTCTTTAGCTAAATGGTTGTATCTTATTTCAGTTTCATCTGAAATATCTATACTGGTAAATGTAATTAATTTATAATTTTTAATAAAAGGGACAATAATTTTGTTTTTCCATTTTCCAACAGGACCGACAAAATGAAGTGAATACATTTTTGTAAGCTGTTCATAATCAAAATTTCTGCTTTCAATATAACCAGCATGATATGGAGTAATCTTCGTACTTGCTTCTTTGGGTAATTCAACATACACACTTCTTTCTTTTTCAGAAGTGGTAAATGATTTTAATTCTCTTGGTACAGAACTTCTAAGAATATCAAGTGCCTTTGCAAAAGAGTTTAATTCTTCTGCAAGATAATTTATAATATTCCCACTTGATCCACATTTGAAACAAGTTACTATTTTTGATTCAAGATTAATTCCAAGATGGTTAGAAACATCATCACACCAAGGGCAAGATGTGCCAATCCACCCATTGCTCACATTTTTGCCCGTTTCTGTATAGTGGATGTTTAAATCTTCAAGAACCTCTCTTATATCAACACTTTCTATTTGTATTTTGCCTTTAGTTCCTTTTTTCTTTTCATGTTGTCTCATTTATTTTTCTTCCCAATTTAGCATAAAGTTTAAATCCTTTTATTCTATCAATTTTAAATCTTGAATTCATAAAATTATCATCAATGTATTTTGCTATTATGGAAATATTAAATTCATCAATAAAACTATTCCCTGATTTTTTAAATTTGCTAATCATAATTTCTATAATAAGCGCTATTTTTAAACGCATTTCATTTTCATGCATAGCTTGAGTCTCATTATCTTTAAAAAATTACTATATCAACATGTATATTCGATTATTTCATATGAAATCAAGAAATTTATTCTTTGTTTTCATATAAATTGTTTATTTTTTCAAAATCATCTTTTTTGATTTCAATTGTAACAGAATCATGGATAAACCCTACACCTTTTGCAATTACTCTTTCTCCATTATCTATTATCATTTCTATTTTTTCTCCTTGTCTTCTAATAAAGATTTTCTTAAAAGCTCAAAGTCATTATAATTATATTCTTGCAGATTAATTGTGATCATTATTTTCTCCTTCTGTAGCCAAGGGTTCACAAGTTTTGTCTTTTCCCCATTCTTCAGGAGGATCAAGAAAATCAACTTTGCTGCCTGCCATAATTGATTTTGCTAATATCAGTCCATTTGCCATTCCATGCATATATGGATCATGATTCCAATTACCTTCTGAAGTCTGAATATCTGTAACGACTGTTATTTCCTTAGTCCTTTTGTTTATGGTATGTTCAAGATATTCAATGTATTTTGCGGCTTTATACATTACATCATATTCAAAACCATCACAATTTTCTTGTGAAGAAAGGTCACAAAGAATGACGCTTATAGGAACCTTGCGTCCATAATGGTGTTCTGATTCCATCATTCCTATTTCATTTTGTTTTTCATTCATTTTTATTTCTCCTATTTTTCTAACCATAAAATCATCTAAAACCCAACAGTTGTTTGCTTAGCTCTTCAATACGTTTGTCTCTGCCATGTCGCATTTCATAGTTGATTGATGCTAAGACACACGCCTCTTTAAGCTCAGCCGGCGTGAACCTGGCCTGTTCAATCATCTGCTCCAGCATATCAACAAGATGCTGGTAGTCAGGATCGTTCAGGTACCTTTCTTTGGGTGTTTTCATACTCCTCCATCTGTAAACGAAATCTTCTATAAAGTTGATTCTTCGATTTCAGACATATCCGTAATTTCACGATCACCGAAATCGACAACTATACCACCGCAAGCAGATGCCTGCATTCCAGCCAATTCAAATGTTCTATGACCTTTCCAGACGAAAGATCCAAACCCATCGACAAACTGCTCTGCCCTTCTTGTTTCCGAGTTCCAGTATCTGGATTCCGCAGCCATAGCGAATGACAGGTGCACAGCCACTTCAGCCAAATCTTCAAAATCAAAAAAGGCGCTCTTCCAATTATCACCTAAATACACCTGTTTCGCTTTGTCAGGATCTCCAAATTCTACATCTATTTCTTGTTCGATGGTGATTTTAAATTTTTGCATTTTTATCTCCAATTCCCGCTAAACTAT
>Ga0102941_1000972_pt1 | contig 13532 bp, 10 predicted proteins | sample SalPonR2_C_D2_MG_FD_79281 | JGI IMG/M metagenome (GOLD analysis project Ga0102941, IMG submission 79281) | Salt pond soil microbial communities from South San Francisco under conditions of wetland restoration - Salt Pond MetaG R2_C_D2_MG | ecosystem: Environmental > Aquatic > Marine > Intertidal... | reverse complement strand
CCAGCAGGTGAGCCTGTCCGCCAGTTACGCCTGGGTGGACTACGCGACCACGGCGAGCTTTGTCGCCGCGCTGGGACGGGGCGAGCAGGACGACTACCTGTTGCCGTACACCATCAACGGCAGTCTGCAGGCGCCGGCGCTGCCGACGCGGTCGCTGGATGCGGAAGTGGACACCACCAAACTCGGTCTCACGGTCACCTCGCGGCCGCTGCCGAAGGCGAGCGTGCGCTTCGCCTGGCACTACGACGAGCGTGACAACCAGACGCCGCAGTTCACCTGGACCCGGGTGATCACGGATCTGTTCCCCACGAACGACGCCGAGACGAACACGCCCTACAGCTTCGAGCGTTCCCGCTTCTCCCTGAGCGGCGACTACGACCTGCTGGACAGCCTGACGGTGGCCGCGGGCGTGGAGCGCTACACCATCGACCGCACTTTCCAGGAGGTCGAATCCCAGGACGAGGATACGGGCTGGGGCAAGCTCGCCTGGCGGCCCAGCGGCTGGTTCGAGCTGAGCGCCAAGGGCGGCGTCGCCGAGCGCGAGGCCGACGGCTACGACACCGGTCTTGCGGCAAGCTTCGGACAGAACCCGCTGCTCAGGAAGTATCATCTGGCATACCGTTATCGCGAGTTCGGCGAGGTGACCGCCATCGCCACGGTGCCGGAGAAGCCGATCTCGTTCGCGGGTACCGCCTTCTACGCCGAGGACAGCTACACGAAGTCGCTGCTCGGGCTGCGCGAGAGCACGGACATGCGCATCGCGGGGGACATGAGCTGGTCGGCCACGGAGAAAGCGTCGCTGTATCTGCATGCGGGCTATCAGGAGATCGAGTCCGACCAGGTGGGCAGCGAGGCCTTCGGCATCCCCGACTGGCAGGCGCTGCACCAGGACGAGTTCACCACCTTCGGTTTCGGCATGAGGGCAGCGGAGCTGGCGGAGAACGTCGAGCTCACGTTCGACTACAGCCGCGCTCTCGGCACCACCATCATCAGCGTCGACGAGAGCTTCTTCCCGGACCTCGAGTCCACGCTGGACTCCGTGCGTCTGGAGCTGGCGTGGCGCTCGTCCGAGCGGATGGAGTGGAGCGCGGAGGTGCGCTACGAGAGCTTCTCCACCGAGGACTGGGCCATCGCCGGCCTGGAGCCGACCACCCTGCCGACGGTGCTGACCTTCGGCGCCGATCCGTACGACTACGACGTCCTCCTGTTCGGCCTCGGCTTCCGCTACCACATCGGTGAGCTCGAGATCGGGGGCGACTAGGAGCGCGCACGGAGGTGTGACATGGCCGGCAAATCCGCGCAGCCACTGACGGGCGATCTCTCGACCTTGCTGGCGGATCTGCCGTTCGACGAGAACGCGGAAGCGCCATCGCTTGCCCAGCAGGCGGTGGCGCTCGCGCGTCTGCTCCAGCGCCGGGCGACGGAGCTGCAGACCCCCGCCGAGCGCAAGCAGCAGCACGAACTCGCCCGCATGATGGCATCGCCTCACGACAAGGCGACGCTGATGCAGATGACCGACCAGTCCATGCGCTCGCAGCGCGCGCGCCGCGCGGTGGACCAGCTGACCCACATCCTCGACGTGCAGGGCGTGCCCCGGTTCTTCACGCCCTTCGACCGCGCGATGCTGCGCGGCTTCCAGTCCTTCGGGGGCTGGCTGCCGGGTGTCGCCGTGCCGCTGGTGCAGGACAAGATGCGCCAGGAGACGGCCAACGTGATCCTGCCCGCCGAGGAAGACGTGCTGCCGGAGCATCTGCAGGCCCGGCAGAAGACCGGTCTGCGCATGAACGTGAATTTCCTCGGCGAGGCGCTGCTCGGCGAGGAGGCGGCGAAGGCGCGGCTGGCCGGCTACCTGGAAGCATTGGCACGGCCCGAGATCGAATGCATCTCGGTGAAGGCCTCCACCATCTACTCGCAGGTTTCCTCGCTCGCCTTCGAGAATACCGTGGAGGTGCTGAGCGATCGGCTGGAGACGCTCTACCGCGAGGCCGCGGCGCGGCGCTTCACCCGCAGCGACGGCACCGAGGTGCCCAAGTTCGTCTACCTGGACATGGAAGAGTACCGGGACATGAGCGTCACCTCGGAGGCGTTCATGCGCGCGCTGGAGCGCCCGGGCCTCGAGCAGACGGGCGCCGGCATCGCGCTGCAGGCCTACGTTCCGGATTCCTACCTGGTGCAGAAGCGCATCAACAGCTGGGCGCGGCGGCGGGTGGCGGCAGGCGGCGCGCCGGTGACCATCCGGCTGGTGAAAGGCGCGAACCTGGAGATGGAGCGGGTGGAGGCTTCCATCCGCGGCTGGCCCCAGGCGCCCTACAAGACCAAGGCCGAGGTGGATGCCAACTTCAAGCGCATGCTGCACGAGGGCATGGTCCCGGAGAGCCTGGTGGCCGTGCACCTCGGCATCGCCTCGCACAACCTGTTCGACGTGGCCTACGCACTGATCCTCGCCGCCCGGGAGGGCGCGCTCAGCCGGGTACAGTTCGAGATGCTGGAGGGAATGGCCAACCACCAGCGCCGGGCCCTGAACGAGCTCACCGGGAACCTGCTCCTGTATGCGCCGGCCACGAAGCGCGAGGACTTCATCCACGCCATCGGCTACCTGGTGCGCCGGCTCGACGAGAACACCGGACCGGACAATTTCCTGGCCCATTCCTTCCGCATCGAGGTGGGCAGCGAGGAGTGGCAGGAGCTGGAACAGCAGTTCCTCGCCTCGTTCCTGCTGATCGACACCCTGTCCGACGGGCCGCGCCGCACCCAGGACCGCCGCGTCGAGGAGCGGGGGCCGGTCACGGCGGCGCCGGAGCTCGCCACGTTCACCAACGAGCCCGATACCGACTTCTCCCTGTCCCAGAATGTGGAGTGGGCGAAGACGCTGATCGAGGAGTGGTCGCAGGTGCGCGGGGAGGCCGCCATGGACCTCCCGCTGATGATCGCCGGCGAGGAGCGGCGCGGCGACCGCGCGGCGAAGGAATGCCGGGATCCGTCCCGTCCCGGCGAAGTGGTGGCGCATTATCCGGACGCCACCGAGGCCGACCTGGAGGATGCGCTCGCCTGCGCCGAGGCGGATCCGGCCGGCTGGCGGTCGCGCTCGCCGGAGGAGCGCTGCGCGATCCTCGGCGAGGTGGCCGAGAATCTGCGGCTGGCCCGCTCGCGTCTGCTCGGTGCCGCCATGGCGGACGGCGGCAAGACCATCCCCGAGTCGGACCCGGAGGTGAGCGAGGCCATCGACTTCGTGGAGTTCTACCGTCGCAGCGCGCTGTACTTCCATCGCCTGCCGGGGGTGGAGGCAAGGCCGAAGGGCGTGGTGGCCGTGGTGCCGCCCTGGAACTTCCCCATCGCCATTCCCTGCGGCGGGGTGGCTTCCGCGCTCGCCGCCGGCAACTGTGTCATCCTGAAGCCGGCCTCGGCCACCGTGCTGGTGGCCTGGGAACTGGCGCAGGCCTTCTGGGCCGCCGGCGTGCCGAAAGAAGCGCTGCAGTTCATGCCCTGCCGCGGCTCGGGCGTGGGCGCGCAGCTCGTCGCCGATGCGCGGGTGGATGCCGTCATCCTCACCGGCGGCACCGACACGGCGCTCACGATGCTGGACGCGCGCCCGGACATGAACCTCATGGCCGAGACCGGCGGCAAGGACGCGACGATCGTTACCGCCCTGGCCGACCGTGATCAGGCGGTCGCGAACATCCTGCACTCCGCGTTCAGCCACAGCGGCCAGAAGTGCTCGGCGACGAGCCTGCTGGTCCTGGAGGAGGAGGTCTACGCCGACGAGGAATTCCGGCGCATGCTGAGCGACGCAGTCGAGAGCCTGCCGGTGGGACCCGCGTGGGATCGCCGCACGCGGGTCGGTCCCCTGGTGACGCCGCCGGGTGAGGACCTGCACCGCGCACTGACCACGCTGGAACCCGGCGAGGAATGGGCGGTGGAGCCCGGAGTGGACCCGGACAACCCGCAACTCTGGTCGCCGGGAGTGAAGTACGGCGTGACGCCGGGCAGCTACACCCACATGACCGAGTTCTTCGGGCCCGTGCTGGCGGTGATGATGGCCTGCGATCTCGACGAGGCCATCGAGTTCGTGAACCAGACCGGCTACGGCCTGACGTCGGGCATCGAGAGTCTCGACGACCGGGAGCAGGCCGAGTGGAAGGACACGATTGCCGCAGGCAACCTGTACGTGAACCGGGTGACCACCGGTGCGGTGGTACTGCGCCAGCCCTTCGGCGGCTTCGGCAAGTCTGCCTTCGGTCCCGGCATCAAGGCCGGCGGTCCGAACTACGTGGCCCAGCTCATGGACTTCAGCGACCGCGACCTGGAAGAGACGGCCGTAACGGAGGGTCCGGTCTCTGAGTTCCAGCAGGCGCTCGCCGACGTGCGCGGCAGTTCGTCCTTCCCGGACCACCAGATCGACCGGCTCATCCGCGCCTGTTCGAGCTATCAGCGCAACTACCGCGAGGAATTCGGCCGCGAGCACGACCACTTCCGGCTGCTGGGCCAGGACAACATCCGCCGTTACCTGCCGGTGCCGGTGGTGCGCGTCCGCGTGCATCCCGACGACGACGTATTCGAGATCTATGCCCGCGCCGTCGCGGCGCACGTGGTAGGCGCGAGGGCCGTCGTGAGCGTGTCGCCGGGCGCGGACAGCACGGTGGTGGAGCGACTGGAGACGCTGACGGAATCCTGGGCCGGCGGCATCGAGTTCGTCCGCGAGTCCGACGAGGACCTGGTGCGGATGATGCGGGCCGGCAACGTCGGGCGGCTACGCTACGCGCGTCCGGATCGCGTGCCGGAGGCGCTGCTGCGGGCGTCCGCCGAGACCGGCGTCTACATCGTGCGCACGCCGGTGCTGGCCGAGGGCCGCATCGAGTTGATCTGGTACCTTCGCGAGCAGAGCATCAGCGACGACTATCACCGCTACGGCAACCTCGGCGAACACGGCGCGGAGGGTCGGGCCGAACCGCTCTGAGGCGGGTCGACACCGCCATTCATTCGCTGCACAATTCGTTGTCGGAGCGCACAGGGGGGGGAGCCCGATGCCTGCGAAACGCTATCCCTTGCCGAAACGCTTCAGCGCGGCGCTGTCCGAACAAGCCTACGCCAGGCTGCGGGCGCTGAACGAGCGATACCACTACGGCAACAACTACCTGCTCACCGTCCTGCTCGAGAATCTGGATGCCATCGTCGATGGCGAGGCGCTGGATCGCGTCAGGAAATGCGATACGGACCCGGTCGCGGACGAGAACCCGGACCGGGACATCGGCAAGTGGTACCTGTTCACCAGGTTCCAGGCTTGACTCATGCGTGGTGATATCTGCTTTCCACTCAGGGCCGGGATCGTCTCGTCCGGGCGGGCTGTCGGCCGCCGGCCTTGCGCGCAATGTAGTAGCCGTAGCTGACGAAGGCCTTATGGCGCTCGTAAAGCGAAATCTCGCTTTCCTCCGCGGCTACGATCGCCCGTGCCGCCTCAGAATTGCCGTGCCGATCCAGAAAGGCCGGAAAGCGCTTCTGCATGGGTCGATAGTAGTTGTCGAGCCAGCAGTGTTCGGGTAGCGGGAAATACCCGATCGGCGAAAAGCCGAGGCGCTCCAGGACAGCCATCTTGCCCGAGGCCGTATCCACCTCCGGGTATTCCTGCGCCCAGTGTCTCTGCAGCTCTTCGGGGCGGCTGTCGGTCAGCCAGGTCAGTTCCGATACCGCGAGAATGCCGTTCGGCTTCAGATACCCGCGCCAGGCCTCCACGCCTGCCGCGAAGCCCATGTTGTAGATCGCACCCTCCGCCCAGATGGCATCGTAGGCGGCTTCCTCGAAGGGCAGCGACTCCATGGTTGCGGCAAGCGTCGTGATGCGGTCCGCGACACCGGCGGATTCGGCCGCATCCTGGAGTCCGGCCAGGAACTCCGGCAGGAAATCGACGGCCGTGATGGCTGCGTCGAGTTCGTCGGCCAGCACCAGCGTGGAGGCGCCGGTACCGCACCCGATGTCCGCGATCCTCAGGCCCGCGGTTCCCTTCAGTCCGGAAAGGGCGACGGCAAGACGGGTTTCGGCGTCTCCGCCCGGACCCTGGCGCTGGCCGTCCTTGTGCAGATCGATCAGGAGTCGGAGGTCGTCCATCGTCCTCGGCTTTAGATGCGCTATCCAGCCGGAGCGAAAGCAGGCGAGAAATCCGGCCGCGCATTCACGAGGTGCATGCGCCGGGATGACGTCAATCCACAGACTCGCCGCCGATTGGGAATGATCAATACGTGCGCCTCGCTCTAGGGAGCGTTGTCGTGAAAGGCCAGCCCGTGTTCGTTCTCGAACACGACGTCGGCCGGCGAGCGCCTGCGCGAATAGGGCTTCATTCGGGCGCGCGCGGCTCGTCGCCGATCTTCCTGGCCTTGACCAGCGTTGCTTGCAGGGCGAAAGCCGCGAGACCCAGGATGAAGATCGCCCCGGCCTCGAACAGGATGGTTTCGGGTGCCATTTCCTTGCTCTGCAGGACAATGAGCCGCGACAGGGCCGTAATCGCGATGAACAGCGGATATAGCACCGGTATCTCCCGGCTCCGGTAAAAGGTCCCGACCATCGAGATGACCTCGGTGTAGAGGAACAGCAGGAGGATGTCGGCAATCGCAATGGTGCGATTGTCCCAGACGGTTGCCAGCTCGATCATCACCGCACCGACGGTCATGATCACGATCAGGATGAGGATCGCCTTCTCTATTGATGCAATTATTTTCGAAACGCTCACGTGACCTCCTGCCGCTGTTGCCGGTCGCCACGAACAAGCCTACCGGGTTACGAGAGTCCTGCAATAAGAATGCCGCCTGACGCAGCGCCGGTTTGTAGCCGCCTGGGCTCCGGCCCGGCAAGCGATCGTCTCGAGGGCGGACTTGGATAGGGTGCCGCCGAGTGGTATCAATGCTCGCTGTAACGGCCAGAATCCGCGGAGTGCAGCATGCCCGAAAATACCGACCAGCATTTCTACGAACGCGCAGATGCAGTGATAACGCTTGCGAATGAGCAGATGACCACGACCGACCGCGGCAAAGTCAGTGCGTCTTTGATGTTCGCGACTGCCCGGTTCAACGCATTCGTAAGTGCTTTTCAGGCCGAATCCTCCGAAGATCTTGCGTCGGGAAGAGAGGAGATCATTCGGTATTTCGTAGAACAGTATCAGACCATGCTGGCCGAGAACCTTGATGACTATATTGCGAACTTCGAGGACTTCACGTCGCCACGAGGCTGACGATCGGGGCGACGCGGGGCCTGGCAGCTCCCGGCCCCGCCCGGAAGCCGGCACGCAAGCTATCCCGGTCGGTCTGTCCTCCGCGGCATCACCGCAGCCTACGCACCCAGACGGCCATGGCGATGCACACCGCGGCGAGGGACCACAGCGGATAGCGATAGTCGGCGGTGGCGTCCACCAGCACGCCGAAGAGCACCGGACCCAGCACGCCGCCGACCTGGGCGGCCGTGAAGAACAGACCGCCGGCAGCGCCCATGTTGTCACTGGTGATGCGCCGGCTTTCCATCAGCAGCAGCATGGCGATGGGGAAGATGCAGCTGCGCGAGATGCCCTGCAGCACCAGGCTGGCGGTCATCAGCGCCCGCGACTCGCTGTAGAGGCCGAGCAGGGATATCGCGCCGACAACGCAGAGCAGCGCGAACAGCGTGACGCGGCGCGGGCCCACCGCCAGCCGGGGGATGACCAGCGTGGCGACGATGCCGACGGCCACCGGCACGGCCGACCAGGCGCCGGCCGCGGCCAGGCTGTAACCCAGCGAATGGATCGTCTCCGGCAGCCAGGCCCCCATGGAGTGGGCGAACAGGAAGACGCCGGCGGCCAGCAGGAGAACGTTGCGCACCGAAGGGTAACGCACGAGTTCGGCCACCAGGCCGATGTCGATCATCGCCTCGCCCGTCGTGCGGCGCTGGCCGAGGCGGCTGGCCGGGCGCGTCATGATGGCGAGCCAGATCAGTGCGGCAGCCAGCAGGACGGCGGCATAGACGAGGAAGACCGTGCGCCAGCGGTAGTCCACCAGCGGCATCAGCACGGCGTTGCTGAGGATAAGACCGAGGATGCTGCCGATGGCGGTGCTGGAGGTGTAGATCCCCATCGCGAGGCCGCGGGAGTCGTCGTCGAACCATCGCCGCACGAGTTTCGGCGCGCCGATGGAGATGAGCGGCCCGCCGACCCCGTAGACCATCATGGCGATCAGCAGCGTCCAGTAGTCGTCTGCGAGCGCCCGCAGCGCGGCCGAGGCGGCCAGGATCAGCGCGGCGGTCAGCAGACAGGGCCGGAGCCCGAAGCGGTCCAGCAGCGAGCCGGCCGGGATGGCGGTGAAGAGATACACGAACTGCCAGGCGCCGAGGATGGTCCCCATCGCCGCGCCGGACAGCCCCAGGTCGGCGCGGATGGGCGTGACCAGCGCCGCGGTGGCCGCCATCAACAGGCCGAAGCAGCCGTACAGCAGGGAGACGCCCGCCAGCATCACCCAGCGGAAGCCGCTGCGCTCGGGAGAGACGGCTGCCGACGTCGTCACGGTCCGGTTTCCGCTGCGCTCGCTTTCAGGGTCGGATCCCCATTCTCTTCGTGCCTGCTCGTGGCGCAATGATAACGGCGCGGGACAAGCCGCGCCGCGGCCTGACCGGCTTCCCCGTATTTATCGTGGTGGTCCTGTTGTGCCACAGTCCGGGATCGTGACCGACAGAGGAGATGCCTGTGGCCTATCGTCTGCGCGAGGACGAGAGCATCGAGGAATTCCTGAAGCGCGTGGCCAGCGAGCAGGTGGCGAAGGCCATCGAGGATCTCGAAGGCGCCGACGAGGAGCTGCACGAGGCCGTGCACGAGTTCCGCAAGCGCGGCAAGAAGATCCGGGGGCTCATCCGGCTCGTGCGCCCGGGGTTCTCCGAATACGCGGGCGAGAATGCCTGGTTCCGCGACCTGGCCGGCGAGCTCTCGGCCATCCGTGACGCGACATCGATGCAGGAATGCGTGGCATCGCTCGTGGAGCGCTACTCCGACGACCTGGATGAGGGCGCCTTCGGCGGGATCCGCGCCTGGCTGGACGAGCGGCGCGAGACCATGAGCGCGGAGCGCGAGGCGCGGGCCAAGGTGGAATCCATCCTCGGCGACCTGCCACGCGCGCTGGAACGGATCGAATGCTGGACGCTCGATTCCCGGGGCACCGACGCGCTGGAGGCGGGTCTCGCGAAGACCTACCAGCGCGCCCGCAAGGCGATGGCCGCGGCGATGGATGACGGGACGGCGCGGGATTTCCACGAGTGGCGCAAGCGCGTGAAATACCATCGCTATCACCTGAAGCTGCTGACGCCGGTCTGGCCGAAGGTGATAAGGGCGCGCTACAAGGAGACGAAACTGCTGAGCGATCTCCTCGGCGACGACCACGACCTGGCTGTGCTGCGGGCAACGCTGGAGGAAGAGGGCGGGGGCGACGCGCAGGAACGAGCTGCACTGACCGCGCTGAGCCATCGGCGCAGCGCGGAGCTGCGCGCTCGATCGTGGAGCCGCGGTCGCCGGCTCTTCGTGGAGAAGCCGAAGCGCTACGCCGCGCGGATGCGGGCGCTGATCGAGATTCGCAACGAGGAGTGCTCGCGCTGAGTCGCCGGGCCCCTGTCTCAGTCCTTGTCGCGATTGCCCAGCAGGAAGCGCAGCCACATCGGCGAGAGCACCGTGGTCACGATGGCCATGATCACGATGGCCGAGAACAGGCTGCCCACGATTTCCGGCACCGGCTCCGGATGCGAGAACAGCCCGGCCTCGAGCGCTATTCCCGCCACGATCAGCTCGACGGCGCCTCTGGCATTCATGCCCACCCCGGCGGCGAGAGACTCCCGGTTCGACAGGCCCGCCATCCTGGCGGCGAAGCCCGAGCCCGCCAGTTTGCCGATGAACGCGGCGGCGATCAGCGCCAGCAGGAATCCGGGCACGGCCGTGACGGCCTCCAGGTCGATAGCCATGCCGATGGAGGCGAAGAATATCGGTGCGAGAAACCCGGCCGTGAAGGTGCGGGTACGCTCGAAGAGTTCCTCGTGTATCTCGGGATCGATCGTGTCCCGCTTGAAGAACAGCCCGGCCGCGTAGGCGCCGAGGATGAAATGCATGCCGAGCTGCTCGGCGAGCAGTGCCAGTCCGAAGCCCCAGGCCATGAGCAGGCTGAATTCGATATGACCGATCTTGAGGCGCTCGGTCAGACGCCCGGTCAAGGGCATGAGATAGCGTCCGGCCAGCGTCACCAGTGCGAAGAAAAGCACTACCTTGCCGCCCAGGGACAGCAACGTCGACGGGGTGACCCCGCCGCCGGTCTGCAGTAGAGCGGTGAGTATGGCGAGGAGAAACAGGCTGATGATGTCGTCGAAGACCGCCGCCGAAACGATGATCTTGCCGACGGCCGTTCCCTGCTTGCCGAGATCCATGAGCGCAGCGATGGTGATGGGCACCGCGGTCACCGACAGCGCGACGCCGACGAACAAGGTCTGGGCGAAATGCCAATCGGAATCCGGCAGCCAGACCCAGGCAATTCCCATGCCCAGCGCGAGCGGCAGCACCATGCCGCCGATCGCCACCGCCGCTGCGGAGCCCGAGGCCTCGGTCAGGTCCTTCGGCCGCATCTCCATGCCGGCCACCAGCATGAGGAAGAAGATGCCCAGCTCCGTGATGGCCTTGAAGACCTCGTTGTGATTGACGTCGGCGAGCACGGGGAAGGTGTCGCTGAACGAGGTGGCCAGGATGCCGAGGATGACGCCGGCCAGCAGTTCGCCGACGAGGACCGGCTGACCGAAGCGGGTGGCGCACTCGCCGAAGACGCGGGTGACGAGAAGCAGTACGAGCAGTATGTAGAAGAGTTCCATAGGCCCTCGTGCGGCGGAATGACGGTTATTATGACATGCGCGGGCGGCAGCCGGCTTGCGGGGACGCATTATCGCGGGCCGCCGATTTCGGTAGACTGACGGTTTATGGAGACCGAACAGTCTGCAAGCGAAGCGGTGCCATGCGCATCGCCGTAGTCGGTACCGGATTCGCCGGTCTGTGCATGGGCATCAAGCTACGGGAGGCCGGCTTCGAGGACTTCACGCTGTTCGAGCAGGCCGATGCCATCGGCGGCACCTGGCGGGACAACACCTATCCGGGCGCCGAATGCGACATCCCCTCGGCGCTGTATTCCTATTCCTTCGAGCCGAATCCGCGCTGGACCCACAAGTGGTCCCATCAGCCGGAGATTCTGCGCTACATGGAGCATTGCGCGGCCAAGTACGGGCTGTATCCGCACATCCGCTTCAATACCGAGGTGGCGAAGGCGCGCTGGGACGACGGCGAGGCTCGCTGGCATCTGACGCTCGGCGACGGCACGGAGGAGATCTTCGACGTCTTCGTCACCGGCGTCGGTCAGCTCAGCCGGCCGTTCGTGCCGGACATGCCGGGCCTCGACGATTTCGCCGGCCCCGCGTTCCACTCCGCTCGCTGGGACCACGGCGTGGAGCTTGCCGGCCGCGATGTCGTGGTGATCGGCAATGCGGCCAGCGCGGTGCAGTTCGTGCCCCGGATCGCGCCGCAGGTGCGCTCGCTGACCGTCTTTCAGCGCACGGCGAACTGGATGCTGCCGAAGAACGACCGGGAGTACGCCGAGTTGGAGAAATGGCTGGGTCAGCGCATGCCGTTCCTGCAGCGCCTCTATCGCCTGCGCATCTGGCTGATGAGCGAGCTTGTGCTCTATCCGATGATGGGGCTGAACCGGCTGTACAAGTGGTGGGGCAGGCGCCAGACGCGGAAGTACCTCGACGAGACCATCCGCGATCCGGAGCTGCGCGAGAAGCTGATACCGGACTACCCCTTCGGCGCCAAGCGCATCCTGTTCTCGGACGATTACTACGCGGCGCTGGACCGCGACAACGTGGAACTGGTGACGGAGTCCGTCGAGCGGGTCGCGCCCAACGGCGTTCGCACCCGGGACGGACGCGAGATCCCCGCCGACGTGCTGATCCTCGCCACCGGCTTCCGCACCAACCCCTTCCTGGCGCCGATGGAGATCACCGGCGCGAACGGCCGCGCGCTGCGCGACGCCTGGAGCGAGGGCGCCCAGGCCTATCTCGGCATCACCGTGGCCGGTTTCCCGAACCTGTTCATGACCTACGGCCCGAACACGAACCTCGGCCACTCCTCTATCATCATCATGATCGAGTGCCAGGTGCGCTACATCGTGGAGTGCCTGCAGCTGATGCGCGCAAGGGGCGCCGAACGGGTGGAGGTGCGGGAGGACGTGCAGCGGCAGTACAACGAGAAACTGCAGCGGCGTCTCGAGCGCAAGGCCTGGGCGCTGGTGGGGCGCAGCTGGTACATGGACCATGGCCGCATCACCAACAACTGGGCCGGCAACACGCCGGAGTACTGGTGGCGGACCCGCCACTTCGATGAATCCAATTATCGCCTGGCGGACTGAGCCGGCGGCAACGCAGAGGAAGACAGCATGAAAATCAAGCTCGAATTCGACCTGACCCCCAAGGAATTCCGCGACAGCCTCGGGCTGCCGGACGTGAGCGGGCTGCAGAAGAAGGCGGTGGACGCGCTGCAGAAGCGAGTGGAGAACGACATCAAGAATTTCGACGCGTCGAAGCTCTTCAATGCCTGGGTCAGCCAGGGCCTGGAAACTTCGGCGCAGGTGCAGCGTTTCCTCGGCAAGGCCGTGGGCACGGCGCTGCGCGGACGCCAGGCGCCCGATGCGACGATGGAGACGGAGGAGGAAGAAGAGGTTGCTCCGTCGCCACGGACGACAAAGAAGAAGAAATAGCCGCCGGTCGGCGGCGGTTTTCGCGGCTCACAAAAGGGGGAGCGCATGACGACGAGAAGGGATTTCCTCGGGGCCGCGGCTGGCGGCCTCGGACTCGGGCTGACGATGGGGCCGTCCGGTCTGGCGGCGGCAATGGCGAGGCCGGGCCCGGCGGCGAAGCCGCTGGACATCCTGGTGCTCGGCGGCACCGGCTTCATCGGCCCGCACCAGATCGAATACGCGCTCGCCCGCGGCCACCGGGTGAGCATGTTCAACCGCGGCAGCAACCCGGGCGCGTACGGCGACCGGGTGGAGGAGCTGATCGGCAACCGGGATTCGCGCATCGACGAAGGGCTGGCCGCGCTGGCCGGCGATCGCACCTGGGACGCGGTCATCGACAACTCCGGCTATGTGCCGCGGCACGTCCGTGACAGCGTGGAGTTGCTGGGGGAGCGTGTCGGGCGTTACCTGTATGTCTCCACCGTGGCCGTCTACGATTTCTCGGCCGGCTCGGAATTCGACGTCGACGGGCCGCTGGCGGCGCTCGAGGACCCGGCAGTCGAGCGCGTGACCGCCGAGACCTACGGCCCGCTGAAGGCCGAATGCGATCGGATCGTGCAACAGGCGCTCGGCGACAGGGCGACGATCGTGCGGCCTACTTATATCGTGGGTCCGGGCGACACCACGGATCGCTTCACCTATTGGGTGGAGCGCCTCCACCGCGGCGGCGACATCCTGGCGCCGGCGATGCCGGAGGCGGAGATCCAGTGGGTGGAT
>Ga0102941_1000971_pt1 | contig 13565 bp, 22 predicted proteins | sample SalPonR2_C_D2_MG_FD_79281 | JGI IMG/M metagenome (GOLD analysis project Ga0102941, IMG submission 79281) | Salt pond soil microbial communities from South San Francisco under conditions of wetland restoration - Salt Pond MetaG R2_C_D2_MG | ecosystem: Environmental > Aquatic > Marine > Intertidal... | reverse complement strand
TTTTGAAGGATACATTGATCTTTAGAAGGTAAAAAGATACCTTTATAATCTGTATCTGAATCAGGTGTATCTGTCCCATAAAGATGACTGCCAAATTTAGACAGATAAATCAGTTCAACATTATTATCTTTACATATTTTCTTAACATAGTCGATCATTTTTTTGTTACCTTCCCAATAAAATGTGAAGCTGACACAAATAAGAATCCAAAAACAACAAAAATAGTAAACAAAAATATAATCATAGCAAATGGTATCCATAAAGGAGCAGTAACCCACCACCATGACCATGTAATAACACCAGTTAATTTTAATACAATAAATACAATACCCAATATAATAAAAATTGGAGAATTATTATATCTATAAACTGTTTTTTTGTTCATCTTTAATATCCTTTTTATTTACACCAGTTAACTTTTGAACCACCATTATACATGACAATATACCCAGTGTCAAGTAAAAAATCTTTTATATCTTTACCATCTATATAAACATCTGATATTATCCTAAAATATTTCCCACGTTCAACATTCATTAGATCTATTTTTTTAGCAAATAATAAAATATCCCTTACAAAATATTTAGCCTCATATGCTAAATCTTTCTCATATTGACATTTTCCTCTTATCTCAGGAGTATCTATACCTCTCACTCTAATGTTTATTTCATCACCTATTAAAGGATGTACATTTTTTATATTAACGGTTATGGTATCACCATCATAATTCCTCACATACTCAACATTATAAAAGTTACTATCATCTTTTGCAAAAACAATACTACAAAATAACATTATAGTCAAGATCATTATTACAATTTTTTTAATCATTCTTTCCCTCATAAATTATTGATTTTACTAATAATATCACCACTTAAATTAAAATTAATATTCATAGGTGATACACCCTTATTTAATATTCTATTATACTTATTTATCATATATGATTCATCGACACCAAAATAACCAACCACAGCATTGATAAATTCAAGCGTACCTTTAGACTCATTAATTTCAGATACATTAGATTGATTAAGAAAAAATATGTTATTAAACACACTATTAATATTGATTATTTTATTATAAGACCCATGACACCAATGACTATACATTACATTATCAATAATAATAGTTCTATCATCACATAATAAAGACCATCCATCACTTATCAACATCTTTGTTAAAGTTGTTTTTCCAGATCCAGATTCACCTAATAAAATTATCCCTTTATTATTTTTTATAAGTCCATTACCATGTAAAAATAAACCTTTATTTTTCATTAACCATGGGTATATCATAACCTGGTCAGAATAAAATAAACATAAATCTCTCATACATCCATCATTATAATGATCCTGAAAATCAGATGGAACATATATATACCACTCATTCATTTTTTTATTTACGGTAGCCTTTATATTATATGGGAGATAATTATATAAGAAACCATTTGGATATTTACTTACTATCCAATTTTCATTTGAAAATATAACACCATCTGTTATTTTTACAGGGCAATTTACAAACAAATGTTTAATATAAATATCATAATAAGAGCTATCATGTACCTCAAATTTATTAATATTGTTGTTAAAAGTATTATTTATTGAATAATCACTATCAACAGCTATCATGCATTTACATATACTAAAATATCTCATTATATGGTCCTTTAATAAATATATAATATTATCCCTGTGTTTAGATGGCTTTAGTATAACATATATTTTCACTTTTTTAAATCAAATATTAATTTTTTTTGTTTTTAATTAAATCAATAACTTACTATAACCTTTTTTGGATGTTGACTTTATTTAATAACTATAATATAATATAGAATAAAAGAAATATAAAAATAAGGAGTAATATTATGGGTGCAGTATCACATTACATGGAAGATGGTAATTTTTTATGTGGGTTTATGGGCGGTGGTATGGTTTTTGAAGCAGAAAATGAAGAAGATGTATCATGTCCTGATTGTAAAAGAATCTTGGAAAGTAGAAAAAGAAAAAAACGATCAAGATTACATAATGATGAGGATGATTAGTGTTTTCTTATTATGGTACTAAAAAAAGGATAAGTAAACATTATCCTTCTCCGATTTATGATAAAATTATCGAACCATTTTGTGGAGCTGCACAGTACTCATTGTATGGTGATAATTGGAAAAAGGATGTGCATTTAAACGATAAATACAGTATCATTTGTTATATATGGGATTTTTTAATAAACCAAGCATCAAAGAGAGATATATTATCATTACCTGATATGGAAAAAGGTGATAAAATTGATGATTTTGCTTCTATATCTGAACAAGAAAAATGGTTAATAGGATTTTGTATAAATTCTGCTTCGTCTCAACCTAAGAAAACAGTAGCGAAATATAATTCATGGAATAGACTCAAAAAAGAGATAGCCGAAAATTTATATAAAATAAGACATTGGAAGATTACAAATATTTCATATGATGAAATAAAAAATGAAAAGGCGACATGGTTTATAGACCCACCATATCAATACGGTGGTCAATGGTATCATAGCAGTGTATCAAATAAACATATCGATTATGATGATTTATCTAAATGGTGTAAAAATAGAAACGGTCAAATTATAGTTTGTGAGAATTCTAAGGCAGAATGGCTACCTTTTGAAAATTTGATAGATATGAATGGACAATTACATAAAACTAAAGAGGTTATATGGAAGAATCAGTAAATTCCAATATAAAATTAATGGTTCGTGGTGGTATGTATCCTTTTAGATTTTGGGATAAGGAGAAAATAGATCCCATGAAAAGACCTGAAAGATATAAAGAGTTAATAGAGTTAGGTTACTATGAATATAATAAAAAATGTGAGATGATTTGAAGATATTGATGGTGTAAAGATTAGATTGATTTATAGCTTGACATTATTGTGTAAATAGTTTATATTATATAAATAATAAACAAAGGTTATCTGCCTGGGTGGTGGAAATGGTATACACAAGGGACTTAAAATCCCTCGGGGATAATCCTCTTACGGGTTCAACTCCCGTCCCAGGTACCAATAATTACACAGGAGTGACGGAACAGGTATACGTCTTGGTCTTAGAAACCAATTTTTAGGGGTTCGACTCCCCTCTCCTGTACCAATAAAAATGGCCGGTTCGTTCAATAGGTAGGACATCAGGTTTTGATCCTGAGAATATGGGTTCGAGTCCCATGCCGGTTTCCAAATAAAAATAAAATAAAATGATAATTGATACTATAAATCTAAAAAATAAAACTGTTTTTCATGAAGTTAATAATAATGAAAATTATAATTCGTTATCTGTAATGGATTATAGCACAAATAAACAAGGAAAACATCAAAAAATTAATAATGGATTAACATCTGTTATTGATTACTATCCAATAAACGATAATCAATTATTATTATCCTATTGTCCTTCTGTAATAAAAAAAATAACTCTAAAAGTTTTAACATTAGAGGGTACATATATTGATAATGGACCATCTTTTACAATTGATTCTGATACAACTCCTTCTAAAATATCAATAACACATCTATCAAATAATTTCTTTGTTATTTTTTATAATGATTATAAAAACAGTAAAGGAAAATATGTTATAGTAAAAATTGATAATATACAAATCTCAACAGTTTCATCTGGGTATTTTATAGATGGTAACATTGAAGAATTAAATGTCGTTAATGTTATTGATAATGAGATAGCGTTATTTTTTCAATACAAACAGACAGGAACCGTTCAATTATTAGAATTTAAAAAGGATTCACAAGAAAAGCTTATTAAAAAAGAAGAAGCTATATTTTTTCAAAAGAGTAACTTAAAAAACCTTACTATCAAGAAAATAAAAGATTACTATGTAATGGGGTTTATTAATAGTAATCATATGCTATGTTTGAAAATTCTTAATGTAGATACTACAATAAAATTTACACATGGTATACAGTATAATCAACCTATAAAAAATGACTTTTTTCAAATGTTTGCTATTGACAATGAAATGATATTATGTTATTTTAATAATACAGTACAGATAATTAATTTAATAAATGGTCAAATGATACAACCGGAGAATTTATGAATTTAAAAGTTGAAATATTAAAAGCATTTATGGATAACGAAACATTAGTAGAATCCATGAAAAATTGTGACCATGGTAATAATGGACTATATAATCCATATCATTTAGAAGGATCAGTATGGACACATACTATGTTGGTATATAATGAGGCAGATGATAATGATTATATATCATTGATAATGGCATTATGTCATGATATAGGTAAAGTTTTAACTAGAAATGTAAAAGAAAATGGTAAGGTTACATTTTATGGACACGCTGACAAATCTGTACAACCAGCTATAGATTTTTTATCTTTTCTAAGATTGAAAAATATTATTAATGATGAGCAAGAAAAAGACTTTATTAAATATGGTTTACCTGTCATGGCCAATCATATGATATATTATCAGAATATTGAAAAACATCAAAGTTTTGTATATAATACAGACCCAAAAACATCTGAAAAGTTACAATTTTATATGGATAAAATGGCTGATATTGATACAAAAGGGTCTATATGTAAGTCAGAAAAGGTAAATGAAAAAAAGAAAAATATGGTTTATAAAAATTTCAAACCATTGGGAGTAGATAAAAACTTACCTAATATTATTATATGGTCTGGTTTACCAGCTTCAGGTAAAGACTATTTAGCTAAACAAAACGGATTTCCTATTGTATCCTTTGATGATATAAGAGTGGATGTTTTTAAAAACTATAGTAAAAAAGTAAATAATATAAATGAAAATGACTTATATAAAATGGCATTTGATTATTGTTTAGATAATAAAATAGATTTAAATAAGATATTAATTAGAAATATAAAATCTTTATTAAATGAAAAAAAGATGAATATTAATATTTGTAATACATCATTAACTAGAAAAGATAGAAGGAGGATTATAAACTCATTAAATAAAAACAAATTTAATTTTTTTATAAAACAAGTATTCAGCCCTACTAAGTCTATAACATATAGAAATATTATTAGGGATTCAAAAACCGTTCCTAATAATGTTATAGCTAGAATGTCAGAAAATATTAATGTAGCCACTCATTTTGAAGATGGGTTTAATAGTATTGATTATATTTATAACAAATAAAAAAGGAAAGAAAGATGGGTAAGACGTATAGAAAAGATGGTAAAGGAAGAAATAGAATTAATGCACAGAAAAGAAAAGGTCAGGGTAAAAAACCTACTAATCAAGATTTTGAAAAAATGATTGATGATTACGATGAGGATTGTAGAAAATACTACAAAAATATGAAAAGAAAGGTTGTTTAATGAAAAATAAATACGCTATTATGTTGATCAGTCTTATTACTTTGACATTTTCAATTTTTTCAATTAATATTATTAATCAAAATAATGAAAATAAATTAAAATCACATATATCAAATATTAAAAAAGAAAATAACATTTTAAAAGACAAAGTTGATAATATTAAAAAAGACTTATATATTAAAAACAAAGAAATAAAACGTCATGAAAAAACAACCGAGTTATCTAAAAAAAAATTCAGAAGCAGTATGATAAAATCTTTTAACCATCTTAAATCAAATGTTGATCCTATAATTGTAAATAAAATAGTTGATTCTATTATTGTAGAATCAGCCAAAAATAATGTACCAGCTTTATTAATTTTATGTTTAATATTTCAGGAAAGCAGTTTTAACCATTTAGCATCTAATAATCTAAACGCAACAGGATTGATGCAAATAATACCAAAGTATCATCAAGATAAAATAGATGAATTTGGTATTAAAAATAATGAATTATTTCATATAGATAATAATATAATGATAGGTGTAATGATATTGAGAGATTATTTTGATTCTTCTAAAAATATTGTAGACGCATTACAAAAATATGTTGGGGCATCAACAAAAAATAACGCCTCAAAATATATAGAAAATATTTTAAATTACTATATATCTTTACAGATTATATATTTTTAAGCTATGATTATATCTATGGTGGTGTGTATATTACACCACCATAATAGTTTAATTATTAAGATTTTCTTTTTTAATAGACCCCTCTTCATTAAAATACATCTCTGGATCTTTAATAGTTTGTCTTAATTTATGTATTTGGTCTATAGTTGGGCTTTTTTCTTTTATAGTGTGAAGAATAGAGCTAATCATAGGAACACCTACTTTTGCAACAAGCTCTGTCACAGCCAATACAGTTTCTAAATCTTCTGATTTTATACTCATCTGTTAGATACCTCTCTTATATACATCATTAATTTTGTGTTTATTTCTATAAAATTTTGTGTTGCTTCTTCTATGGTTACAGGTGATTCTAAATTATTAGAATACATTTCTAATACCCTAGCTAATATTTTATAGGACTTTACAAAATCATTACCTATTTTAATAATATCTTCCTTTTCATCTTCTGATATCTTCCCTTTTTTATACAAAGTAGATGCGGTTATCATAGCATTATCGTATGCTATTTGAGTTGTTTTTAATATTTTATATGAATTTACGACTACTGATTCACCGCTAATTGATATACACCCATTTAATACAAAAACTATTGTTATGAGTAATATTAAACCACTTATAAAATTTTTGTTGTTATGTAACATATTACATTCTCCTTTTTTTAATTATTTATAAATTTAACAATTCTACTTTTTTCATTGATAGAATCATTTTTCCAGCTATTGTCCCATATAATCATAAGATCAATCCCATATTTTTTACATTTCCTCTTTTTAATAGCATCTTTTACCCATATTTCTGAAGCATATAAACCTTTATGTTTATTATAATAGTCACTATTATATATATTGTAATTACTATGCCAATAGTCACCATTAAACTCTATAGCTTTTTTCTTATCAGGAAAATAAAAATCGAGTTCTAAACCATTTAACACTTTTCTTGTATTAAAGACACATTTTATATTGATTTTTTTAATAAAATCCCTTATTTCTAATTCCGGTCCAGAAGAAATACATATTGAACATCTCCTCCCCATTCTCCATTTTCTCACACTTTTATACTGTATATGTCCATTTGGACACTTACAATATATAGGTGTTGTATTTTGATTTTTATAATCCGATTTATGGGATAAAACAACCCATCCTTCATCTTCCATAGATTTCTTTATATCAGAAAATTGTATTTTCTTATAATTAAAACACTCTGGGCATTTCTTAGCTCCTGCTTTAAAAAAAGTATATGTTGTGTATCTTTCATGTCCTTCTGGACATTTTACTAACAATTTTGTCTTATATCCACCATCAAAATCATTTTTATTAGTTAAAACATCGTAATTATAATCAGAGAATAAATTAATAACATCACTCCATGTTATAGGTATATTTGACCATGGATCACAAACAGAACATTTTGTTTGTCCGTTTTTGATATTACCATAAGAATTTTTCCATATATTACCACATTTTAAACACATAACATCTATTGTGCTAGTTGTACTTTTATACTTACCTAATAATTTAATATTGTGTTTTGATAATGATTTATTAATTTTGTTAACTTTGTTACTTGTATCTTTTTGTTTTAATAACATTTGACAAGCATTAGAACAATACTTTCCATTTTTTTTGGAACTCATAAAAGGATTTTTGCAATATAAACATTCGTCATTTAAATAGTACTTTTTGTTTGTAACTTTATTAATAAATCTTTTTCTATCTAACACAAAATTATCAACATTATCCCAACATAATATCATCTATTCGTCCATCATCCTTTTTGCTATCTCATATTGAATATCTCTCATTAATTCAACATATCCACCAGGATACTGATCTTTCTTAATAAAATTCACACCGCTTATATTAGTAATGGCAGGATGTCCACCCGAGCCAGCCATTATGACATCCCATGCGCTAACAGTAACACGTTTCATTATATCCTTTTGCTTCTTTGATAAAGACTTATATGGTTTATTTGTTATATCAGCTATTAGATCTCTATAACTACCTTTATCAGGCATTTTTTTCAACACCTTTCCATATAATGCTATCAAATCATCAAACGTAAAACCAACAGCTCCTTTTATTTTTTTTCTTAAAATATCAGATTCAAATTGATATTTTATAGTATCTAGTGTAATATCAATATTAGATAATTTTGATTTGAATTTCTTTTCCATAACATCTTTCATTACTATATTACCAAGATGTAATTTTTTGTCTAATTTTTTAAATGGGTTTTGAGACAACTGAAGTATTCCTACAGGCCATGCTATAGTAAAATAATTAGCATCTGGATATAATTTAAATGGTGTATATCTATCATATTGTTTTGCACCCGCCATGGACCCACCAGCATATTGAACTATAAGATTACCAATTTTTACGGACTGGCCACTTTTAAGTTTTTTAACATCATTTAAATTACCGTTTTTTATCATTTTACCTTTTTGATCTTCTTGATAGTTTTTACTATGTAAATCTATTTCATGAGATGTTTTAAATCCAGCGTCTTTGGCAAGTCTTTTGATTACATTAAACATAGATATCAAAGAAGGTTTAGCATTAAGTACCAGTTTTTTTAAAAAATCCGGCTTGTTTTTATAAGATAATAGTAATTTATTTACTACCAATCCCATCATTTCATGATTTTTTTCTACAGGTACTCTTTTATCTACATTAAATGTAGCTGCTATAATATCATCAGGTGTTAATCCAAATTTAACAAAATCCGCACTATCAACAGTATTAATAATATTTAAATCCTTTGGTGGAAAAATATCTTTTGGTGATATTGTACCTGATATAATACCAGCTCCTGATGGAGCATGCTTAAAATCAGTAGATGTGCCTTGACTAACACCTACTTGACCATCATGATGATCTTGATGAATTTGAAACATTGGTTTTCCATGAGCGAAATCAACCAATACTTTCATTACGCCTTTTCTTCCTTTTGGAACAGCATATTCAGTTCCACCATATTGTATAGGAAATACATCAATAACCTTAAATCCATTATTTTCTAAATATCCTTTCATACCTAGTGCTGATGTAACACCATCCAAATCCATATGGAAGTAAATCTCAGCTTTATCAAACTGTGATATAAGCTTTTTGATATTTCTTATACCACTTTCATTTAGATCATTTATTATGTTTATTCTCTTTAATATATTCATTTAATAAGTATTCCTTTGATATGGAACAACTAGTATATTTCTTATTATTATTTGTTCCTGTTATTATTTGTAAATTTATATAATTACCAATTATATAAGGGGGAATATTATTTTTATATCCCTCTACTATTGAATATTTATGATCAAGATGATACTTTCTACATCTTTTTAAGTTTAGTGGGTTTATTTTATTATAATTTTTATTATAATTTTTTTCCGTATATTTTTTAACTACATGTTTATAAAGTTTAAAATTTTCTTGTGATGATATAGATTTTATACTTTCATAACACTTTCTACATCTTCTTTTATTCGTTTTAAAATTATTCCATGTAACATTATGATCATGACCTTTTGGACATACAACATTAACTAAAACAGATGAAGGATGTGAATGTAATTCAAAATCTTTCTTAGTTGTTATTACGGTATACCCTTCTTTTTCTAATAAAAATTTGAAACTATCATATTTAACAATACTATCTTTAGTGATATATTCCGAATAAATTCCTCTACATTTCCTACATAATTGTTTATTCACATTAATAAATTTATAATTATTATTAAATAAGGTATGGGATGTGGTTGATGATATACTATTACATTTGTCACATTTATAGATTATTTTTAACCCTTTTGGTTTATTTTTTAATACATTTATGTTTTCTTTATAATAATAAATTATAATTTTTTGTTTATATTTCGGTTTCCATATACTAATGATCATATTTTTTATGGATAATATGGAGAAATAAATGAATCAGGTTTATCTATACCATTTATTTTAGGTATCTTTATTTCATTTAAAGGTTTGCCTTCTTCTGTATATCCTAAACCTTCATTTAGACATTGGGATTGAACAACTTCATCTCTACTAAAAACTGGGTCATTTGAATAATCCCTGGCGTCTATAGCTGATACAGCTATAATAGATTTAGATACCCCTAACTCTACAGCGCACATACACACTTTATCTAGATCTACAGATTCACCTATACTATATATAGTTTTTATAACATAATATGGATTATAATTCATATTAATTGATAATTTCATAACTTCACATGAAGGAAAATTATCATTTATTTCTGCTAATTCAATGTAAGAATTTTCTAAAATTGATATTTCAGATAAAGTATAACCAAGACCATCTGATGAATTTTGTTCATGACTTAAATTTTTTATTAATTGTTGTTCACCTTCAAACGCATTAGAGTTACTAGCATATATTATAGTTATCAGAAATAAAACAAATGATATAGTAATAAAATTAATTAACCATTTCATAATAACTCCGTATTAAATGTCAAACGCAAAGATACTTTTTATTTTACCAAAAATACTGTATCTTTGAGGGGGTAAATGTCTTTTTTGCTCTTCTTCCCATGGTCTATAATCGGGTTTACCTGAATTCCAAATAAAAACGGTTTCAATTCCTTTAACAATATCTTTTAATTCTGGTTTTTCCCATACTTTTTTCATAATAATAATGCTCCTATTTTATTTGTTGTAAAGAACCATCAGGTTTAACCCATAATGCAAAATATTGAACAACTGGAAAATCTTCTGTGTCGGGAATATTATAATATTCTCTTACAGCTTTTGATATATCGTCACCTTTTTTATTCTCCAAATCTAATAAAGCATTTACATTAGGTTTATGGTCATCTATTAACCTAACTCTTCTATACTTTCCTGTTTTTAAATATTTCATCATAATTTTTGTTTTTGCCGCAGGTATAGTACCACCTATATTGCCAGCCCTTTCAACATGAAAAATATTAGGATCCATACTAATACCGTGATCTCTGAACGTATCTAATACATCATTTTTGTTATCAAAATCTGACCTGGCTGTTAAAAAAATTATTCTTGAATTACTACCTTTTGTTTGAATACCATGAACCATTTTTTTCAGTCTTTTAATAGTTTTGTCTATAGGGATAGATGTCTTTCTAAAAAAAGCAGCATCTTTAAACTGCTTAAAATCATATTCTTCATTATCTTGAAGAACATAAGAATTAAATTCCATGTTATTCAATTCTCTTACAATTTTTCCAGTTGATTTATCTTTCACTAATATCTTTGCAAAGGTTCTAAATACAGTTTCATCAATATCAACAAAGGTTATTCCAGCACCATAATCACTTTTCAAATTTCTTTTTTCACTTAAATAGTTATTAAACCTTGTCATTCTTTTTTCCTTTTTTTGTATCAACCAATACAGTATAATCTATACCTTTATCTATCCATATATTATTTTGTTCATCAAGTTTATCAATTTCTTTATAACAAGTATCTTTTATATTCGAGTGTTTCTTTTGTTTTTTTACATACGCTACAAACGAATTGTTACAAATTTGTGTTATATAGGCAAAGGGGTTCTTACTTTTATTTGAATCAAAATTCTTGATATACTTAGTACATGTAAACACAGCTTCTTGTATCATATCTTCTTTCCATGTATAAGATGCCCAATTACTCTTTGAACTCAAATTTCTTGCTATAAGATAAAACATTTGACCTAACTCTTCTGATATAACCCCTGTTTCTTTATACTTAGCTAATACTGGTAATAATTCTTTGTTTGTTATATAATTCATTTTTATACCTCTTTTTAATTTTATTAATAATTCACATTATAACATAATAAAATCAAAAAAATCAATAAATTATGACAATTTCGATACGAAACTGTTTAACTAACATCTCTTGAAAATCTTATAGCATGCCATTTTGCATCATTGTCATCTTTTATTTTATATGGCTTTTTTCTTTTTGGATCATGTGACATATTGTCATTATTTTTTATAACATCACCCGGTTTAAACCCACAAATAGCTCTATGTGAATATCCATACCATTTACCATTTGCGGCTTTTCCGCCTGATGCGCCCTTTATCTTAAAATCTAGATCACTGCTATCTATACATAACCAATCTTGAAACCTACATATAGGCTTTTCTGTGTCCTTATATCTAGGTAAATTTTTAAAAGATCTTTTTTCAGGTGGTACATTTGTTTTATAAAATTTTGTTTTTCTGTATGTTTTCATCCTATTAGTTTTAACATTCAACTTTTTGAATTTTTCTTTGTTAATCTTTGGTATTTGAAAATCTAAAGACACATCCCCGCCTGTTACAATAGTTGCATCATTAATAGGATCTAATATATTGTCTTTTATCTCTACATCATATGATTGTATGTAATTTTTAAATCTCATGGTGATATCCCCATTTCTGTTAAAACTTGTTCTATTATATCTTCTGTCATATAATAACTTTCTATCATATAATATTCTTTACAAGAAACCATATATTCCGTTTGATTATCCTTAAACCTTTTGTTTATTTTATAATTACCTTTTTCCAATGAATTTATAATATATTCTTTATCATCTTCAGAATTCATATCCAAATTTCCAGTACCATCATCTATAATGTTACCATAAAAATCTTTTATATTAGGGCTAGCGATAGCAGCATACTTACCTATAGGTATTATATAATATGATATACCATAATCTGTAGATATTGTATGACTAAATGTACAAAAAATAGAACTTCCTCTTGCTTTAATACCAAATTTTTTATAAAACCAATGATTTATTAAATTATGTATATCTTCTGGTGTGTCCAGAGGTCTTCTGTCCGTTCTTACTCTTTTCTTATCAAATGTGCGGCTAGCGTTCTTTCTACCTGATAAAAAGAATTCACCATCCCATATATTATAAAAATCTTTAAAAAATGGCTTACAATCCTTTGAAAAAAGTTTTGCCATTTGTTCTATAGATATAATATCAAGTAATTTATTTTCGATTATATAATTTTTAAATCTCATGTTTTATATGCCACAGTTGATCCAAATTTACTATGTCCCTTTTTTGTTATATTAAATTGTAATAATTTACTATCTTTTTTCATAAAACTAAGATCAGTAAATCCTATATATTCAAGATCGGATTCATCTATATTAAATTTTTTTGTTAGATGATAAATCGCTTTTTTAAGTATTTTTTTATCTACTTTTGGTAATGAAGATTTTTCGTCTATGTTAAAATCGAATATAGTTTTATGGTATTCTGTTAAAATGAAACAATCATCTGTTAAGTTTTCTATTTCATTTTTTATTCTACTGTTTTTTAAAAAAGTTTGAAATTTCATTTATACACCTTTTATTTTTGATACCATGTATCTATTAATTTATTTAAATATTGTTTGTCATAAGTCTCTGTATCAAACAAATATTTATATCCATTTTCTATCATATGATTTTTAAGATCTTGTCCATTTGGATTTTTTATAGGGGAAGAGAAAAAAGAAGTCATTTTTTTATATGATTTTAATATAATTT
>Ga0102941_1000970_pt1 | contig 13567 bp, 8 predicted proteins | sample SalPonR2_C_D2_MG_FD_79281 | JGI IMG/M metagenome (GOLD analysis project Ga0102941, IMG submission 79281) | Salt pond soil microbial communities from South San Francisco under conditions of wetland restoration - Salt Pond MetaG R2_C_D2_MG | ecosystem: Environmental > Aquatic > Marine > Intertidal... | reverse complement strand
GCCTGCCATTCCTCACAGGTTTTACAATATGGTCTCAGAGGTGGTAGGTACTTTTATCCTGGTTTATGTGATCTTTCATTTTGTAGATCCATCCATTGAAGCATCCACCCTTGCCAACGCCAAAATTGGCCTGGGCTCTATTGGTGCATTGCCTGTAGCACTCCTTGTGGTAGGTATTGGAATGTCGTTGGGAGGTGCTACCGGATACGCTATTAATCCGGCCCGCGACCTGGGTCCCCGAATTGCCCATTTTATTCTACCCATCAAAGGAAAAGGATCCAGTGGATGGCATTATGCCTGGGTGCCAATTCTCGGTCCTTCTTTGGGCGCGGTTTTAGCTGCAGCGCTTCATGTTGCCCTACAATAATTCATTATCATTTCACTATTTGTAAAAACATGCTTTTTTCCAATTCATTTTATTGATACGAATTATCCTGATTCAATTCAGAATAGATCTGTAAAACTTCCTGAAAAGTAGAATTCACAGACAATTGTTGTATCTATTTTTGCATCATAAGAAAAGTATGCCTTGTTTATTCCTTCTAAAAAAGATCATTAAGTTTAGAAATTATGTGTTCAGAATTTTACAGGTTTGCCCAATATGGATTTTTTTAACCTGAAAAGCGATGAACCGAGCATGACAATAATATTGGCACACACACGGATGATAAAGTATCGCTATATGGCAATAACGCTTTCAATCTGGTGAATCTGGGTTTGAAAGTAACCAGGGTGTTGGCATTCAATGAAATTTTGATCCTGGTTGTGGGAACAATAGGATTTAATCCTTCACTGAATCAGGCATCTGCCGAGATCGCCATTAGTTTATTCTGATCGCGGAGAATAAGAGATCATGTGACTGCCACATGTTTTTGGATGGAACCCGCTGCTGACTGGCAACGGGTTCTTTTTTTCCGTGATATGCTGATTTTTCTTTCCGTAAAATACGGTTTTTTCAGATGAATAATATGCTGATTTTTGCATATGTAAAATAATTAAACCAAAGTTTAAAAACCGAAAGTGTAAACATGACATTAACCAGCATTACAAAAACACAAAAACCCTTAAAGACCAATAAGTTTAAGCGTTAACCAACCAACCCAACCACACAAATCCTGAGTCCGCTAAAAATAGTTATCACTATGTAAAACAATATTGAATAACATTCAATAAATTAAAACTCACACCCTATGTCAAATTCCAGTTTTTTCAATTATTTCCGGTCTAAAAGCATTCGTTTTAAATTGTTTTTTAGCCAAAACGCGCTAAATGTACTGTTGTTTTTACTGATCATATTTTTCATTTACCGCACTACCAATCGTCAATTAAATTCTTATTTTGATGAAACAATACAGGTAAGTGCAAGATTTATTCAGGATGAGATGGTTCGCCTGCAACAAGATGCTTTGGAAGCAGGTGAATGGTTTGAAAACTCTGGTAGGTTGGCTCAGGCCCTCGAAAACCAGGACAGGCAGGAGGCGCTAAAACTGGCGCAAACAGCCATGAGCGCTTTTGGACTGCATTATTTTGTTTTGACAGATGACAAAGGCGATATTTTAGTAAGGGGTCATGCCCCTGAGAGATATGGAGATAATATCAGCAACCAAAATAATATTCAACAAGCCCTGCAAGGCAGAAGAAATGTTGGTATTGAGGAAGGTGCTGTTGTGAAGCTATCCATCAGGGCCGGTACCCCGCTGAGAAATGATGAGGGTATGATCATAGGTGCCATCTCTACAGGATATGTATTTGACGACACACGGTTTGTTGATAATATCAAACAAGCGATTGGGGCCGAAGTAACCATCTTTACCGGTAATACACGCTACCAAACTACCATCACCAATGAAAGCGGGCAGAGGATCGTAGGTACCGAACTGGGTATTCCTGAAATAGAAAATACCGTTCTGAGAGACAAAGAGATCTATTACGGCAGATCTCAAATACAGGGAGATCCTTACAAGGCGGCCTATATGCCGTTGATTGATCTGAACAATGAAACAATCGGGATGCTTTTCTGTGGAATAAACATGAGTGTTATCAATATACTTACACGGAATATTATTTCTAACGTAGGAATAGTATTTTTTGTTATCATTGTAATTATTACATTGGTAATCACATACATAATCAATACATTTATTATAAATCCTATTGCCAGATTGGTATCAGTTTCAGAGAAAGTTGCCGATGGCGACCTTCAGGTAGAAATTGAAGTGGGTAGTGAGGATGAGGTGGGCAGATTGGCCCGCGCACAAAATAAAATGCTCGACTCTTTAAAGAGCATTGTGCAGCAGGTTATCGATATATCTGGTTACCTTTCTACGGCAAGCAATCAGATGAGTTCTACTGCGCAGCAGATATCCCAGGGGGCAAATGATCAGGCTTCCTCCGTTGAAGAGGTTTCATCTTCCATGGAGGAGATGTCGTCGAACATAGCACAAAACACCGATAATGCCAAAGGTACAGAGAAGCTCGCTTTAACCTCGGTTCAGGGCATCAGGCAGGGAAATGAATCAACCGAAAACGCTGCTGTGAGCATGCGCGACATAGCGGAAAAGATATCAATCATCAGTGAAATTGCTTCGCAAACAAACCTTCTGGCACTTAATGCTGCAGTGGAGGCGGCGCGTGCAGGAGAACACGGAAAAGGATTTGCAGTGGTGGCAGCCGAAGTGAGAAAACTTGCTGAAAGAAGCAATGTTGCAGCGGAAGAGATCAACAAACTTTCCGGCTCGGGTCTTCAAATTTCTGAAAAAGCAGGTGCAGTCCTCAAAAATGTAGTGCCGGATATTGAAAAAACCGCTACCATGATACAGGAAATAACCGCAGCCAGCAGTGAGCAAAGCAATGGTGCCGAACAGATCAACAATGCACTTTCGCAACTCAACCAGATCACCCAGCAAAATGCATCTGCCAGTGAGGAATTGGCCTCGAGCTCCGAAGAGCTATCGGCACAGGCAGAACAACTTAAGGATATGATCTCATTTTTTAAGATATGAAATAAATCAGTCGTCCAATTGCTTTTGTTGCTTTTTGGGCAACCCCTCCACCACTAATCTGTATGAATCCCTGATCCACTCTTTAAGCAAAGGATCGGGGATTTTTCCATCTACCCTTATGGTGTTCCAGAATTTCTTGTTCATATGATATCCGGGATCCACTTCTTTGTATTGTTCTCTTAAAATGACCGCTTTTTCCTGGTCACATTTCAAGGTGATGCTTCCAAAATCATTCACATGGGTAAGGGCAAACATCTTTCCCATCACTTTAAAAACAAGCGTTTCATTATCAAAAGGAAACGTTTCGCTGACTCCTTTAAAACCAAGACAGTAGTCTCTGTATTCTTCGATATTCATATTTTGAGATTTTGTTTTTACCATGGCTACGCTCTGACTAAATCAGACAAGTTATCTGCCCGGTTTAATCAAATTATAAACAGATTAATTATGTCTGTAAAAATTTCTTATCTTGCAATGAATTTTAAAAATGTAATAGGTTTAACATGCAAGCAAAGTTAATGATTGATCGTTATATATACCTAAAATACTTGAAATAAGGAAATTTACATTTGTATGTGTTATGTTTTATTTGTTAATTTTAAATACTTAGACTTATGAAAACCATTCTTTACATCATTGCAATTGCATCGTTTTTTTTCATCACATCATGCGGAGGCAGCACTACTGTTGTTGAATCAGGCACCTACGAAGGAACGATACAAAAAGTTGTGCCATCAGAGTCGGAAATCTATCTTGAACTTGCTAATGGTGATGTGCTTGAACTGTATTTTATTGAAGAAACCGAACTGACTAAAGACGGCAATGAGGTGGAGTTTTCTATGCTTGAAGAAGGGCAAAAAGTAGAAGTTGAGGTGGAAAAGGTGGGTCAGCGCCTTGATCCGTTAACAGTTAAGATTATAGAATAATATGACCGAATTACCGGATTTTTGGCGGACAGAGGTTTGGCATCCATTAGCGGTGCATCTGCCTTTGGCCGCCCTTTTACTTGCTACCCTTGCCTTTATGGTCTCACTCTTTCTCAAAAAACAGGCCTGGTATCAAACGGGTGTCTTTCTCATTATATCAGGTACTCTGGGTGCCTGGGTGGCAGTTTACACTGGTAGCATGGCAGACGCAGTTGTGGTTCGCGGTCTTTGTGACCCCACCGTTCTTGAATCACACGAAAACCAAGCATACCTTACTTCCTGGATCTTCACCCTGGCCTCTGTTACATCACTTTCTTTTTATTTGAAAAAGTTGAAAATCAGACAGAATGTCATCAAAATACTGGTAGTTGTTTTTGCTCTAACTGGCTCTGTTTTCCTGGCAAGGGTCGGACATTTGGGAGCCACGCTAGTTTACCAGCAGGCAGCAGGTGTTTATGTTCCTTCAGAAGATTGCAGTGAATTTCAGTAAATATGATTGGGCTCAGTATAAAAAGTTAATTGTCCACGAATTATTCGAATTTAAAACATTGATAATTAGTTATTTGATAGAATAATAAATTTATAATAATTACTAAAAATAAGTTTTAGACTAGACTCTTGATTGAAATTTCATAATCAAATCGCCCCCTGTATTTCTGGTTACTAAGGTTGATAATTTCATAACACCATCACTCCTCAGGTTTTTTGCTGCTTTGTTTGCCCCGTCTTTGCTATCACTTTTTCAATTATTCAGACTTTTAGACTTTACTATTAATCGTTTCTTGGAGGATTTGATAGCTAACCTCTGAAAAGGTGTTGCATTTTATAGAAAAGGATTATTCTGTACACCTTAAAAAAACCGATATGTAAGGTGAAAATTAATAAAAAACCCCAACCAATAGGTTAGGGTATCTTGTGGAGCTGGAGGGACTTGAACCCTCGTCCAAACAAGCAGCAAAACTGCTTTCTACATGCTTAGCCCTTTGTTGGAGGTTCGGTATTGGACTGGAAAAAGGCGATCCTGTCCGCCACCTGAGCTTCTTTATTTTTCGTGCAGGCACCGAAGCCTTACCTGCCTTATCCCGTATTTTGTCGATGCTTCCGGGGAGACGCTAACGGGTATCGCTTCTCTGGAAACAGCAGGCGCTTAATAGCTTCTATTAAGCTGCCATTGCGTAATTGTGATCGTTGCCGTTTATAAGGCTTGAGAATTGGGATTAACGGGCCAACTTCACAACGCCCGGCATGCTTACAATTCCACTCAACTTGCTGTCAAAGCCAAATCAGCCCCTTGGTTTGTTGATATGAAATCATCAATTGCAAAGATACGATTTTTTCAAAGATCTTTTATCATGATTATTGCACTCACATGAATTTTCGTACCCTCTTAAATTTATCAATTACAGGGCCACATGTTGTGAGTGAATTTTTGTCAGTTTACTGCTCAATCCATTTGAGTCAAAAGCAAAGAGGGAAATCTTATTCGATCTCCCTCTTTCGGTATCGATGTTGATTAACGTTTTCCGTTAGTTGGTCTGAAACTTGGCATCTTCAATTTCTTCGTCGATCAGGATTTCTACTACCTCCAGCTCAATGGTCTGGGGGCCGGCCTGTTGTTTGATCTGGCGTGGAAACATTAGTTTTACCACTTCCACATCGGGTTTTGCACCAAATAGTCTGGCAAAGAAACCGGGTTGTTCACCCACGATCTCAATCTCTACAGGTTGGTAGTCAGAAATTTCGGCAATGCCTTGTTCTGATTCTGTCTGGATTTTATATCCTGATTCCACGTCATAATATTCGTAAGATGTAGCACCTGCGGCATCAACCACCTCCACCACGTAAGCATCTTTTCCATTGATGGTTTCAATACCTGTAAGTGTTTTCTCTATACCGTGCTCTTTGTAGTTTAACTCCATGTTCATGACCGCTTGTTTTTTCATGGCTTCAAACTCAGCTCCTTCTGTAAACTCCTGGTTTCCCATGGGTGATTGTACAATGGCTTTGCTTCCGTCGAAAAGTTGTGTCGACATTACATTTCCGCCCATTGCTGTTTCTACGCGTAGTTTGTCTGGGGCTTTCTGGTAAGAAGTAATGGTAATTTCCATACCCATCATAGAAGCCTTCATCACCTGGGTAAGTGCCTGCATATTTCTGAAATGTTCTTTTCCACCTATGGCATCAAAATAGTTATTGATAACGGTTTCAACGGTAACTCCTTCAGGTACTTCTTTGGTATTATCAACGGTGATAGGTCTGCCAAAAGCATCAAAAAACTCTACTTCACCCGAAGCGGCAAATTTTGTAAGGGTTTCGGGAACCTCTTTCATATTTCCAGCCACCACAATAATTGAATTTTCGGGCTTAAGATATTTTTGTGCCATTCTCTGCACATCTTCCGATCTTACACTGCTAAGTCTTTCCAGGTAAGTTGCATAATAGTCTTCCGGTAGATCATAGCGGGCAATGTTAAGTGCAAACCGTGCTATGGTTCTGCTGCTTTCCAATGATCTGGCGAAAGAACCGTTCATGAAACTTTTCACCAGTTGAAGGTCTTCTTTTTCAACGGGTTCGTTGATCAAACGATTCATCTCATGTAAGATTTCGGTTACGGTTGTATCCGTAACACTGTTTCTTACCTCGGTGCTAGCCACAAAACGACTTACCAGCTCATCAGTACTCAGGCGGGAGCGGGCACCATAAGTGTATCCTTTGTCTTCTCTGAGGTTTTGCATCAAACGTCCTGAAAATACGCCGCCTCCCAAAACACTGTTCATAACGCTTACATCAATAGCATCGGGGTGACCAGGAGTTAATACTACCGGGTAAGTTACATTCACGACCGATTGCACGGCACCACTTCTTTCAGCAAAAGCAACTCTTCTGCCGGCAGGAGGTTCCGGGGTGGGGTAGGTATGTTCTGGTACTTCACCAGCTTGCCAATTGGCAAAATATTCTGATGTAAGGGATTTGGCCTCATCAACGTCAATATCGCCAACAATAACCAGATAGGCAACATTGGGTTTAAAGTACGTATTGTAATAATTTTTTAGTTTATCCACTGTAATGTTATCCAGGGTTTCTTCGGTAACGATCTCTCCGTAAGGATGATCAGGACCATAGGCCTGAGTGAGGGAAACATTTCTGGCAATGGATTGTCCGTCGGTTTTGATGGTTTTTAACCCTGTGCGATTCTGGGTAATCTTTTTTTCGGTTCTTCTTCCCGGAAAACAGGGTTTAGAAGTACATCTGTCATCAGATCGAGCAATACATCTTTATGCCTGGTTAAAGAAGAGGCAAATATACCGGTTGAGTAGGTAGACAGGTTGGCACCAATAAAGTCAACAGCTTCATCTATTTCCTGTTTGGTGCGGTTTGTTGTTCCTTCACGCATAAGCTGCCCTGCAAAATCTACATAACCAGCGGCATCACCTTCCTGGTATGGGTCTACGTCAAGGGTCAGCTGCCAGCTGATCACGGGTACTTTTCTGTTTTCTACCACAATAACCTTTAGTCCGTTATCGAGGGTGAAAGACTCAAATTCTCCCAGCTGAATCGTAGGAGCGGGACCTGGTTCGGGACGCTGACTGCGGTCTAATTGTGCATTTACATTCAGTATAAACAAGCAACTGAATAAATAAAAAATGATCTTTTTCATGTTATTTATTTTAGGCTTTTCTATTTTCTGAAAAGCAATTTTTGAACTAGGTGATTTTTTAGGTTAGATATATTGAAATATTTATTTGGATGATATTATTTTGCCTCACCTTTAGGCAACCAATAGATAACAATTCTGTTATCTTCTCTGAAATATTCCTGCGCTACTCTCTGGATGTCCTCTCTGGTAACTTTCATGTAGTTTTCCAGTTCATGGTTAATAAGATCGGCATCTCCATGAATGATATGATAGTTGGCAAGGCTTGTAGCTCTTCTGGCAATGGTGGTATTGCTGTTGATCATTCTGCTTTCGAACTGGTTTTTCAATTTCTGAAGTTCTTTTTCAGAGATCATTTCGGTGCGCACTCTTTCCATTTCTTCATTGATAACCTTTTCCACTTCCTGGGGGTCTGTTCCCATATTAGCCAAAGCAAATACAAGCGTAAGTCCCGGATGTTCCAGACCCAGTGGTACAGCCATTACCTGCAGTGCTTTTTGTTCCTCATCTACAAGGCGGCGGTACAACCTGCTGCTTTGACCCTGTGAAAGCAATGATCCGAGCATTTCCACTGCATAGTAGTCTTCGGTGCCTTGTGCAGGGATCATGTATGCCTGAATAACGCCGGGAATCTGAACATTATCATAAACAGTATCTCTGAGTTCAACTGTACGTTTGGGTTCATTGACCGGAGGTATACGTAAATCATATTTTCCAACTGGTATCTCAGCAAAGTATTTCTCAACCAGTTTTTTTGTTTCAGGAATGTCAATGTCTCCGGTGATCACTAATGCAGCGTTGTTGGGCACATAAAACATGTCATGAAAATCGATGATCTCCTGGTCGCTGGCATTTCGAACGTGTTCGTCCAGTCCGAGAACATCATATTTGTAGGCGTGTTGGGTAAAGGCGCGGTTCAGGGTTTCGGTAAGCAATCTTCCGTAAGGACGGTTGTCGCGGGTTTGCTTCATCTCTTCTGTTACAACGCTTTTTTGGGTCGCGATACCAATAGAATCGATCTTGGGATGCAGCATTCTTTCTGATTCCATCCACAAACCCAGTTCGAGCTGGTTGGAAGGGAGCAGGATGTAATAGTTGGTTACGTCGAAACTTGTGAAAGCGTTGAGCGTACCTCCTGCACGTTCAACAATTTCCGAAAATTCGCCCCGGGCGATATGCTCGCTGCCTTCAAACATCAGGTGTTCAAAAAAGTGTGCGAAACCGGTGCTGGTCTCCAGCTCGTTTTTGGCACCTACGTGGTACATAATGTTTACCACCACATTGGGTGTAGTGTTGTCTTCATGCAAGATCACATGCAGTCCATTATCGAGTTTGTATTCTGTAAACTCAATTTTTGGTGTACTGGCATAGGAGAAAACTGCTGTGAGCAAGAATGACACAGTAAAGATAAATCTACTTTTTAGTTTCATAAAGGTTTATGTTTAATGTTAAGTTAAATATTGGATTAGATATTATTTTTCAGTTTTGAATAAGTTGTAATTTTCTTTGAAAAATTACAACTCGTTCATTTTTTTTTATGAAAATAGTATTCAGCAAATATTGAAGAGAAATTCAACTTCCGGTATATCCCATCTTTTAGCATGTCAGACCTTCGTCTGTTTTTTTAATATCGTATTGTTTGACAAAATATGAACGAACGATCTGTTTCATTAGTATACCAGATCAAGATCCAGCCCATCTTTTAAACGATCGATCTCAGGTCTTTTGGATAACATTTTCTGGTACTTGTCTGCCGGAAGGTAAGCCTTCTGTACTTTTACGTTTTCAGTAATCTCAACATCGATCCGGATTGCATAATTGTTTAATTCATGCCTGAAAAAACTCAATATTTGGGGTTTTTGTTCAATAATCCCCTCTTTTTGTATAACATTATTTACATTAATGATGATCTGGTTGTCATTTTTAACAACAGGATCGTGTGTGTTGAGGGCTGTAAATATGCTTGCGCTGCTGCTTTCATATTGCCCTTTGAGTTTGTTCCAGGCACGCATCAGTTGCTCTTTGCTAAAATTATCTTTGGGTTTATTGCCAGGGTCTTCAGATATCAGTTGTTCAGATTTTTTTTTTTCATCATCTCTTTTCATCGCTTTGTTTATTCCGATGCCTGGTTGACGAAGGGTTTGTTTGGGTTGTTGTGCGGAGTCATTTGGTTTTGGTGGTGGAGCCGCTGGTGCCGCTGGCTTTTCCACTTTTTTTGCTTCCGGTGGTTTGTTGGCGACAGGATTATCTGTTGCCGTATTACTGGTTGCGTTGGAGGTTGCTGTATTTGTCTGGGGGAGTGATGCTTTTTCCTTCGATGATGCAGGAATTTCCTGGTTTTGGAGCAAAGCGGCAATTTGCAGCAAAGCCAGTTCCACATGCAGGCGTTTGTTATTGCTGGTACGATAGTTTACATCACACTGGTTGCTTATATCCAGGGCTTTGAGCAGAAAAGACGGGTGGCATTTTGCCCCCTGTTCCAGGTATTTTTGTTTGATGTTTTCGCCCACCTCCATGAGTTTGATTGTTTTGGGGTCTTTGCATACCAGTAAGTTACGCAAGTGAGAAGAGAAACCTCCAATGAAATGTGCACCATCAAAACCTTTATCGATCACTTCGTTGAACAGTAGTAATATACCTGTTGTATCGCCTGAAAGCAAATGGTTTGTCATAGCAAAGAAGTAATCGTAGTCAAGTACATTGAGGTTTTCTGCTACTGCTTTGTAGGTGATGTTGTTTCCGGCAAAACTTACGATCTGGTCGAAAATTGAGAGGGCATCACGCATGGCACCATCCGCTTTTTGGGCGATCAGGTGTAGCGCATCATAGTCTGTTTCTATGTTTTCATTTTGTGCAACAAATTGCAGTTGTTGAGCTATATCGTCGATGGTAATACGCGAAAAGTCAAAGATCTGACAACGTGAAAGGATGGTAGGGATAATCTTGTGTTTTTCGGTGGTTGCCAAAATAAATTTTGCATATGCCGGGGGTTCTTCCAGTGTTTTCAAGAAGGCATTGAAGGCTGCAGTAGAAAGCATGTGTACCTCATCGATCACATAAACCTTGTATTTGCCAATATGGGGAGGAATGCGTACCTGCTCCACCAGGCTTCTGATGTCTTCTACCGAGTTGTTGGATGCAGCATCCAGTTCATGTACATTAAAAGAGTTTGATTCGTTAAAGGAAACACATGATTTACATTCGTTGCAGGCTTCAATGTTTTCTGTAAGGTTTTCGCAGTTGATGGTTTTGGCCATGATACGGGCGCAGGTTGTTTTGCCCACACCCCGCGGGCCGCAAAATAAAAATGCCTGTGCCAGGTGATTATTTTTGATGGCATTTTTCAGTGTATTGGTGATCGACTTTTGACCCACAACCATATCAAAGGTAGCTGGGCGGTATTTTCTTGCTGAAACTACGAAGTTTTCCATAAAAAATTCAGATAATGCGGGTTCTTACAATGGAGATAATTAATACTTGCAGGAAAACGCCAATTGCTATATTATGTTTGCATCTATAACAGCCGTTTCGGTAACCTCAGTAAAACGTATTTACAGAAAGTATACAACTGTAATATATCTAATTAAATCCTTTTACCTGATGCTCACATTATAAGCATTGGTTGAATAAAATAATTTTCTTGTAGCCACTATTTGCAGAGGCAAAAATATGTGTTTTTGTTTAGCACAAGAAATATTTTTTTCACATACAATTTTTCTGATGCAAAAGTTTAGGTTGTAAAAAAATGCTTTTTAACTTTTTTGGGCATGTGTTAGGAATTTTAAAGAATGAATAAACTAAGGATAAAACGATTCCATCCGTACTGTTGTCTGATGATATTTTTTTGTTACACCACCTCAGAACCCACTCAGCAATCCTTTGACCAATGCCCGTTCTCCTTCTGCATAATTAAAAGGGGTGAAAATAGTTCTTCAGTTAAATTTCAGATTGCTCATATTTTATCTTTTTAAAAGTTTCCTATTTGGTTGATTATATCATTGGGGCGGTTGCGAACCGATCAATAACTTAATGATGCATGCCATTTCTTTTAAACTTCCGCTGCTAAGCATAAACTGCACAACAAATTCCTGGTCATTACTGTTGAGTGAGGCGAGTAGAGGAAGTGGGTAAACTACTTATATGGTTGTGCTACAATGCAGGCGAATCATTGCTTGCTCCAAGTCCCGGAAGATCCTTATCCTCTATCTGGTTAAATCTGATTAAGGAATGTCAACTTGAACCTAAACAGATACTATGAGTCTGCTCTAAAAAGTCAATTATCCACAGATTACACAGATTTACACAGATGCTAAATTCAGATAATCAGTGGGTTTTGAAATAGGAAATAAACACAGATTTGCCGAAAACAAGTTTTCGGAGTGGGCTCATACTATTAAGTTTTTTCATATCTTTGTGTTATGGTAGATAATGCCTTACAGAACAAAAATCTCTCAAAACAGAAGTTGAAAAAAAGAAAATCAGTGAACGATCGCAACTGAGATATCCTTGTGGTGTAGCCAGGGGAGTTCGTTTTATTAAGCAGTTTTAACCACAAAATCCTGATGTTCTGGTCTCACTTATATGATGGTAACTGCATGTCTTGATATTTCCTGGATATTATCTGTGCAAGTGCGGACCTTTATGGGGATTTTCAAAACCTGGGTGGATGGGATGAGAAAATAAATGTATTTATAAGCATTAATAATTTATTTCGCAGGTATAATGTTCCCAAAACTTAAATTAACCTTTCTGATTTTATTTCTTTTCTCCTGGATAGGAGTGCGATGCGGTGTAAGTTCACAGCAAACCAATATTGACTCCGTAAATCATTTGCTAAAACTATCCTACTCCTACGCCAAAACGAATCTCAAAAAAGCAGAAGAAGTAACATACAATGCCATTGAACTTTCCAAAAAAATGGTTAATGACACACTTCTTGCCCAAAGCTACATTGAGATGTCTTTTACAAAGAATAATATGGGTTTATTGGCTGAAGCTACCGAGTATGCTTTCAAAGCGCTGGAAATATATGAGTCTTATAAACATTATTCCGGCACAGCAAAGGCATTCTTACGAATAGCATGGAACAAACTGGAAGCAGGCGAGCATGAAGATGTTTTTGAATACCTGAACAAAGCACAGGAAGCTGTTAATGAAACATCAGACTCAACAACCATTTCGAGGGTGTATCATAGTAAGGGTAATGCATTTAACTGGATTCATCCTACGGTTTTCTTACCAGATACTGCTTCCAGGGAAAAGCTTAAATTAATTGCACTCGACAGCGCTGTTTTTTATCATCAAAAAGCAATAGAAATAAGAAGAAGAAACCAAATAAACGGTTTGGATAACACACTGAACAACATGGCTATATCATGGAAAGATAGAGGTAAAATTACAGGAATCGGATTTGATGAAGCTGAAAAGTACTATTTGGAATCTTTTCATATACGAAAAAATCGAAATGACTCTGTTGGGATGGCAGCTTCATACATTAACCTTGGACAATTGCGCAGAAATAAAAATGATTTTTCAGGTGCTTTAAACTATCTGTGGAAAGGAAAAACCATTGCCGAAAAAACACAAAGAACAATGCACAAACGAATCGTTTATCAGGAATTTTACCATGTTTACTCCCAGATACAACAATATGATTCTGCACTTATTTACTATCAAAAAACTAACGAATTACAGAATTACTTACAGAGCAATGACTACAAAAAATCCATCAAAGAAATAGAAACAAAGTACGAGGTTTCACAAAAAGACAAGGAAATTTTACTTCAACAACAAATATTGAAAACGCAGCGATTGATAATTGTTTTTGTGTTCGTGGTTATCCTAACTCTTGCGATCACCTCCGTACTTTATTATAAATTATACCGAAAAAACAAGCGGTTATCAGAAAGAAACGCCATATTACTTAGCGAACAAAATCATAGGGTGAAAAACAATCTTCAGATCATATCCGGTCTGCTGAGTTT
>Ga0102941_1000964_pt1 | contig 13604 bp, 10 predicted proteins | sample SalPonR2_C_D2_MG_FD_79281 | JGI IMG/M metagenome (GOLD analysis project Ga0102941, IMG submission 79281) | Salt pond soil microbial communities from South San Francisco under conditions of wetland restoration - Salt Pond MetaG R2_C_D2_MG | ecosystem: Environmental > Aquatic > Marine > Intertidal... | reverse complement strand
TGTTGTGGGTCAAGGCGATCGCGCATGGTTACCGGCTCGATGTGCTGATCGACGAACCCGATGTTTCGCCACTGGGGATCCAGGGCCCCAAGGCGGACGACCTGATGGCGCGGGTGTTCGGCGACGGGGTGCGCGACATTCGCTTTTTCCGCTTTGGGATCTTTGATTTCTTGGGCCGTGACATCGTGATCGCGCGGTCGGGCTATTCGAAGCAGGGCGGCTTCGAGATTTACGTGGAAGGCTCCGAAATCGGGATGCCGTTGTGGAATGCGCTGATGGAGGCGGGCCGCGATCTGGATGTGCATGCGGGCTGCCCCAACCTGATCGAGCGGATCGAAGGCGGCTTGTTGAGCTATGGCAATGACATGACGCGCGATAACACGCCACATGAATGCGGGCTTGGCCGGTTTTGCAACACCGCCACCGCGATCGGTTGCGTCGGGCGGGATGCCTTGTTGCGGGTGGCCAAGGAAGGGCCCGTCAAACAGATCCGTCCGATGGCCATCAATGCCGATACCTTGCCGCCGTGTGATCGGGCCTGGCCGGTGATGGCGGGCGACAAACGCGTGGGGCAGGTCACCTCGGCGGCGATATCGCCCGATTTCGGGGAAGGCGTGGCCATCGCCATGCTGCGCATGACCCATTGGGATGCGGGAACCGACCTTGCGGTTGAAACGCCGGACGGGCTGTTGCAGGCCACTGTCCGTGAGAATTTTTGGATTTGAATTGAACGGCTTGGTGCGCGACCTTCGTGCACTGGCCCCATCATCGGGAGGATGAAGAATGACATTTCGTGCAGTGCTGGTTGAAAAGGATGACGAGGGAAAGACCTCGGCATCGGTTCAGACCCTGGCGGATGATCGCCTTCCCGAAGGCGAAGTGACGGTGGCGGTCGACTATTCGACGGTCAACTACAAGGACGGTCTGTGCATCGGGCCGGGGGGCGGGTTGGTGCGCAATTACCCCCATGTGCCGGGCATCGATTTCGCGGGCACAGTCGAGGCTTCGGATGATGCCCGCTACAAGCCCGGCGACAAGGTCGTGCTGACCGGCTGGCGCGTGGGCGAGGCGCATTGGGGCGGATATTCCGAAAAGGCGCGGGTCAAGGCCGATTGGCTGGTGCCCTTGCCCGAGGGGCTGAGCACGCGGCAGGCGATGGCCGTGGGCACGGCCGGGTTCACCGCGATGCTGGCGATCATGGCGCTGGAAAATCACGGCCTGAAACCCGGACAGGGCGAAGTTCTGGTGACAGGGGCCGCCGGCGGCGTGGGCTCGGTCGCCACGGCGATCCTGGCGCATCTGGGCCACGAGGTCGCCGCGGTCACCGGCCGCCCCGAGCAAGAAGGATATCTGCGCGATCTGGGGGCCACCCGGATCGTCGCGCGCGAGGAGTTGAATGAAACCACCAAGCGCCCGCTAGAGGCAGAAACCTGGGCCGGGTGCGTCGATGCGGTCGGCGGGGCGATGCTGGCGCGTGTGCTGGGGCAGATGAAATACGGGGCCTCTGTCGCGGCGGTGGGGCTTGCGGGGGGCGCGCAATTGCCGGCGACGGTGATCCCGTTCTTGTTGCGGGGCGTGAACCTTCTGGGGATCGATTCCGTCATGCAACCCTATGAAAACCGTGTGAAAGCCTGGAATTTCATCGCCAAGGACCTGCCCATGGACAAGCTGGAGGCGATGGTGGTGCCGGCCACGCTCGAGGACCTACCGGAGCTTGGCCGGTCGATCCTGAAAGGCGGCGTGCGTGGTCGCGTGGTGGTGGATGTGCGCGGCTGATCGGACCCGTCCCACGGCCCGGCGTTTCCCGCCCGGCAATGCGTGCAGGCATCATTGAAGGGTGACGCCGGACCTTTCCGCGACTATCTGGGGCTGACGACACAGTGATCCAACCCACAGGAGACCGGGAAATGGCGGGCGGGCCGAACGAAAAGGGCACCAGCGGACGCGGACAGCGCGATCTGAAGGTCAAGGTCAAGACCGCCCGCGGGCGCAAGCTCAGCTCGACCCGATGGCTGGAGCGGCAGCTCAACGACCCCTATGTGGCGCGGTCCAAACGCGACGGCTATCGCGGGCGGGCGGCCTACAAGATCCTCGAGCTGGACGACAAGTACCGCTTTCTTGTGCCGGGAGCGCGGGTGGTCGATCTGGGCTGCGCGCCCGGTGGCTGGTGCCAGGTGGCCGTGCGGCGGGTCAATGCGCTTGGCGACAAGTCGGGCAAGGCCATTGGGCGCGTCATCGGGCTGGACCTGCAGGAGGTCGATCCGATCCCCGGCGCGGAGATCCATGTGCTCGATTTCATGGAAGATGACGCGGACCAGAAGGTGAAGGATTGGCTGGACGGGCCGGCCGACGTGGTCATGTCCGACATGGCGGCCTCGGCGTCGGGCCACAAGCAGACCGACCACCTGCGCATCATCGCGTTGTGCGAGGCGGCGGCCTACCTGGCCTTCGACGTGCTGGAGCCCGGAGGGACCTTCGTGGCCAAGGTCCTGGCGGGCGGGGCCGAGGGCAGTCTGCAGGCGGTGCTGAAGCAGCGGTTCGACAAGGTGGCCAATGTGAAGCCGCCCGCCAGCCGGTCGGACAGTTCGGAAAAATTCGTGGTGGCCACCGGGTTTCGCGGCTGATCACCCGGCGCGTGCGGGGCTACCGACGGGAGCCTCCGGCGGGGATATTTGAGAAACGGAGAAGACCTGGGTGCCGCGCCGGCGATCTGCGCGGTGCGCGCGCAACATTTGGGGCTTCCCTTCCGGCGCGACCCATGGGATAGGGCCACGGCAACGCAATCCCCCCTCGAAGGAGTGTCCCATGGAGATTCGCGAAGCGCTTACCTTTGACGATGTGCTGCTGGTTCCCGGCAAAAGCTCGGTGCTGCCCGCTGATGCGAATACGCAGACATGGGTGACGAAATCCATCGCACTGAACATCCCGCTGCTGAGCTCGGCCATGGATACGGTCACCGAAGGCCGCATGGCCATCGCCATGGCGCAGGCCGGTGGCATGGGGGTGATCCACCGCAATCTCGATCTCGAGGCCCAGGCGCGCGAGGTGCGCCGCGTGAAACGGTTCGAAAGCGGGATCGTGTACAACCCTGTCACGCTGACGCCGGACCAGACGCTTGCGGATGCGCGTGCGCTGGCCGAACGCTACGGGTTTTCGGGTTTTCCCGTGGTCGACGAGAACCGCCGGGTTCTGGGCATCGTGACCAACCGCGACATGCGGTTTGCAGAAACCGACGCGATCCCCGTCCGCGTGATGATGACGACCGAAAACCTCGCCGTTCTGCGTGAACCTGCCGACCGGTCCCAGGCCATCAGCCTGATGAAGGCGCGGCGGATCGAGAAATTGCTGATCACCGACGCCGAAGGCAAGTTGACGGGGCTTTTGACCCTGAAGGACACCGAGCGGGCGGTTCTGAACCCGCAGGCCTGCAAGGATGACCTGGGCCGGCTGCGGGTGGCGGCGGCGACCACGGTGGGCGATGCGGGGTTCGAGCGGTCGGAGGCCCTGATCGATGCGGGTTGCGACCTGATCGTGATCGACACGGCCCATGGCCATTCGGAAGGCGTGGCGCGCGCGGTCGAACGGGTCAAGGCGCTGTCCAATTCGGTGCAGGTCGTGGCCGGCAACGTGGCGACGGGCGAGGCGACGCGCGCGCTGATCGGGGCGGGTGCGGATGCCGTCAAGGTGGGCATCGGGCCCGGGTCCATCTGCACGACACGTATCGTGGCGGGGGTGGGCGTGCCGCAGCTGACCGCGATTGCCGATTGCGCCGAGGCCGCGCAGGCCTCGGGCGTGCCGGTGATTGCCGATGGCGGCATCAAGTATTCGGGCGATTTCGCCAAGGCCATCGCGGCAGGTGCCCATTGTGCCATGGTCGGCTCGCTGATCGCCGGCACCGATGAGGCGCCGGGCGAGGTGATCTTGTACCAGGGCAGGTCCTTCAAGTCCTATCGCGGCATGGGCAGCCTGGGGGCGATGGCGCGCGGGTCGGCGGACCGGTATTTCCAGAAGGATGCGGCCAGCGACAAGCTGGTGCCCGAGGGGATCGAGGGGCAGGTGCCCTACAAGGGGTCCGCGGGTGCCGTCATGCACCAGCTGGTCGGCGGATTGCGGGCTGCGATGGGCTACACCGGATGCGCCACGATCGACGAAATGCGTACGCAGTGCAATTTTGTGCGCATCACCGGATCGGGTCTCAAGGAATCCCATGTCCACGATGTGCAGATCACGCGCGAGAGCCCGAATTATCGTTTGGGGTAAACGCTTTGTTCCGCGGTCTTGAGGTGATCACATGACCCCCGGCGCGCGGGTTTCCGCAGCCATCGAGGTCCTGGATGGATGGCGCGACGGGATGGCGGCCGAGCAGGCGCTGACCCGGTGGGCAAGGGGCGCGCGCTATGCCGGATCGAAAGACCGTGCCGCGGTACGCGATCATGTCTTCGATGCGCTCAGGTGCAAGGGCAGCGCCGCGGCGCTTGGCGGTGGCGAAACCGGACGTGCCTTGATGATCGGCCTGACGCGGCTGAAGGGCGGGTCGACCGATGATCTGTTCACCGGCGCCGGCCATGCGCCCTTGCCGCTGACTGCACAGGAGACGGCCGGGCCGGGTGCGCATCCCGACCCTGTCGCCGACATTCCCGACTGGACCCGCGCGCATTTTGCCTATCTTGGCGATCAGGCCGGGGAGGTTTTCGCCGCGTTTCAGGAACGTGCGCCGCTCTACCTGCGCGTCAACCGCCGCAAATCCGCCCCTCAGGCGGCGATTGCGGCCTTGGCCGCCGATGGCGTCGAGGCCTGCACCGTGCCCGGCTGCGACACTGCCCTGATGGTGACCGGGGGCGGGCGGAAACTGCGGCTGGGTGCGGCATACCTCGACGGCTTGGTCGAGCCTCAGGACCTGTCGGTCCAAAAGGCGATGGCGCGGGTGCCGTGGCCGCGGACCGGCCGTATTCTCGATTACTGCGCCGGCGGAGGCGGCAAGACGCTTGCCTTGCTGGATCTGACCGATGCCGGGGTGACCGCCCATGATGCCGAGCCGCGACGCATGGTTGACCTGCCGAACCGGGCGGCGCGCGCAGGCGTCAGTGCGGCGATCGTGGAGACGGATGAGGTGACTTCAATGCCCGCCTATGACGCCGTTCTGTGTGATGTTCCGTGTTCGGGAAGCGGGACATGGCGGCGTGACCCGGAAGCCAAGTGGCGTCTGACGCCGGCCCGCCTGGCGCAATTGATCGAAACGCAGGCCACCATCCTGGACGCCGCCAGCGACCTGGTCGGTCCGGGCGGTATGCTGGTCTACATGACCTGTTCGCTGTTCGAGGCTGAAAACGCGGCCCAGATCGATGGGTTTTGCAACCGGCGACCCGGCTGGCGGGTTCTGGGGCAGGGCACGGACACGCCGCTGACGGCATCGGACGGGTTCTTTCACGCGTGGATTCAGGCGCCCGGGAAATAGTGTTGGCCCGGCATTTCAGGGTGTTTTAAGCTTCGTTTAACCATTGGGCTGATAACAGGGTCAACGGACCGAGGGGTGCCGATCTGCCCCATGGAAACGGAGGATCTGCGGTTGCGCGACGAGGGGGAAGGGACACGGCGCGGGGATTGGCCGGGCACGCGACTGCCGCTTGGACCAATGGCCTTGTGGATTCTTGCGGCCGGGGCCGGGATGATCGCGTTCCTGGGTCACGGGGATCAGGTGTCCTTTGTCTTCTGGGGGGTGTCAGGCGGCCTGTTTTCCGCAGCCGCGCTGCTGACGGCGCGGAACATGCTGAGGGTCGGCCGGGTTCGCAATCGACTTCGGTCGGCCTTGCACTTGATGGAACATGATCCCGCGCCCTGCTTTTGCACGGATGTGGACGGTGTCGTCACGATCGCGAACGAAGCGGCGGCGCGACGGTTCGGGGATTGTCGGGGACACTCCATGGTGCGCGCGTTATCGGGGTTGCTGCCCAATGCGGCGGCGGTCGTGTTTCGTCAGGAAACCGCGCTGGAACGCAGAAAGGCGGCTGACGAAACCATCGTGACGCCACGCGGCGTCGTGCGGTTGACCGCGCATCAGTTGGAGGGCGGCGTTTTCTGGCGGATCGACGACCAACCTGCCACCGCGCACCCTCCGGCAGAAGGCGGCAGCCTGCCGATGATGGTGGTCAGTCCCTCCGATACGATCTTGTCGATGAACCGTGCGATGCGCGATGTTCTTGGCCGTCGCGCCACCGCGCTGGACGAGGTGTTTCGCGATCTGCCGGTCGTGCCGGGGCGGCGGTCGCGGGTGGTCTCGAACGAAGGACCGATCGAGGTTGTCCCCGTCGTGGTGTCGGGAAAGGACGGGCGGCGCGAGATCTACGTGATACCGGGGCTTGCCGAACCTCCGGCCGCGTCGGTGGCGGCACGCGCGTTCGAAGCCCTGCCGGTGGCGCTTTTGCATATCGGAAGCGATGGCAGCCTGATGGCCTCGAACCGTCCCGCCCAGACACTGCTGAAGATCTCCGGCGATGCCAAGGGGCCGCTTTCGGATTTCGTGGAGGGGCTTGGCCGGCCGGTGAATGACTGGGTTATGGATACACTGGCGGAACGCATCCCGAACCGATCCGAGGTGGTGCGCGCCAGGGGGCTCGATGCCGAGGTCTTCTTGCAGATCACCCTGAGCCGGATCACGGACGCAACCGGGCCCTCGTTGCTGGCGGTCTTGCATGACGCAACAGAGCTGAAGACGCTGGAACAGCAATTCGTGCAAAGCCAGAAGATGCAGGCTGTGGGGGAATTGGCCGGAGGAATCGCGCATGATTTCAACAATCTCCTGACCGCGATCGCGGGGCATTGCGATTTGCTCATGCTGCGCCACGACCAGGGTGATCCTGACTATGCCGACCTGGTTCAGATCAATCAGAACTCGAACCGTGCGGCCAGCCTCGTGGGGCAGTTGCTGGCGTTCTCGCGCAAACAGATGCTGGAACCTGAAATCCTGGACCTGCGCGATTCGATGGGCGAATTGACCCATTTGTTGAACCGTCTTGTCGGTGAAAAGATCACCCTCACGCTCATCCACGATCCGGGGCTGTTGCCGATCCGTGCCGATCGAAGGCAACTCGATCAGGTGCTGATGAACCTCGTGGTCAACGCGCGCGATGCGATGCCCGATGGTGGTGAGATCCTTGTGGAAACCCGTGTTGTCCATCTGACGGAGCCCTTGCTGCGCGATCAGGCCGAGGTGCCCGCCGGCCGCTATGTGACGGTTGGCGTCCGCGATCGGGGCCACGGCATTCCCCCGGACAAGTTGAACCGGATATTCGAACCGTTCTTCACCACCAAGCGCACCGGTGAGGGCACGGGGCTGGGGCTTTCGATGGCCTATGGCATCGTCAAGCAGACCGGGGGTTACATCTTTGTCGACAGCGTTGTGGGCGAGGGGACCACCTTCACGATTTATTGCCCGGCCTATGATGCCCCGATGGGGGATTTTGCCGGTGACCCGTCCTTGCTGGAGCCGCGTGACAGATCCGCCCCGGTCGATACGTCCAGGTCAGCGGATCATGCCGCCGTTGTGCTTCTGGTCGAAGATGAGGCGCCGGTCCGCGCCTTCGCGTCGCGGGCCTTGCGGCTGAGGGGCTACACCGTGATCGAGGCCGATTGCGCGGAAGATGCGCTTGAAAAGCTGCAAGACCAGAAGCTGGAGGTGGATCTGTTCCTGACCGACGTGGTCATGCCCGGCATGGATGGCCCGTCCTGGGTGCGCCAGGCCATGGAACAACGCCCGGATGTGAAGGTCGTGTTCGTGTCGGGATATGCGGAAGACGTGATGGATGGCAACAAGAGCGCAATTCCGAATTCCGTCTTTCTGGCCAAACCTTTTTCCCTGAACGACCTGACCGAAACGGTCCAGCGCCAACTGCACTGAGCGGTCAGTGTGCAACGCTTTCCCACAGGGCGAAATCGGCGGCGGCTTCCTTGCGGAGGCGGGCCAGCGTGGCGGCCGAAAGCGACAGGTCCATCTTGGGCGACACGTTGTGTTGCGGCAGGTCGATCCGCGTGTTCAACCGATCCTCGAGAAAGGCCACCGCCAGGTCCAGCCGTTCATAGGCAAACAGGTGCGGGACGATCACGGTCCCATCGGCGCGGGACACGAATCGCGATTGGCGGCCCACACGCGCGAATTCAGGTTCCGGGTCGTTGAGCCATCCGGCCACGAAATCCTCGAAACTCATCTGCGACGTCGATGCCGCGCTGCCCGCGATTTCCGGTCTGGCGCGGTACCGGTACCAGCTACCCAACCAGTCTACGGGTTCGCGGATGATCGCCATCAACTCCATCGTGTGCGCGCCTTTGTCCTCGAAATAGGGCGCCAGTTGATTTTTGTAGCGCCGCGCAGGCACATGTTTCTTTTGCGGTGGCGCCACAATGGCAGCGGCCGCATGTGGCAACAACACCGTTTCAAGCGCAGTTGTGCCTGTCTTCGGCACGGCAAGAAGCACCAGTTTTGCTTTCCAGAATAACAGCATAGCGCTTTTCCTCACCTTGGGTCTCGTAGGGTAACCGCTTGTTAACCCTTCGACGGAATAGTGGTCGCACACAAGATTTTACTTGCAGTGTTCGCGTTTTGTTTGCACAAAGCCACCAGAACAAGAGGTGAACACGAGCATCACATTGCCGCGCAAGCTGCGACGTGGAATAAGGAGCCCAGAACCCATGGCAACGGCAAATCTTCTCGACATGACTGATCGCAAACAAGCCGACAAACAAAAGGCGCTCGACAGTGCGCTGGCCCAGATCGAACGGCAGTTCGGCAAGGGGTCGATCATGAAACTTGGCGGGCAAAACCAGATGCCCGACATCGAGGCGACTTCAACGGGCTCGCTCGGGCTCGACATCGCGCTCGGTATTGGCGGATTGCCCAAGGGACGCGTGATCGAAATCTACGGCCCCGAATCCTCGGGCAAGACGACGCTGACGCTGCACGCCATCGCGGAAGAGCAGAAAAAGGGTGGGGTCTGTGCCTTTGTCGACGCCGAGCACGCGCTGGATCCTCAATACGCCAAGAAACTGGGCGTGAACCTCGATGAGTTGCTGATCTCGCAGCCCGATACCGGCGAACAGGCGCTCGAAATCGTCGATACGCTGGTGCGCTCGGGCGCGGTCAGCATGGTGATTGTCGACTCGGTCGCGGCCCTGACGCCGAAATCCGAGCTGGAAGGCGACATGGGCGACAGCTCGGTCGGTGTGCATGCCCGCCTGATGAGCCAGGCCATGCGCAAACTGACCGGATCGATCAACCGGTCGGGCTGCATGGTGATCTTCATCAACCAGATTCGCATGAAGATCGGCGTGATGTTCGGCAGCCCCGAAACCACCACCGGCGGCAATGCCCTGAAGTTCTACGCCTCGGTCCGCCTGGACATCCGGCGTATCGGTGCGATCAAGGACCGTGACGAGGTCGTGGGCAACGCGACCCGTGTGAAAGTCGTGAAAAACAAGGTCGCTCCGCCGTTCAAGCAGGTGGAATTCGACATCATGTACGGTGAAGGTATCTCCAAGACCGGGGAATTGCTGGACCTGGGCGTAAAGGCCGGCGTGGTCGAAAAATCCGGATCATGGTTCAGCTATGGCGACGAGCGGATCGGCCAGGGCCGCGAGAACGCCAAGCAGTTCCTGAAGGACAATGGCGACATCGCCTGGGCGATCGAGGACAAGATCCGTGCAGCCCATGGTCTCGAATTCGGCATGAGTGGTGACGAAGGCAACGCGGATATGATCGAGGATTGAGACCGGTTCGCCGGCCAGGCACTGGCCTGAAAAGGCGGTCTTCGGGCCGCCTTTTGCCGTTTTAGGCGGATGGGTCGCCCGCCGAGTGTGGACAGGGCCGGGGCGGGCGGATACATCGCGGTCTAACCCGAGATCCAAGGACCCGTGAGACCCGATGGCCAGCCTTAACGATATCCGCTCCACCTTTCTCGACTATTTCGGCCGCCAGGGCCATGAGATCGTGCCAAGCTCGCCGCTTGTGCCGCGCAATGATCCCACGCTGATGTTTACGAATTCGGGCATGGTTCAGTTCAAGAACCTGTTCACAGGGGTGGAACACCGCGACTACGTGCGCGCGACCTCGTCGCAGAAATGCGTGCGCGCGGGCGGCAAGCATAACGATCTCGACAATGTCGGCTACACGGCGCGCCACCACACGTTTTTCGAAATGCTCGGGAATTTCAGCTTTGGCGACTATTTCAAGGATGACGCCATTCCCTTTGCATGGGAACTGATCACCAAGGAATTCGGCATCGACAAGAGCCGGCTCATGACCACGATCTACCACACCGATGACGAAGCCTTCGAGATCTGGAAAAAGGTGGGCGTGCCCGAAGATCGGATCATCCGCATCGCGACCTCCGACAATTTCTGGCAGATGGGCCCGACGGGTCCCTGCGGGCCGTGTACCGAGATCTTTTACGACCACGGCGATCACATCTGGGGCGGCCCCCCCGGCTCGCCCGAGGAAGACGGAGACCGGTTCATCGAGATCTGGAACATCGTGTTCATGCAAAACGAGCAGTTCGCCGATGGATCCATGGTGCCGCTCGACATGCAGTCGATCGATACCGGCATGGGGCTGGAACGGATCGGCGCGTTGCTCCAAGGCAGCCACGACAACTACGACACCGACACGATGCGGGCCCTGATCGAGGCGTCCGCGAATGCCACCAGCGTGGCGCCCGATGGTGACAAGAACGTGCATCACCGCGTGATCGCGGATCACCTGCGGTCCACTTCGTTCCTGATCGCGGACGGGGTCATGCCGTCGAACGAGGGGCGTGGATATGTTCTGCGTCGCATCATGCGTCGGGCCATGCGGCACGCGCATCTTTTGGGGGCGCAAGACCCGCTGATGTACCGGCTTGTGCCCGCGTTGGTCAGCCAGATGGGGCAGGCCTATCCGGAACTGGGCCAGGCGCAGGCCCTGATCACCGAGACCCTGAAGCTGGAAGAAGAACGGTTCCGCACCACGCTGGATCGCGGTCTGAAGCTGCTGGATGATGAACTGGGAAAGCTGCCCGAGGGTGCCGAACTGCCCGGTGAGGCGGCCTTCAAACTGTATGATACGTTCGGTTTCCCGCTCGATCTGACGCAGGACGCCTTGCGCGAACAGGGCCGCACGGTGGACACCGCCGGCTTCACTACGTCGATGGAGGCCCAAAAGGCCAAGGCGCGCGCGGCATGGGCGGGGTCGGGTGAACAGGCCGATGCCACGATCTGGTTCGACCTGTCCGAAGAACACGGGTCCACCGAATTCCTGGGCTATGATACCGAAAACGCAGAAGGCCAGATCCTGGCGCTGGTTCAAGACGGCGCCGAACGCCCCGAGGCCGGCAAGGGGCAGCTGGTGACGGTTGTGGTCAACCAGTCGCCCTTTTATGCCGAATCCGGTGGTCAGGTCGGGGATACCGGCCAGATCCGCACGGCAACCGGAACCGTCACGATCAGCGACACCAAGAAGGTGGCGGGAGTGTTCCTGCATATGGGCGAGGTGACCGATGGCGCGGTAAAGTCGGGGCAGGCAGCCGAGCTCGAAGTCGACCACGGCCGCCGCGCGACCATCCGGGCCAATCACTCGGCCACGCATCTGTTGCACGAGGCGCTGCGCCGCGCGCTTGGCGATCACGTCGCACAGCGGGGATCGCTGAATGCGCCCGACAGGCTGCGGTTCGATTTCAGTCATTCCAAGGGGCTGAGCGCGGACGAACTGGCCGGTGTCGAGGCCGAGGTGAACGCGTTCATCCGGCAAAATGCACGGGTCGATACCCGGATCATGACGCCCGATGCGGCGCGCGAGCTTGGGGCCCAGGCACTGTTCGGTGAGAAATACGGCGACGAGGTGCGCGTGGTGTCGATGGGAACGCTCGATGGCTCGGGCAAGGGCAGCGATGGCAAGACCTATTCGCTGGAACTGTGCGGCGGCACCCATGTGCGCCAGACCGGTGACATCGGGGTTTTCGTGGCGCTTGGGGACAGCGCGTCATCCTCCGGTGTACGCCGCATCGAGGCGCTGACCGGTCAGGCGGCGTTCGACTATCTCAGCATGCAAGATGATCGGATGGGCGCGCTGGCGCAGGAATTGAATGCCCAACCCGGCGAGGTGCTGGACCGTGTCCGCATCCTGAAAGACGAACGCAAGAAGCTTGAAAACGAGGTGGCACAATTGCGCCGCGAACTGGCGCTGGCGGGTGGTGCGGGGCAGGGCAAGCCCGAAGTGCATCGGATCAATGGCATCGGGTTCCATGGCCAGGCGCTCAGCGGTGTGACCGGCAAGGACCTGGCCGGCCTGATCGACGAGCATAAATCGCGGCTTGGCTCGGGTGCGGTCGTGTTGATCGCGGATATCGACGGCAAGGTGGCCGTGGCCGCAGGTGTCACCGATGATCTGACCGACCGTGTTTCCGCCGTTGACCTGGTGCGCGCGGCCGTGGAACAGGTCGGCGGCAAGGGCGGCGGCGGCCGTGCCGATTTCGCGCAAGGCGGGGGCAGGGATATCGGCGGCGCGGACGCTGCCATTGCCGCCGCAGAAACCATTCTCAAGGGAGTTTGAATGATGCCCGGAGCTTACTGGATCGCCCATGTGACCGTCACCGACGAGACGGCCTACATGAAATACGCCGCCCTCGCGACCGAGGCCATCCAGGCCCATGGCGGCACCTTTCTGGCCCGTGGCGGCCAGGCCATCCAGAAGGAAGGCCGCGCCCATCCCCGCAATGTCGTGGCGCGGTTTCCGTCGCTGGAGGCCGCGAATGCCTGCTATGAAAGCGACACCTATCAAGAAGCCATCAGCCACGCGCGCGGCGCATCCGAACGCGACCTGGTGCTGGTCGAGGCGCTGGATTGATCAGACCGGCAGCGCGGTCTGGTCCTTCAGTTCTTCCATGACGAAACTGGCCGCGACGTCGCGCAATTCCACCTTCTGGATCAGGCGCTGGTACAGGCGATCGTAATCGGCCACGCTGGCCACCTGCGCGCGGATCAGGTAATCCAGATCGCCGGTCATCCGGTAGACCCCGAGGATTTCGGGCATCGTGTCGACGGCACGCGCGAACTGGGTCAACCAGTTGGCGCTGTGCTGTGGTGCGCGCAACTGGATGAACACCATGAGCCCGAGGCCCACGGCGTCCGGATCCACCAAGACAACCCGTCGCCGGATGACGCCGCGATCCTCCATCGCCTTGATCCGGCGCCAGCATGCGTTGCGTGACAGCCCGATTTCAGCACCCAGGTCTTCCAGGGAACGCCCTGCGTCCCGTTGAAGGGCGTGCAGGATTCGGCGGTCGAATTGATCCAGTGTTTCCATTCGACTAGATTTATTGGGATAATTTCCCAATATCAATCCAGGTGATGAGGGAATTGGGAAAACATCCCGCCGCAATCCGGCCAATCATGTCTCACGCAGGCCAACAGGAGACGCCACAGATGATTGACCGGATCTTTCTTTCACATCCCCGCAAGGTCGAAGAAAGCTATTTTGAACATGCAGCATTTGCGGCCCGTTTTTCAGCTCGGTTGTTGCTTGCCGCCGGTGCTGCGGCGGTTCATGCCGTGATCCCCTGCCTGTTCGAAAAAACCGCCAGCCG
>Ga0102941_1000963_pt1 | contig 13607 bp, 15 predicted proteins | sample SalPonR2_C_D2_MG_FD_79281 | JGI IMG/M metagenome (GOLD analysis project Ga0102941, IMG submission 79281) | Salt pond soil microbial communities from South San Francisco under conditions of wetland restoration - Salt Pond MetaG R2_C_D2_MG | ecosystem: Environmental > Aquatic > Marine > Intertidal... | reverse complement strand
GGCGACAACCGAGGCCGCGCGCATGGTCGAGGCCGCCGTGCGCGACCATTTCGACAACTGGCTGGCCGCCAACACGAAATACGCCGGCGCGATCCTCGATTTCCTGGTCCTGCGCGCCGAAGAACGCCTGCGCCGCCGCGCCGAAAAGGAAACCGCGCGCAAATCCGCGACCAAGAAACTGCGCCTGCCCGGCAAGCTGGTGGATTGCTCCCAATCCGCGCGCGACGGCACCGAATTGTTCATCGTCGAGGGCGACAGCGCGGGCGGATCGGCCAAGATGGCGCGCGATCGCAAGACCCAGGCGCTACTGCCCTTGCGCGGCAAGATCCTCAACGTGTTGGGCGCGGCCTCGGGCAAGCTGACCTCGAACGCCGAGATCTCCGACCTGTGCCAGGCGCTTGGCGTGGGCATGGGCACCAAGTTCAACATCGAGGATCTGCGCTACGACAAGGTCATCATCATGACCGACGCGGACGTGGACGGCGCCCATATCGCAGCCCTCCTGATGACCTTCTTCTTTTCCCAGATGCGCCCGATGATCGACGCGGGCCACCTCTACCTCGCCTGCCCGCCGCTGTTCCGCCTGACCCAAGGCGCACGCCGCGTCTATTGCCTGGACGAGGTGGAGAAAGAGGAATGGATGGCCAAGGGCATCGGCGGCAAGGGCAAGATCGACGTCAGCCGCTTCAAGGGTCTTGGCGAGATGGACGCGAAAGACCTCAAGGACACCACGATGAACCCAGCGACGCGGAAACTGATCCGGGTGTCGGTCGACGAGGACGCCCCGGGCGAGACCGGGGATTTGGTGGAACGCCTGATGGGCAAGAAACCGGAATTGCGCTTTCAGTACATCCAGGAGAATGCGAGGTTCGTGGAGGAGCTTGACCTATGATTCATTACGTGATTTCATTGCCTTACAGGAAGTCCCTGTTTGGACGTAACAATGGGTAACATCTCTGTAAGGAATCGTTGGCACCATGGGGTTGCAAGCATTATATGTTTCATTGCTCCATGGGCCAAAAATCGAACACGAGTCACAGCAAAATGTGCAATTTACTGAAGGAGACTACAATGAATCGCCTTCTTCGCGAAGGGTATGGTGGCTAAGCGCCACTGCGGCTGCAGGGGTATACTTGATAGCCGCACTTCCAGTTCACGCTGAACCACTATCTCCAGAGCAACTCATTGCGCTTCTGGAACAGTGGGATGAGAATCTGAACCCGCAAAATTGGCTAGAGCGGAACGAGCATCTTCTCGGTCCGCTTGCAATCTTGTGTTCTGCGGCAATTTCACTTTTGCTTGCACGTCAGGCCATTAATGCCAACCGAGCAATCGCCCAGAAACGGGCCACCTTCGACTACATGTCGCACCTACGATGGGATAAAGATTTCATCGACGCATCGCAGACATATCTGGAATGCCGGAGGGGCAGCACCCGTATGGCACACCTTGCGGAGGAATACGAAAAAATAGATCCAAACAACGGCGATTTGACTTCAGAACAACAAGAAATAATGAAGAAACATGGACACATAAAACGATTGCTTAACGAGTACGAGGCGATCGCAGTAGGAATAAATACGCAGGCGCTGTGTGAAGAGGTTGTGGTTAGAAACTACAAGCAAGCAATTGTTTCGACCGTTGATGAATGCAACGACTTCATTGAAAAGACCCGCGAGTATGCAGGGAAAAAAGGCTACTCGAAGCCCGATAAAATCTACAAGGAAATACAAGACAAAGTAGCAGCGTGGAAACACAGATCTTAGCGCCTGACTACGGCACGGCGCTGCACCGGCGGAGCGGCGCGCTTTATGCCAGCCAACCCGAGGTCCCGCCCATCCGACCCTCACTCAACTCCACTGGAGCGATTGCCGCGCCAAGGCGCTGATCGGATCGAACCCCTCCCCGCCCTGCCCCAAGCATCCGGACCCGCAAACGCACCAAAGGTACGCCGGCCAATCGGCGGCACGCCTCCGGCGTGACGGGGCGCCTCTCGCACGGTGCTTCGCTCTTTGCGGCAGGGTCGCGCGTGCACAGCACACGCCCGGACACGCGCTGGCCCGCTGCCCGGTAGCCATCGCACTCACGATGCGCTCAGCCCTTCCAATTGTTTCCATTTCGTAAACAATTTAGTCTTTTTATTGCAATATCTGGACCTTACAAAACACGCTCAAACCTGAGCATGCCGCGCAGGTCATCGCCCGTCCGGCCTCTCGCCCCAAGGCTTCCCCTTGTCGGCTCACCGCAAAACCCTTACCTTCGTGCCAGGGGCTTTTCAGATCCGCCCCCCCTCACCGGACATCATCGCCCTGCCCTCGCGCAGGCAACCCTGATCGCCCCCTGAGCATCGGCCCCGTCCGGCATTGTGCCCCACGGGGAACCACGCACGGAGGACCCCACATGTCCAAGGAAAAGAACCGCGGCAACCGCGAAACCAAGAAACCCAAGAAGGAAAAGGTCAAGGTGCTCGCCACCGCCAACTCCAACGCCGGCAAGCCGCTTGATATCGGCAACGCGAAAAAGGGCAAATAAACCCGCCCGACCCCAATACCCGGGGGCCTCGCGGCCGCCGGGTACCTGCAGGCGCCGACTATTCCTGCATCTGTTCGAGGAACGTCACCAGGTCCACAACCTCGGGGCTGGTCAGCACCGTCTGCCCACCGGTCGAGCTGAGAACCTCGCTCATCGCGCCGAACCGGAATCCGAACAGCGGCATGTCCCCGCCATGGCCCACGATCGGATCGCGCCCGTCGATCTTCCACGCCATGCCGACGCGCGGAAAGCTGCCGCCATAACGTTCGGCAATGCGGGTCAGGTCGGGCGGCGGAACCAGCAGCAACTCGGCCATCGGCCCGTTGCCACGCAAGCTCAGCCCGTGACAGACCGCGCAGCTGTCTTCGAACAAACGCGCGCCCCGGTCCGCATCTTGCGCAAGTACCGGGCCAGCCGAGACGAGGGCCAATGCCACCATCAGCCCCCTCATGATTGCACCGCCATCAGGTAGGCGACCAGATCCGCGATGGGCCGGCTCATCAGCACAGGTTGGCCACCCGGCCCCGCCATCGCCACATCCGCCCCGTCGCCTTCGAACCAGGTACCGAACAGGGGCATGTCCCCCCCATGGGCCAAAAGCGGGTTGCGCCCGTCGATCTGGCCGATCACCTGCAACAGCGGAAACTCTCCGCCCTGCGCCAGCTGCGTCAGGTCGGGGGGCCGCACGATCAGCGCCTCGGCCAGCGGCCCATCGCCCATGGCGCCCACACCGTGGCAGACCGCGCAGAAATCCATGTAAAGTTCGCCACCTTCCACAAGGTCCTGCGCCGTGGCCGGTGCGGCCAGCGCCAGGGATGCGGCAAGGATGACGGCGGCGTTCAATTGGGTCATGCTCGAACCCTCCTTTGGCCCACCATGACCCGCCCGTGCATGCGCCACCTTGATCCGTATCAAGAGCGCGGCCTATCTTGCGCGCATATGCGCATCATCCTGACCCTTTGCTTATGCCTGACGCTGATCGCCTGCGGCCGCCCCCTGACCGAGGCAGAGCGCGCCTACATGGTCGAGCTGCAGGGCGAAACATTCGATGCGTCACGCGCACGGATCGTGGAAAACAGCCTGGTTGGCCTGAACGTCCAGCGCTACCCGGCCCGGCCCCAGACCACCTGTCGCGAACGCGTGGTGCCACCGCCCGATACCCCCATCCTGGAGGGGCGCACGGGCGGCATTGTCCTGTTCAACACGCTTCATGTGCGCGCGGATCTGTTCACCGAAGACTACACACAGATGCGCGACGGACGCCAAAACCTGTATGCGGCCATGTTCTTTGCCCATGAGATGACCCATATCTGGCAATGGCAAAACCGCGAGCTGACCGGCTATCACCCCCTGCGCGCCGCGCGCGAACATGCCACGCTCGAGGATCCCTACCTGTTCGACACCACGCAGGACCGTCGGTTCCTCGATTATGGATACGAAGCGCAGGCCAGCCTGGTCGAAGAATATGTCTGCTGCCGCGCCATCGACCCGGGCGGCGCCCGCACCTCCCGGCTGGAACAGTTGATCGGACAGGTCATGCCCGTCACACCCTGGCGCGATCGTGCCGACGAGACTGACCTGTACTTGCCATGGGATGGCGTCCAGACACGCGGCATGTGTTCGTGAACAGAGAAAGAAAAACAATGGCCTACCACGCAACGCTGATGTTGTTTGCAGGGATTGGCGTCCCGCTTCTGGCCGCCTTGAATGCACGACTGGGGGCCAATATCGGGTCACCCGCCTCGGCTGCACTGATCTTGTTCCTGGTCGCCGTCGCCGCCACCGCAGGTGTCGTTGCGGTGACTGGCGCACGGGGCTTTTCGGCCTTGCCCGATCAACCCAGGCACCTGTTTCTGGCAGGGCTCTTGGTGGCGTTCTACGTTTTGTCGATCACCTTTGTCGCGCCCACCTTCGGCGTTGGAAACGCCGTCTTCTTTGTGCTTCTGGGACAGCTGGTCTCGGCCGCGGCGATAGATCATTTCGGTCTGTTTGGCGCGCAGGTCCAGCCCGTCAACCCATTGCGGCTGCTAGGCATTCTGGTCATGGCGGGCGGCGTGGCGCTGACCCAGCTGGCCGGGCGGGGTTAACCCTCGGACTTTTCTTCAAGCGCCAGCCATTCGTCCTCGGCCGCCGACAGCTTCGCCTGGCGCTCGGCCATCGCCTCCGTGGCCTTGCGAAACTTCACCGGCTCGCGGGTGAACAGGTCCGCATCGGAAAGCAGGTCCGACAGCTTGGCGATCTCCGCCTCGAGGCGCGCGATCTCGGCAGGCAACACCTTGAGACGATGGGCCTCGGTAAAGCTCAGGCTCTTGCCCCGCGCCGGCACCACTGGCTTTTCCGGCGCGACCCGGGCTTTTTGCTTTTGCGACCTGCCCTGCTTTTCCTCGGCCGTCCGCGCCCCCCGCTGGGCCATCATGTCGGACCATCCGCCCGCGTAGACCACGGCGCGACCCTCGCCCTCCATCGCGATGGTCACGCTGGCCACCCGGTCCAGGAAATCCCGGTCATGGCTGACCAGAAGAACGGTGCCCGGATAGTCCCCCAAGAGATCCTGCAGCAAATCCAGCGTCTCGACATCCAGGTCATTGGTCGGCTCATCGAGCACCAACAGGTTCGATTCGCGCGCCATGATCCGCGCAAGCAGCAGCCGGGCCTTTTCCCCGCCCGACAGCGACCGCACCGGCGCGCGCGCCTGCGCCTCGTCGAACAGGAACTCCTTGAGATAGCCCACCACATGTTTCGGCTGACCGCGCACAAGCACCTGGTCGGACCGTCCGCTGACGCCGATGGTTGGATCGTTGGTCAGGCTGTCCCACAGCGTGGCGTCGGGATCCAGCGCCGACCGTGCCTGGTCGAACACCGCCATCTCGATGCCGGTGCCAAGGGTCACGCTGCCCTGGTCCGGCTCAAGGTCCCCCGTCAACATCTTGATAAGCGTCGTTTTCCCTGATCCGTTCGGGCCGACAAAGGCGATCCGGTCGCCGCGCAACACGCGCAGGTCGAAGGGCGCAAGGATCACCTGATCGCCAAAGCTCTTGGAAATCCCCTTGGCTTCGATCACGCGCTTGCCCGATTGTGCGCCCGCCTCCAGCGCCATCCCGGCTGTGCCCTGTCGACGGATCATCGCAGACCGGTCCGCACGCAATTGCGCAAGCGCGCGCACCCGGCCCTGGTTGCGCTTGCGGCGCGCCGATATCCCCTCGACCGCCCAACGCGCCTCGGACTTGATCTTGCGATCCAGTTTGTGGCGCTGCAGGTCTTCGTCTTCCCAGGTCTTGTCGCGCCATGCCTCGAAGGTGGCAAACCCCTTGTCATGCCGCCGCACGTTGCCCCGGTCGAGCCACAAGATCCCCCGGCTCAGCGCCGTCAACAGCGCGCGGTCGTGAGAGATCAGGACGAAGGCGGCCCGGGTCTGGGACAGTTCCGCCTCCAACCAGGCAATCGCCTCGATATCCAGATGGTTCGTCGGCTCGTCCAGCAACATCAGTTCCGGCGCCTCGGCCAGAAGCCTGGCCAATGCCGCACGTCGCCGTTCCCCGCCCGAGGCCTGTGCGGGATCAACCTCAAGCGACAGCTTCAGCCCGGCGGCGGCCGCTTCGATCCGCCACGATTCCCCAGGCCCAAGCGATGAGATTGCGTAATCGCCAAGCGTCGCAAAACCCGAGAAATCGGGATCTTGCTCCATGTAGCCGACGCGCACGCCATCTGGCGTGACCACGCCGCCACGATCAGGTTCGACCAGCCCGGCCATCACCTTCATCAACGTGGATTTTCCCGACCCGTTGCGCCCGACCAGCGCAAGCCTGTCGCCCTCCTGCACCACCAGCGAAAGGTCGGCGAAAACAGGATCGCCCCCGAAGGTCAGCGAGATGTCGGTCAGTTGGAGAAGAGGTGCACGGGCCATGCGGACCCGCTACTTGGGCGCGGCTATAGCGTCAAGCCGCGACCGTGCGTCCCTGTCCGCAAACCATGCCGCAGGCGGCATCCACCACGCGAGAAAAAGGGGCCGCGAGGGCCCCTTTCCATGTGGATCGGCTGCGCACCGCGTCACTGCGTGGCGGGTGCCTCGGGAAGCGGTTCGGGATCGCTTTCCAGCACCTGCACGCTGACCATACGATCGGGTTCCCCGATGACGGCGCCGTTGTTGCCACGGCCACGCTTGATCGCATCGACGACATCCATCCCCTGCACGACCTGACCCACGACCGTATAAAGACCGTTCAGATGCGATGCGGGTTCGAACATGATGAAGAACTGCGAATTGGCCGAATTCGGATCTTGCGACCGGGCCATGCCAATCACGCCGCGTTCGAAATCGAGATCCGAGAATTCAGCCGGCAGATCCGGCAATTCGGAGCCACCGCGCCCGGCATAGCGCATGTCCTGCCCGGCGCGACCGAATTCCACGTCACCCGTTTGCGCCATGAACCGGTCGATCACCCGGTGAAAGACCACGTCGTCATAGGCGCCATCGGCGGCAAGCGTCACCATCCGGTCCACATGCTGTGGCGCGATCTCTTCGAACAGGTCGACGACGATGGTTCCGCGCGCCTCGCCTGCCACCTCGATCTCGAGACCCGTCGCATGCGCCGCGGCACCGCCCAACAGCAGTGCCACGGCAGATGCGGCCATACAGGCGTTCTTACGCATCTGCGGCCACCTTGACCGAGATCATCTTGTCGGGCGACGCGGGCGGCTCACCCCGGACGATCTTGTCGACGAATTCCATGCCCGAGGTCACGCGGCCATAGACCGTGTATTGCCCGTTCAGGAAATGGTTGTCCTTGAAGTTGATGAAGAACTGGCTGTTGGCCGAATTCGGGTTCGACGAGCGGGCCGCGCCAAGAGTGCCGCGATCATGGGGCAGCTTGGAAAACTCGGCCGGAAGATCGGGCTTGGACGAGGCGCCGGTGCCCGCCATACGGATATTCAGGCCGGTGTCGGCATTGCCGTGCTGCACATCGCCGGTCTGCGCCATGAAACCATCGATCACGCGGTGAAACACCACGCCGTCATAAGCGCCTTCGCGCGCCAGTTCCTTCATGCGCGCGGCATGTTGGGGGGCGACATCGGCCAGCAGCTCGATCACGACGGTGCCGTCTTTCAACTCTACCAGGATGGTATTTTCGGGGTCTTTGTAGTCGGCCACTTGGCTCTCCTTTGTGGGCCCGCCTCAGCGCGGGAATTTCTCATATAGGGCGTCCCGGACGCGGTCGGTGACGAAAGGCGAGATATCGCCTTTCAGCCGCGCGATTTCCTTGACCAGTTTCGACGCGATGGGCTGGTGATCGGCCTCGGCCATCAAGAACACCGTGGTGATCGACGCATCCAGCTGCCGGTTCATGCCCACCATCTGGAATTCGTATTCGAAATCCGCCACCGCGCGCAGACCGCGAATGATGATGCCTGCCCCGACATCGCGCGCGCAGTCGATCAGCAGGTTCTCGAACGGATGGGCGATGATTTCGGTTCCGAACTCCTGGGTCATGCGCGCGCATTCCGCCTCGACCATCGCGACCCGTTCCTCCAACGAGAACAGCGGTCCCTTGTCGCGATTGATCGCCACGCCAATGACCAGTCGATCGACCAGCTTGCACGCGCGCTTGATGATGTCGATATGCCCCAGCGTGATCGGATCGAACGTGCCGGGGTACAGACCTGTGCGCATCGGCGCTCTCCTCATCGTGTCGGCGCGCATGGAAAGCGGAATGTCGGGGGCGATGCAACCCCCTGCGCCGGGTTGACCGGGTCAGTGATCAGGTTGACGGGCCGGAAAAGGCCCCGCGATCCTGTATCTCAAAAGCCTTTTATCATGCCTTCGAGGGCCTGTTTTTCCATCTCGAGCGTCAAAAGCTGCGCCTTGACAACATCCCCGATGGAAATCAGGCCGACCATCTCGTTGCCTTCCAGCACAGGCATGTGCCGGAACCGGCCCGCCGTCATCTTGGCCAGAACCTCGTCAGACGTTTGCGTGCGGGTGCAACTGATGATCTTGCTGGTCATCAGGTCATCGACAAGGTCCGTCATGCAAGAGGCCCCCTTGCTGCCCAGTTCGCGCACGATATCGCGTTCGGACACGATCCCTGCGACAGTCTTGCCATCGTCGGAAATCACGACGGCCCCGATCTTGCGGGTGGACAGCAACTGGGCTGCCTGACCCACGGTCGTTCCGCGCGGGATCGTCACCACCCCGTCATCGGATTTCGCTTTCAGGATTTGTTGAACCAGCATCGCAAGGGCCTCCCGTCCCTGTTGTTTCTGTCCCTCATGGGCAAGCGTCCTCCCCCAGAGGTTGCTCTGTCAAGGAAAACGGTCCGGAAACGGCCGGAGAAACGAAAGGCCCAAGGCGCCGATCAGGCCACGGCAGCCTCGAGCCGGGCCAGTTCGGCCCGCATTCCGTCGCGCAGAAGCGTCGAGATGCGATCCAGCCGCGCATCGCGCGGACCGGCATGGGTGACCAGCCAGAATGTCCGCGTCAATGCGACCTTGTCGGGCAGGACGCGCACCAGTTCCGGGGCGGCCGGCATCGCGAAATCATGAACGATCGCAAGACCGGCACCTGCGCGCGCATAGTTCAATTGCACCGAGACCGCATTGGACGCCATCGGCACCCGAGCGATGCCCAGACCACCGAGGTAATCCAGTTCGGCATCGAAGATCATGTCGGGGATATAGCCGATCATCCGCGCGCGTTTCAGGTCGCCGATGCTGCGTGGCGTGCCGTTGCGATCCAGGTATTCCCGCGTCGCCGCCAACGAGAGCCGATAGTCGGCCAGCTTTTCCCCCCGCAGCCTGTCGGTCTTGGGCGGAGAGACGGCCACCGCCAGATCCGCCTCGCGCCGCGACAGGTTCACGATCCGCGGCAGGGCCAGGATCTGGATATCCAGATCGGGATGCGCCTGCCCTATGGCGGCGCAGACTTGCGGCAAAAGGTAGTTCGCACATCCGTCGGGGGCCCCGATGCGGAACGTCCCCGACAGGCCCGCGCCAGCGGCCTGGCCGGCGCTGACCCCTTGCCGCAACGCGGCCTCGGCCGTCTCGGCCTGCGGCAACAGGCGCTGTCCGGCCTCGGTCAATGCGTATCCCTGGGGCGATTTGGCAAACAGGACCGCCCCAATGCTGCGTTCCAGCCGCGCGATGCGGCGGCCCGCCGTGGCAGGATCAAGCCGCAGGGTTTTCGCGGCCCCGCTCAACCCCTCGGCCCGTGCCACCGCCAGGAAAACACGCAGATCATCCCAGTTCAAATCACCACCCTTGCATTTTTGCAAAATGACTTTGGCAACCTGCCGCTTTTACACACGTCTTTGCAAGGGTAGACATGTCGGCAGATATGAAAGCACTCCGGGAGGGATGAAGATGGAACAGATCGGTCATTGGATTAACGGCAAACACGTCGCGGGCACGTCGGGTCGTACGGCGGATGTCTGGAACCCCGCCACCGGCGAGGTGCAGGCCAAGGTGGCGCTTGCCTCCACCGCGGAGCTGGATGCCGCCGTCGCGGACGCCGCCGCCGCTCAGCCGGCATGGGCCGCCACCAACCCGCAACGCCGCGCGCGCGTCATGATGAAATTCGTCTCGCTGCTGCACCGCGACATGGACAAGCTGGCCGAGGCGCTGAGCCGCGAACACGGCAAGACCATCCCGGATGCCAAGGGCGACGTGCAGCGCGGCCTCGAAGTCGTGGAATTCTGCATCGGCGCGCCGCATCACCTGAAGGGCGAATTCACCGACGCCGCAGGCCCCGGCATCGACATGTATTCGATGCGCCAGCCCGTCGGCGTGGCGGCGGGCATCACGCCGTTCAACTTTCCGGCGATGATCCCGTTGTGGAAGATGGCGCCGGCGCTGGCCTGCGGCAACGCGTTCATCCTCAAACCGTCCGAGCGTGACCCCTCGGTTCCCTTGATGCTGGCGGAACTGATGCAAGAGGCCGGCCTGCCCGATGGTGTGTTGCAGGTGATCAACGGCGACAAGGAAAGCGTCGATGCGATCCTGGACAACGAAACCATTGCCGCCGTGGGCTTTGTCGGGTCGACCCCCATTGCCCAGTACATCTACGGGCGCGGCTGTTCCAACGGCAAGCGCGTGCAATGCTTTGGCGGCGCCAAGAACCACATGATCATCATGCCCGATGCCGATCTGGATCAGGCCGCCGATGCGCTGGTGGGTGCAGGGTACGGCGCGGCGGGCGAACGCTGCATGGCGATCTCGGTCGCGGTTCCGGTGGGCGACGAAACCGCCGACCGCCTGATCGAAAAGCTGGTCCCCAAGATCGAGGCGCTGAAGGTCGGCCCCTACACCTCGGGCAATGACGTGGATTACGGCCCCGTCGTCACGCCGATGGCCAAGTCCAACATCCTCAAGCTGGTGCAATCGGGCGTCGATCAGGGCGCGGAGCTGGTCGTGGATGGCCGCGATTTCAGCTTGCAGGGCTATGAGGACGGTTTCTTCGTCGGTCCGCACCTGTTCGACCACGTGACCCCGGACATGGACATCTACAAGCAAGAGATCTTCGGCCCGGTCCTGTCGACCGTACGCGCCAAGACCTATGAAGAAGCCCTGAAGCTTGCGATGGACAACGAATACGGCAACGGCACCGCGATCTTCACCCGTGACGGCGACGCAGCCCGCGATTTCGCGGCACGCGTGAACGTGGGCATGGTGGGTATCAACGTCCCGATCCCGGTGCCTTTGGCCTATCACACCTTTGGCGGCTGGAAAAAATCGGCCTTTGGCGATCTGAACCAGCACGGGCCCGATGCGTTCCGCTTTTACACCAAGACCAAGACGGTCACCGCGCGCTGGCCCTCGGGCATCAAGGAAGGCGGCGAATTCACCATCCCCGTGATGGAGTGATCCTGTTCTGAAATCCGGACAACGGGCGGCCTCGGGCCGCCCGTATTCGTTTGGCGGTATTGAAACTCCGCTTGGCTGATCTTGCCGGTTCATTTTGCGGGCTGTGGTATCGACGCCGCAACGTTCCTGCATTTGCGCAACACGGCAATGCATGGTTGCAACGCGCCACCCGCGAGTATACCATTTGGTTAAATTTGGGTTAACGAAAATCAGGGTCTTCGATGAAGGTGCGTTTGCAGAGCCAAATACAAACCTTTTGGCCAAAAATCATATTGGCCTTTCGACAATACGAACCCTGACAGGATTCCTTTTGGTAGACGTTTTTATCCTTGGTAGTGAATAATGCCCGCAAGTTTCCAGATCTCCAGAGACTTAAACCTGGTCTATGTAAAGTTCAGCGATGCAGTCACGGTAAGCGACCTTGTCAGCACGTTCAAAGCCTATACCAGTCATCCTGATTTCGACCTTGGGCAGCGCCATGTGATCGACCTGTCCACCATCACGTCATTCGAGAAAGACGTGGTCGGCGCGATGGCATTTCAGGCAATCAAGGCGGAATTGCTGGTAAACTACCATAGCCCCACGATGTTGATTTATCTTGCACCGACGCGCCTTGCGCTCGGCATTGCGCGTCAGCTTGAACGCGCATGGGATGGAGTGGACGGCATCATTGTCCGCATCGTTTCGGAAGAAGTGGCAGTGCGCGATATCATCGGCCAACCTTCCTTGCGACTCAGCGCATTGGGCAACAAATTTGCGAACAACCCGTTTGTTGCCATGTCGACTGGATTGCCCGACTTCTCGAAGCGGACCGGCCTGGCCTGAGTGACCGCCGACGCGGTGTAAGGGTCGGACATCACGCTCCTGTTCCGACTTGGCTTTTGCGACCGCGTGCGGTTTGCTGTCTGCGTGCGGTAACCCCGGAGGCCCAGTAGCGTGGATGACGCCCCCCCTCTGACACTTGGCATCGAAGAAGAATACCTGCTGGTCGATCGGGCCTCGGGCGATCTGCAGCAGGCGCCCGATGGCCTGATGGAGGCCTGCGCGGCCGAACTGCAAGGCCAGGTGAGCCCCGAATTCCTGCAATGCCAGATCGAGATCGGCACGCGGGTCTGTGCGAATATGGACGACGCCCGCAAGGATCTGCGCCGTTTGCGCAGCACTGTCGCGCGCGAGGCTGCGAAATTCGGCCTGGCCCCCATCGCGGTGTCCTGCCACCCCTTCGCCGACTGGAAAGACCAGCACCACACGGACAAGGACCGCTACAATCAACTGGCGGCGGACCTGGGCGGCGTGGTGCGGCGCATGCTGATCTGCGGGATGCACATCCATGTGGGGCTGCCCGATGACGAAGTCCGCATCGATCTGATGAGCCAGCTCAGCTATTTCCTTCCGCATATGCTGGCGCTGTCCGCCTCATCCCCCTACTGGCAGGGCGACGAAACCGGGCTGGCGTCCTACCGGCTGACGGTGTTCGACAACCTGCCGCGCACCGGATTGCCGCCCAGGTTCAACTCCTACGCGGAATACGAACGGACAACCGGGGCGCTGATCGATATTGGCCTGATCGAGGACACCACGAAAATCTGGTGGGATCTGCGACCGTCCCATCGGTTTCCAACCCTCGAGGCGCGCATTTGCGATGTCTGTCCCCGCATGGAAGACGCGCTGTCGCTGGCAGCCCTGGTGCAATGCCTGACGCGGATGTTCCTGCGTCTGCGCCAATCGAACCAGCGGTGGCGCATCTACGACCGGTTCCTGATCAACGAAAACCGCTGGCGCGCGCAACGCTATGGCACCTCCGAGGGATTGATCGATTTCGGGCGTCGCGCCATCCTGCCGATGCCCCAGGCGGTCAGCGAGATCCAGGACCTCATCGCCGAAGACGCGGACGCGCTCGGCTGCCAGGCCGAGATTGCACGCCTGACCCAAATGGCCGAGGGCGGCACCAGCAGCGACCGCCAGCGCGGTGTCTACGCAGGCGCGCGCACGGTTGGCAAAGACCATGATGCTGCCATGCGCGATGTCGTGATGCATCTGATCGAGGAATATCACGCGGATCTTTGAGAGCACCGGATGACCCGCGATTGCAACTGCGCGAGCGCTTGCAAAACCCCTGCAACACCCGTTAATTAAACAAGCGTTCAATTCTTCGAGCATCGCAAGGGAGGCAGGCACGATGGATTTTGCACTCAGCGAAGAGGCCCAGGCCGTTTTCG
>Ga0102941_1000961_pt1 | contig 13641 bp, 10 predicted proteins | sample SalPonR2_C_D2_MG_FD_79281 | JGI IMG/M metagenome (GOLD analysis project Ga0102941, IMG submission 79281) | Salt pond soil microbial communities from South San Francisco under conditions of wetland restoration - Salt Pond MetaG R2_C_D2_MG | ecosystem: Environmental > Aquatic > Marine > Intertidal... | reverse complement strand
GTTTTTATCGATTACGATTTGCTAAAACTTCATCTGGACGAAGAACTGAAAAAGCACCAGATTTATACCGATTTTGAGTTTGCCGTTTATAACCCTTCGACCGGGGAAATGGAACAGAAAACACTTATCACGGCAGCAGGGCAGGAACGCCCCTCTTCATACAGGTTTCCGGAAAAAGAAAACGAAAATGATTACTATTTTGCAGTTCATTTCCCCGACCGTGCACCCTATTTTCACACACGGCTTTCGGTGTGGTACCTTTTTACCGGGTTGCTTTTGCTGGTGGTTGTGTTTTTTGGATACACACTTTCGGTAATTATCCGGCAGCGGCAACTTTCCGAGATTCAGAAAAATTTTATCAACAACCTGACCCATGAGCTAAAAACGCCCATTTCGTCCATCGCGCTTTCCGCCAAAGTGCTCAACAACAAAAAAATTATTGAAACACCCGAACGGATGCTGGAATATGCGAGAATAATTGAAGAAGAAAACAACCGGCTTTCGAAAAATGTGGAGAAAGTACTGAACCTGGCTTCACTCGAAAAAAACAGGATTCAGCTTAACCTCGAAAAAGTTAACCCGAAAACTTTTTTACAGGAAACCATTGCTTATTTTGCTCAAACAGACTCGGGAAAAGAGGCTGAAATAAAATTAAACTTAGCAATTACCCCAAAAGTTATCAGTGCCGACAAGTTTCATTTCAACAACCTTATTTTAAATATCCTGGAAAACAGTGTGAAATACTGCGAAAAAAAACCACGGATTTTAGTTGAACTGCAGCAGGAAAAAGGGCACGTGGTAATTCGTTTCACCGACAATGGAATTGGCATTCCCAAAAAACACCGCAGAAAGATATTTAAACGTTTTTACCGTGTCCCTACCGGAAATGTGCATAATGTGAAGGGATTCGGGCTTGGGCTCGACTATGTGCAAAAAATAGCAAAAGCTCACGGCTGGAAAATAAAAGTTGACGAAAATCCCACAGGAGGCAGTATATTTACACTAAATATTCCGATTCGAGATGAATGAACAGATTAAACTCTTACTGGTAGAAGACGATGAAGCACTGCGTTTCATTGTGAAAGACAACCTTGTGCAAAACGGGTATCAGACCGATGTAGCCGAAAATGGCGAAAAAGCACTCGAATTGTTCAACAAAAACGGCTACCACCTGATTATTCTCGATGTAATGCTTCCCAAAATCGACGGATTTAAAGTAGCCGAAACCATTCGTAAAACCGATCAGGATATTCCCATTATTTTTCTTACGGCCCGCTCCATGACCGAGGACAAAATAACCGGGCTCACCATTGGCGGAGATGATTATATTCCGAAACCATTCAGCATGGAAGAGCTGCTGCTGAAAATAAAAGTGTTTCTGAAAAGAAGCAACAACCTTACAGAAAAAGAACCGGCGCCACCACAACCCCAAAAAATCGGGCGGTTTATTTTTCTTCCTGAGGAACACACACTTACCATCGACGGAAATACCCGGAAACTCACACTCAAAGAAGTGGAACTCATCCGGTTTTTTGCAGAAAACCCGAATAAAGTTTTGAGCCGGAATGAAATTCTGGAAAAAGTATGGGGATCCAACGATTATTTCCTGGGCCGCAGTCTCGACGTTTTTATTTCGCGTTTGCGCAAATATTTTAAAGCCGATCCCAACATTCAAATCATAAACCTTCACGGAATCGGATTTCGCTTTTCAGTCAAAAAAAATAATTAAACAACTCATTCGTAAAAATGACAGCAGAACAGTTAATCATACTCATTTGCATCGGTTTGCTTTCGGGCATGCTGGCCGGAATGCTGGGCGTTGGCGGCGCAATTATCGTTATTCCGGCGCTTGTGATTTTTTTGGGATTAAGCCAGCACGAGGCCCAGGGAACAAGCCTGGCATTTATGGTTCCGCCCATCGGAATTCTGGCCGCCTTGAATTACTGGAAAGCAGGATATGTAAACTGGAAATTTGCGCTGGTACTTTCGCTCACTTTTGTGGTGGGCGCTTATCTGGGTTCAGTTTATTCTGTTCAGGTGCCGCAGCGAATACTCCGGAAAATTTTTGGTATTTTGCTGCTCGCGGTGGCTGTTAAAATGATTTTTTCAAAATAAAGACAGATTGTTTTTGGAAGAAATAAAAAAACAGCTATTTTTGCAGTCCGAATTTTTGACAGGTAAAAATATAAAGAGATGAAACGAACATTTCAGCCATCGAACAGAAAGAGAAAGAACAAACACGGTTTCAGAGAAAGAATGAGCTCTGCCAACGGCAGGAAAGTGTTAAAATCGCGCCGTGCCAAAGGACGGAAAAGACTGACGGTTTCCGACGAACCACGTCATAAAAGATAATTTTCACTGAAAATATTTTACACGAAGGTAAAGAATCGGATTCTTTACCTTTTTGTGTTTATACACGTTTCTGCAATTTTTACCTGATGAAATTCAACGCTGCACCTCTTTTTTCCAACCATTAATATCCGCCAGAAACAATCAAAAAATTTGCATTGAGGTTTTTTCCCGGAATAGAGGCCCGCATAACCCAATTTTACTTTATTTTTGTTTTTCAAAAACAGTTAAATTTTTACAGATTTTCTGCAATTAAAACTGCTCCTGCGGGTTATAAATAATTGTAACAACATGGCGTTTTTTCGGAAAATCAAAGATATTGAATATGAGTTTATCAAAATTTCTTCGAAGCCGTAAATTCCTGTTTCACCTTGCGCTGGCAATCCTGCTGATTGTTGCGTTAATGTTTTTAACCCTGCAGGCGCTCAAGTTGTATACCCGGCACGGGCAATCAAATCCGGTACCCGATTTTTACGGCCTAACCCAGACAGAAGCCAAAGCAACTGCTCAACAGTATGATTTACGGATTGAGATTGTCGATTCGCTATATATGAGTGAAGCCGATCCCGGAGCAGTAGTAGACCAGTTGCCCGGAGCAGGCAGCCGCGTGAAAGAAAACCGTACCATTTTCCTGACCATCAACTCCAGCCGGCCTGAGCAGGTAACATTGCCTCAATTAACCGATATTTCATTCAGACAAGCCAGGGTTTTAATAGAAAACAGCGGGCTCGAAATCGGAAATATTTCCTACCGGCCATCAGAATACAACGACCTGGTGCTGGAGGTACAAAAAGACTCGGTACAATTAGGCGCCGGACAGAGACTACCAAAAGGTTCTGAGATCGATTTAATTGTTGGCCGCGAACACGGCAACCAGGTTACCGATTTGCCGAATCTGCTTGGATTAACCATTCCTGAAGCGAAAGAAACCCTCACAGACGCTATGCTGAACACCGGCGTTATTATTTACGACGAATCAATAATATCTGCTGAAGATTCGACCAGTGCAATGGTTTGGAAACAAAAGCCAAATCCGCTGGTAACAGCCACTGCAACACTTGGTTCATCGGTTGATTTATGGGTAACTGTAGATCAGCTTAAAATTGAAGATGCCACTGATACCGGTTTTTAAAATGAATGAATACACAGAAGAAAATAGCGATTTGGAAGAAGGCGGCTTGTTTGAACACTACCGTTTAACCGTTGACCCGGGGCAATCGGCTGTCAGGATTGATAAATTCCTGACCAACCGGATCGACAACGCCTCACGCAGCCGCATTCAGGCAGCCGCCGAGGCGGGGAATATTCTTGTAAATGACACCCCGGTAAAAGCCAATTACAAAGCCAAACCCGGCGACGAAATCCGGATTGTAATGGATTATCCGCGCAGGGAATTAAAAATCATTCCTGAAGATATTCCGCTCGATATTGTTTTTGAAGACGACCAACTCATTGTTTTGAATAAACCTCCGGGTCTGGTTGTACATCCCGGTCACGGGAATTATTCAGGAACACTTGTAAATGCGCTGGCCTGGTATTACAAAGATCTTCCGCTTTTTAACAGTGAAGATCCGCGGCCGGGGCTGGTTCACCGAATCGACAAGGATACATCGGGATTGATGGTGGTTGCCAAAACCGAGCTGGCAAAAAACAAGCTGGCACTCCAGTTTTACGAAAAAACCAGCGAACGACGCTACCAGGCGCTGGTATGGGGAAGCCTGAAAGAAGACGAAGGAACCATCACCGGGAACATTGGTCGGAGCCTGAAAAACCGGCAGGTTTTTACGGTCTTCCCAGACGAAGAGTTCGGAAAACATGCGGTGACCCATTACAAAGTTTTAAAACGAATCGGCTACGTGAGTTTGGTTGAATGCCGCCTCGAAACCGGTCGTACCCACCAAATCAGGGTACACATGAAACACATCAATCATCCGTTGTTTAACGATTCTACTTACGGCGGCGACCAGATTTTACGCGGAACAACTTTCACAAAATACAAACAATTTGTGCACAACTGTTTTAAAATGTTACCCCGGCAGGCACTTCACGCCAAAACACTTGGGTTTGTGCATCCTGTTTCGGGAGAAAAAATGCAGTTCGACACGGAGTTGCCCGAAGATATGCATACGGTAATTGAAAAATGGGAAAATTATATTGCGAACAGAAATGATTAGAAAGCCAAATATAGCAGTAATTGCAGGCGGCGATTCATCTGAATTTGTCGTTTCAGTAAAAAGCGGAAAAAATGTTTTTTCAGCCATCGATGCTGAAAAATTTACCCCCTGGCTGGTACACATCAAAGGCAACGATTGGCACGTGATGCAGGACACCGGCAAACTGGCTGACATCGATAAATCCGATTTCAGTTTTATCCTCGAAGGTGAAAAAATCAGTTTCAATTTTGCGTATATTACCATTCACGGAACTCCCGGCGAGGACGGAATCCTGCAGGGTTATTTCGATTTATTGCGCATCCCCTACTCCACCAGTAACCTGCATTCATCGTCGCTCACATTTAACAAATGGTTTTGCAACAACTACCTGCAAAACTTTGGCGTAAAAATGGCCCGCTCGCTGATTCTTCAGAAAGGTGAAACTGTCAACCCTTCAGAAATAGCTGAACAACTGAAGCTCCCGCTTTTCGTAAAGCCCAATGCAGGCGGTTCCAGTTTCGGAATCACAAAAGTAAAAAGTGAAAAAGAACTAATTCCGGCGCTGGAAAAAGCATGGAAAGAAAGCAGCGAGGCATTGGTGGAAGAATTCATCGACGGAACCGAATTTACCTGCGGACTTGTTCAGTTGAAAAATGAAATGCTGATTTTTCCGGTTACCGAAGTTATTCCCAAAAATGAATTTTTCGATTTCGAGGCCAAGTATACACCCGGTGCCACCGATGAAATTACGCCTGCACGGTTACCCGAAGAACTTTTCAGAAAATGCCAGCAACTCAGCGCTGCCATTTATAAAAAATGTAACTGCTCTGGAATTGCCCGAATCGATTACATTTTAAAGGGCGGAACTTTTTATTTTCTGGAAGTAAACACAACGCCCGGAATGACTGAAACCAGTTTTATTCCGCAACAAATAAATGCTATGGGCCTCACGCTAAAGCAGGTAATTTCCCGAATTATTAACGAAAGTTTGGCTTAAAAGCCGAATCAACAATTGTGGATAAAATTAGTTAGCAACTAAATCCCAAAAACCTGATCCTCCCTGCTCTTATTTTGTAATTTTGGCGCGTTATTAACATTCATTTTTCGGAGTAACTGAATTCAATTATGGCGACTGACAAAAAGAAAAACAACAGCAGACAGGGTTCGCGAAACACAGGTATGACCATTGACGAAATCAATGCGCAATACGGAAAACTGCCGCCACAGGCAGTGGAAGTGGAAGAGGCGGTTTTGGGTGCGCTCATGCTCGAACGCGATGCTTATGTAACAGTTGCCGATATTATTGACACCTCCGGTTTTTACAAGGAAGAACATCAGAAAATTTTCGAGGCCATCAAATTTTTGTCGTCCAACGAAAAACCGGTCGACCTGCTGATGGTAACACAGGAACTGAAAGACCGCGACCAGTTGAATGAAGTTGGCGGCCCGGGTTACATCACTCAACTAACGCGCCGTGTGGCATCGGCAGCACATATCGAGTTTCACTCAAGGATTATTGCACAGAAATTTATTCAGCGTGAACTCATACGGGTTTCTTCCGAAATCCAGGGAAAATCGTACGACGATACCATTGATGTAGATGATTTAATTGATTTTTCTGAATCTTCGCTTTTCCAGGTGGCCGAGCGGAACATTAAAAAAGAAACCGTACCGATTAAACCGGTGCTGAACGAGGCAATAAAACAAATTGAAAAAGCCCGGAACCAGAAAGACGGATTGAGCGGGGTTCCTTCCGGTTTTACGGCAGTCGACCGGATTACTTCAGGCTGGCAAAGAACCGACCTTGTAATTGTTGCTGCCCGGCCTTCGATGGGAAAAACAGCTTATGTTTTAAGCATGGCCCGGAATATGGCTGTTGAACACAACCGCGCCACTGCGGTTTTTTCACTCGAAATGTCATCTGTTCAATTGGTAAACAGGCTCATTGCCGCCGAAACTGAACTGGGTAACGACAAACTGAAAACCGGACGGCTCGAAAACTACGAATGGGAACACCTGAACCGGAAAATCTCGTCGCTGGAAAAAGCCCCCATTTTTATCGACGATACACCTGCCCTTTCAATTTTTGAATTCAGGGCAAAATGCCGCCGTTTGAAAATGCAGCACAATATTCAGGTGGTTATTGTTGACTACCTGCAGTTGATGACCGCCGGAACCGATAACCGCGGAAGCCGCGAACAAGAAGTAAGCACCATCTCACGATCGTTGAAAGCCATTGCCAAAGAACTGGACATCCCGATACTGGCATTGTCGCAGTTGAACCGTTCGGTAGAATCGCGCGAAGGAAAACGTCCGCAGCTTTCCGACCTTCGTGAATCGGGAGCCATTGAGCAGGATGCCGATATTGTAATGTTTATTCACCGCCCCGAATATTACGGAATTACCGAAGATGAATCAGGCAACTCCCTGCTGGGTGTGGCAGAAATAATTATTGCCAAACACAGAAACGGGGCAACCGGTGATGTGCATCTGGCGTTTAAAAAAGAACTCGCAAAATTCAGCGACATGGAAACTCCGCTGGGAAGCGACTTTGGCGGCATGTCCCACACATTCAGTTCGAAAATGAACCAGGATGAAGAGGAATCAGTTGGAGCAGGAATTTCAACCAACCGCGATTTCGATGGAGGTGGCCGTCCGTCGGACACACCTTTTTAACCTGCTTCCACATCATTCAATCATTTTAAGGTATTTTCTTCTGAACTTATTACATTTGCTGTTTGTAATTAATCAGAAAACAGAAATGAAAAACAAAATATTTCTTATTGCCGGATTAATGATGCTGGCATTTCATGTAAATGCCATCCAACTAATAATCCCAATGGACGACACCCAGAAAAATCACCTGAAATCCTATGGAATTGCCTACTGGGTGCTTAATAATGATGTAGAAGTAAAATGGCTGCTCAATTACCGGGGCGGAAGTTTTTTGATGCAGCACTCGTCCCAAATAGAAAATGAATGCGTGGTTCGCGGCATTACTTATGAAACCGTTACCGATGCTCAGGCCTCGGCTATATTAAACGGAATTTCAGCGCCTGACGTCAACCAGGATGCAATAAGCATGAACAAGGCTCCGAAAATTGCGGTTTATTCTCCACCCAACAAGCAGCCCTGGGACGATGCGGTAACCCTGGTTTTATCGTATGCCGAGATTGATTACGACATTATTTACGATGAAGAAATTTTAAGCGGGAAACTCTCGGAATACGACTGGCTGCACCTCCATCACGAAGATTTCACAGGGCAGTTCGGAAAATTCTGGCGCACCTACCAGCACATGCCGTGGTACCAGCAGGAGGTGGAAATCAATAAAAAAATGGCCGAACAACTGGGTTTTTTGAAAGTTTCGGAAATGAAAGAAGTGGTTACCCGTGAAATTGATAATTACATTACTAACGGCGGGTTCCTGTTTGCCATGTGTGCGGCTACCGACACTTACGACATTGCACGCGCTGCAACCAATGTTGACATTTGCGGGCCAATGTTCGACGGCGATCCGATGGATCCCAATCCCGATGAAAAACTGGATTTTTCCCAAACCCTGGCTTTCGAGAATTTCAGGCTCGAGAAAAGCCCGTATGAATATGAGTTCTCGAACATCGATGCCACCAACACCCGCCAGGTACCCCGTGAAAATGACTATTTTACCCTCTTTGATTTTTCAGCCAAATGGGATCCGGTTCCAACAATGCTCTGCCAAAACCACCGCAACCTGATAAAAGGATTCATGGGACAAACCACCGCTTTCCGAAAAGAAACCGTAAAACCCAACGTTTTGGTGATGGGAGAAAACAAACCCGCACGCGAAGCACGCTACATTCATGGAGAAAAAGGAAAAGGATTCTGGACTTTTTACGGCGGTCACGACCCGGAAGATTACCGACACCTGGTAGGAGACCCGGCTACCGATTTAAGCCTGCATCCCAACTCGCCGGGTTATCGCCTGATTTTGAATAATGTATTGTTCCCGGCAGCGAAAAAGAAAAAAAGGAAAACGTAAACCTCACATATCTTCCAATGAGAGAAGAGCAGTTTCAATAGTATATTTAGCCAGGGCTTCGTGTTGGAGATGTTCCACTTTTGCTGCAAATAAATCAGGTTTAAAGTTTTTCTTCCGGCGTTTTACCTCAGCTACAAGAGCCTGATTTTTTTTCAGCTTTAGTGCTACGATATCTATTTCATTTTGTTCATTTTTTGGTTCCCACCAGGAACCAATTTCCCTGAATTGAAAACTTTCGGCCAGTTTCTGCTTAAACCAGCGTTCCAGCATTATCCCTGAGTAAGTTGGAAAGTCAGCTTTTATGATCTTACGCAGACCCTGGAAATTTTTGATTTCAATTAACGACCGGTGACGGTCAAAATAATTGAACCAAAAACGAATAAAATTATCCTGAATTTCGTACCGGACCGCCTGTGTTCCTTCTTTCGAAAAAACAGGCCTTTGGCGAACAATAATATTGTAATCTTCGATTAGCCTTTTCAGTTGCCCACCAATACTTTTATTCCCCAGAGCAGATTCAATTTTTGGCTGTGTATTAATTCCTCCGGAAATAGCACTTAAAATTGAAAAATAGGTGGCGTAATTTTTCCCAAATTCCTCAATGAGAAGATTTTTTCCTTCTTCGGTAAAAGACGAGTTTTCACGTACCATAAATTCAATCATGCTGTCAACATTCAGCGTGCCACTATCGCAAAACAACTCGATATACTTGGGAATGCCTCCCGTAAAAGTATAGATTGCCAGTAAATCATCGTTTGAATATTCAGGATAATAATCGTGCATTATTTTTTTCAAAGTAACAATATCAAAGGCAGCTAATTTGATAATATTATCTGCCCTGCCAAACAACGGTTCTTTCGAATTCTGAAATATCTTCTGCATTAAAGAATATACAGAACCGCTGACTATTAAATTCATGTGAGTTTTTTTCCTGTAGCTGTCCCAAATATTCTGCATATCGCTGAATACAGATTCATTGATGTTATAAAATTCCTGAAATTCGTCGATAACAAGGTTAAAAGATCGTTGCGTAGCCAGTTCCATCAGATATTGAAACAGCGACCTGAATGATTGAATCCCTTCCGGCACAAAAGTATCTAATGAACTGGCAATAGCCGGGGCAAATTCAGCACAAAGCGTCGCTTCATTCTTGCGGCCCACAAACAGATAAACAGTCGGGGTGTTTTCTACCGATTTCATTACAAGGCTTGTTTTGCCAATTCTCCTTCTGCCGGTAACTACTGTCATCCGCGAATAATCATTGAACGAAAGGTTACGTATTCTTTCCAATTCTGCAAGTTCATTATTTCGGTTATAGAATTTCACTTGAATATATTTAAGTTAATGTTTTGTAATTCAATAAAACATGCTGCTTGAAATAATTTCCGGTTTTCCATTCCCGTGGAACTCGCATGATTAAATTATTCATACCCTTTTATGTTCACCAGACCATGCTCCTTTCATCTATTTATAATGTTTTATTTAGTTACAGCCGTAACAGTTACAGCCGTAACAAAATTACGGAATGAGATTCAAACAAACAACTACATTCATAATTAATATTGCATATTGATTAAACACAGCGCTAATCAAGATTTCAACCCGAAGATTACCGCCACCTCGTTAGCGAATCTCCACCGACCTGAGCCTGCATCCCAACTCGCCGGGTTACCGCCTGATTTTGAACAATGTGCTGTTTCCGGCAGCGAAGAAGAAGAAAAGGAAAACATGATAATTGATGTACTCTTCAGAATATAAAAAAAGCCAGGAGGACATTTTAAAATCTACGAAGGGTAATTGTGAAATAAGAAGAGTGAGTTTCCTCCTGGCTAATATTTTATAATCTGAATTATACTTTGACTAAAGAACTTTGAAAACTAATAGATCAGACCCCAATTTGAAGTTTCTTGATCATTCAAAATAATTTTTATTAATGAACAGTAAGGTGATAACTACCTAAAAAAAGGAGTAATTTACTTTAATTGTTTATCGTTGAAAAATAGAGAAATGAACATACTATTTTGTTCATTTCTCTTCACTTTTAGAACTATTCTTTATTATTTCATTGTCAATGTAGTTGTCCACGGACCATTCCATGCTCCATCAGAACCGTCCCAACCATAAGCGACATCGTAAGTTAAAGTTATGGTTTTGGTATCTGGATCAAAAGTACCTGAACCTTTTATACCATATACATCCGGATAGTCTGAATCACCAATCCACTGAGGATCAATTGTAACTATTTCATCACAACTAAATTTCATTATACAAGAGCCATCACCTTCTACCCAATTTTCACCCCAGTCATTAGGTACAAACCATGCCAGATTATATACTCTAAGTTCATTCAAGTTAGAAGTTTGCTCCATAGTAACTGTTGGACCATGTATATCGGGTACAGTTCCTGTATAATCTCCTTCCAATGCTGCCATATCATAAGGACAATACCTCTGCACCTCAATCTCCTTACTTACAGGATCTGATGTAATTCCCCCCATCGTGGTCTCGGTTACTGTAATAGTGGCAAATCCATCCGAAGGATATGCTCCAAATTCAAGCGTAGCAACGCGTGTATCTTCGCTAACACTTACAATAGTTGCTTCATCGGCACTCCAGCTCCAGGTTGATCCTCCCCTATGGTATCCGACTGTATATTCATTTGTAAAAGTTTGAGTAACAACCTCTGGCCCTACAATTTCGCCTAAAACTTTCGGCACAATTGCATTGTAATCGTAAGCTTCCTGGGCAGCTTCCATTGGCGGGGTTGTGCATGAATTCAACACAGCAACGACCGCTCCTATTATTAATGTGAAAAAAATGGTCTTTTTCATTTTATTCATTTTTTTGATTTTAATTATTCGATGAATCCGCTCATTGCAAAATGCAATTTATATGAACGACCATCAACATTTAATTCTATAATTAATTCCAGCCGCCGTTACTGTAATCAACTCCAGCAGTTCCAGTTCCCGGACCAAATGTGTAATATTCCATTTGCATTACCTCCAGTTGTGAGCCAGGAATTGGAAAATGAAGAATTGCTCCCGGCTGAAGCAGGTTTTCTTTCCTCATCTGGAAATACTGAATTCCCATACCTGTAAGCATCAGCTCAACAAAACGTTCATAGTGAACAGCTTCTGCAATCTGTGCTGCATTTGCAGGTAGATCAGGAAGATTTCCGCGTGTTACCCTGGCAGATGCATTCATTACATCGGCTGCTTCCTGCACTTTGTCTGTACGTAATGCCGATTCAGCAATCAGGTAATCATTCTCTGCTTTTCTAAAAACGGGCATTGGTTCCGTCCATGTTGAAATATAGGCATCGAGCCTTTTATAACGGTAGGAAGAAAAGTGGTAATATCCTCTTTCAGCCCTGAACGGACAAGAGCTCATGTATTCATAATCTGATTCTAAGCGAGCATCATCAGATGAGGCCTGACCATTATTAGGCAAATCACTAAACAAACCGGTGGATGGAAATTTAGACGGCATATTAGGATCCATCAGGTTTATGGTGTACATATCAACCTGAGCCCATCCCGGATAGATGCTATACGTCTGATACAGTGAATACCACTGGATATCATCGGCCAGGGGAGCAAAATCTTTTTGAATTCCGTTTTTGGCATAATTGTATACTTTGTTCCAGTCAGTGGCATTGTCTTCATCCTTATTTCTTGCACTGAAAACCATTAAGCGGGCCGCATAAGAACTTGCCAGTTCAGCAAACTCTGCACTGGTCCAGGGTTCACCAGGCAACCAGGATGAAGGAATGGAAAATGAATTGGAATTACTGATTTCTATACATTTATCGAGGCTTACCAAAGCAGCAGCAACCATATCAGAATAGGACGAAGATTCAATTTCCTGGGTTAAATCTGTTTCATGAGTAATAATAAATCCCTTATCATAAAGCAAACCCAGGTAACCTAAACTTAAACCTTGAGTAAAATAGGCTACCGCATTTACCAAAGGTGTCGACCCATCTTCCATTTCAACACCATTGTTTATCGTTTGCGACAACACATCGTTCGATTGAGACAGAACAGAATACAATGTATTGTAATAGTTTTCCGTAATTACGGCGTTTGAGTATGATGGTTTGTTATTAAAAACCAAACGTGGTTCGTTTCCGAAATCCTGCATACCAACGTTTCCCCACGAACAGGTACCTGCATCGGCAGTTGTCCACAAGGCTAACCCCGGCCCTTCGTATTCCTGGTTAATCATAAACCAACGATTAATCAATCCACTAGCCACACCTTTAATGTCACCGGGATTTGAAAAAGCAGTATCGAAATCCGGATCGTTCATATTCTGAACTTCCAGATCTTCACAGGCTGTCATTGCAGTTACAGTGAGCAGCACAACTAAAATATATCTTATATTTTTCATCATCTATACTTTTAAATGTTTAAAACTTTAATTCAACCGAGGCTGAATATGATCTAAAATTAGGATAGCCCATAAAGTCATAAGCATAAATCTGAGTTCCATCGGTAGTACCAACTTCCGGGTCAAATCCTGAATAGTTAGTAAACGTCAGTAAGTTTCTTCCAATCAGTGAAATTTTAATTCCTTTCATAAAACCAAGAGAAAACTTATTCAAATCATTTTTACGAAGATTTAGCGAAAGAGATACCTCGCGCAATTTCACATAAGTACCGTCTTCAATCCAGAAATCATTGAAGTTATTTACATCATAGAATGCTTTGTAGTAATCAAGCGTTTTCTTTTCATTTCCAGGTTTACCTGCCTGATCCATCATACCATGACGGTCGTCGCGGGTTAGCCACTGAGCAGTTTTGTTATAAATATCGCCACCTTGCTTCCAGTCGAAAAGGAAGTAAAGAGAAAGACTTTTATACATAAAAGTGGAAGAGAATCCCATTTTGAAGTCAGGATTGGTGTCGCCAATTTTTACAAAGTCCAGGTTTCCTTCTTCATGCAGTTCTTTTATATCCGCTTCGTCGATTGTTCCTTCGGTGCACAGCGGAATTACAAATCCGTCAGCATTTAAAGTATAATCGCTTGCTGTACCACTCATATATTCAATCTGCTGGGCCAGCTCATCCATCGATCTCAGGAAGTGTGTTCCGTACATTACACCAAAAGTTT
>Ga0102941_1000958_pt1 | contig 13671 bp, 12 predicted proteins | sample SalPonR2_C_D2_MG_FD_79281 | JGI IMG/M metagenome (GOLD analysis project Ga0102941, IMG submission 79281) | Salt pond soil microbial communities from South San Francisco under conditions of wetland restoration - Salt Pond MetaG R2_C_D2_MG | ecosystem: Environmental > Aquatic > Marine > Intertidal... | reverse complement strand
CGCGCGCCACCATCTCCGCGTTGGGATTACGTTCGCTCAACGCACGGCCCCGCAGAAACGCTGCACGAGGCCCTCGACCATGTCCACCGCGCGGGACACCTCGGCGAGATCCACCGATTCGTCCGGCTGGTGGGCGACGGCGATCTCGCCCGGGCCGCAGACCACGACCTCCATGTCGAGCCGCTGGAACAGGGGGCCCTCGGTGCCGAAGTTCACCGCGCCGCAGGCATGCCCCGCGGCGTGCTCGCAGGCCGTCGCCAGTTCGCGTCGGTCGCCCGGCGCCAGCGGATCCACACCCTCGAACAGCGCCGTGAACGCGACCTCGAAGCCGCCGCCCGCGAGTGCTGTGCGGACTGCGGCGCGCAGTCCTTCGCGCGCGCTCGTCGTGGTCATGCCGGGCACCAGGCGCAGGTCCACGTCGAGCTCGCAATGGCCGCAGATGCGATTCGGGTTGTCCCCGCCGCGGATGGCGCCGAGATTGAGCGTCGGTCCCGGCACCGGGAAGCCGAGATCCGGCAATTCGGCGGCGAGCCGCGCGCGGAAGTCCTGCAGGGCCGCGATCGCCGCGATCATGCCCTCGATCGCGTTGCGCCCCGCCGCGGGATCGCTGGCATGGCCGCTGCGCCCGTCGATCCTGATCCGCTCCATCAGCACGCCCTTGTGGCGGTCGATCGGCCGCAGGCTGGTGGGTTCGCCGACCAGCACCCGCGCCCCGAGCCGCGCGCCTTCGTCCACCAGCGCCCGGGCGCCGCCCATGCCGCTTTCCTCGTCGGCCGTGCCGAGGATCACCAGCGGGCGCGCCAGCTTGCCGAGGTCCACGCGGGCCGCGGCGTGTGCCACGACCGCCAGGAAGGATTTCATGTCCGCGCTGCCGAGGCCGTACAGGCGGCCGTCGCGGCACGCGCCGCCGAAGGGATCGTGGCGCCACAGTTCGGCGTCGAAGGGCACCGTGTCCGTGTGTCCCGCGAGCACCAGGCCGTCCTCGCCGGCGCCGCTGCGCGCGACCAGGTTGACCTTGCCCTGCTGGCCGGGCACCGGCTTGATGTCGATGCTGAAACCGAGCGGTTCCAGCCAGTCGGCGAGCCGCTCGCAGACCGCGCCGTTGCCCTGGTCGAGGGACGGTTGCAGGCTGCTGACCGAAGGGGTCGCCACCAGCGTGCGGATCATGTCTTCCAGCGGGGGTAGGGCGTGCGCCATGCACTGCATGATCCTTGCGCGCCGCGACGGGTGCAAGCCGGCGCGCGGCAGGGCAGACTGTCGGCCATGCCGGCGCGCCGAAAGAGACCGAGTTTTCGCATCGACCCGGCCAGCGGACTGCTGGCCGCGGCGCGCCATGTGCCGTCGCCCAACCAGGACGCGCGCCCGGACGGCATGCGACCGGAGCTGGTGGTGGTGCACGGCATCAGCCTGCCGCCGGGCGAATACGGCGGGCCCTGGATCGAGCAGCTGTTCACGAACCGCCTTGATCCTGCCGCGCATCCGTATTTCGCTGAACTCGAAGGCCTGAAAGTGTCGGCGCACCTGCTGGTGCGGCGCGACGGCGAGCTCGTGCAGTTCGTGCCGTTTCACCGCCGCGCCTGGCACGCGGGTGCGTCCGCGTGGCGCGGTCGGCCGCGCTGCAATGATTTCTCCGTCGGCATCGAGCTCGAGGGCAGCGACGAGGAACCCTACACGACCGCGCAGTACCGGCGCCTCGCAGTCGTTATCCGTGCGCTGTGTCGCGCCTACCCCGGGCTGTCGCCACGACGACTCGCCGCGCACAGCGAGATCGCGCCCGGGCGCAAGACCGATCCGGGTCCGGCCTTCGATTTCGCGCGGCTGGCGCGCTGGGTCGGGTCGCGCGGCTATACTCAGGCGCCCGGGAGAGACGCATGAACCTCATCGCACTCATCATCGGCCTGGTGCTGGAACGCAGCCTTTCGCGCCTCATGCACCTGCGCGAACTGCGCTGGCTGGACGACTGGTTCCGGCGCGGCGCGGGCTGGATCCGCGGCGCCTCGGGCGTGGCGGGCACGGCGATCGCACTGTTCGTGATGTTGCTGCCGGCAGTGCCCGTGGCCTGGATCGCCTGGACCTTCGGCGAGGCACTGGCCGGTTTCGCTTATCTTGCGTTCGCGGCGGCCGTGCTGTTTTTCAGCCTCGGGCCCCAGGACCTGCTGGCGCAGCTCAAGGACTGGCTCGAAGCCCGCGAGCGCGGCGACGAGGCCACGGCGGAGGCCATCGGCCTCGCGATCCGCGAAACCGACGGCCAGGCCCATTCGGTGCCGACTCGCTGGGCGCTGGAAAGTGCGATCTTCGTGCAGGCGAACCACCGGGTGTTCGGCGTCATTTTCTGGTTCATGCTGCTGGGTCCCGCGGGGGCGTGGACCTACCGCGTCACCGACCTGTTCCGCCGCTACATGCGCGCCACCGGCGAGGGCGGGCGCTCCACCGAGCAGGTCGAGATGCTGTTCGGCCTGGTGGCCTGGATCCCGGCGCGCGTGCTCGCGCTGTCCTACGCGGTGGCAGGCAGTTTCGACGATGCCTTCGAGGACTGGCGTGCCTATTACCAGCGGACCTCCGCGAGCTTCTTCCGCGCCAGCGAGAACATCGTCTCGGCGGCCGGCATCGGGGCGATCCGGCGGCGCTGCCCGGAAGGCAGCTCGATCGCCTCGGTGCGCGCCGCCTACGACCTGCTGCGTCGGGCCCTGTATATCTGGATCACGGTCATTGCGGCATTGACGCTGGTCGGCTGGACGACGTGAGCGGTGCCGGGCGCGCTCCCGTGAAGCCGCGCGTCATCGCGGCGCTGGCCTGCATGGCCGCGCTGGGCCTGGCAGGCACGATGGCCGTGGGCGCCGTCGCGAACAGTGAAGCCGACGCGGTTGCGCCGGCCGACGCGGCCCCTGCGCAACGCATCGTCACCCTCGCGCCGCACCTCGCGGAACTGGTCTACGCCGCGGGCGCGGGCGACCGGCTCGCCGGCACGGTCGAGTGGAGCGACTATCCGCCGGCGGCGCAGCAGCTGCCGCGGGTCGGCGACGCGTTCCGGGTGGACCTCGAGTCGCTGGCCATCCGGCGCCCGGACCTCCTGCTGGCCTGGCGCGGCGGCAATCCCGACCATCTGCTCGAACAATTGGAGGACCGCGGCTACCGCGTGGTAGCCCTTGCGCCCGAGCGGCTCGATGACATCGCGCTCCATCTCGAAACCATCGGGCGTCTCGCGGGCACTCCGGAGCCGGCGGCGGAAGCGGCGGCGCGTTACCGGGCGGAACTGGCGGCGTTGCGTGCCGCCCAGGCCGGCAAGCGGCAACTGCGCGTGTTCTACCAGGTGTCGTGGCGGCCGCTGTACACCGTCGGCGGGCGGCAACTGATCAGCGAGGTCATCGCGCTGTGCGGCGGCCGCAACGTGTTCGAGGATCTCGGCGCGCTGGCGCCCGCCGTCGGAATCGAGGCGGTGATCGCGCGCAATCCGGAAGTGATTCTCGCCGCCAGCGCGCAGCGCGGCGAACTGCAGCAGTGGCGTCGCTGGCCGACCATCGAGGCGGTCGCGCAGGGCCAGCTCCACGCCGTGGACGGCGACCTTGTGGTGCGGGCCTCGCCGCGTATCCTCGGTGGGATCCGCCAGGTCTGCGCCGCTCTCGACACCGCGCGGGCGGAGTTGCCCGGAATCGAGTCCGCGTCGCCGCGCGACTGACTCAGTCCCGGTTCAGGCCTTTCTGCCAGAGCACTTCCGAACCCTGCTCATGGCGCGCGATGACACGCGAAAGGACGAACAGCAGGTCCGAGAGGCGATTGAGGTAGCGGCTCGCCTCCGGGTTGACCGGGTCACGCGCGCCGAGCGTCCAGACGCGACGCTCCGCACGCCGCGTTACGGTGCGCGCCAGGTGGCAGGCGGCTGCACCCGGCCCGCCGCCCGGCAGGATGAAATCCTTCAAGGGCGGCAGCGCCTCGTTGTATTCGTCGAGTTCCCGCTCCAGGCGCGCGACGTAGCCCGCGGTGATCGCGGCATAGCCCGGGATGCACAGTTCGCCGCCGAGATCGAACAGGTCGTGCTGGACCCGCGTCAGGCAGGCGGCGATGTCCTCGGGCAGCCCGGGCGCTGCGAGTATGAGGCCGACCGCGCTGTTGGCTTCGTCCACCGTGCCGAAGGCCTCGACCCGCATGTCGTCCTTGGGGATGCGCGTGCCGTCGCCGAGTCCGGTCGTGCCGTCGTCGCCGGTGCGCGTGTAGATGCGGCTGAGTCTGTTTCCCATGCTTGTTCCCCGAGGCGTCAGTAGCTGAAGGCGAGACCGGCATAGAGACCGCGGCCCGCCGTGTTGTAACCATCCACCAGTTCGTAGTCCTGGTCGAGGAGATTGTCGATGCGCGCCTGCAGCGTCCAGTTTTCCGCAAGTTGCAGGCGGGCGGTGAGATTGGCCAGCACGTAACCGGCGAGGCGCACGTCGCCGAAGTCGACGCGTTCGCCGGCCGCGAGCAACTGGATGCCGAATTCGTGCGCGCCGACGCGCCGGAGCACCTGCGCCGAGGCGGTGCGTTCCGCTCGCCGCAGCAGACGCTCGCCGCTGCTGGCATCCTCGGGACGCTGGGCCAGCAGCGTGGCCATGGCTCGCCAGGCGCCGATTTCGGCGCGCCAGCTCAGCTCCACGCCCTCGATGCGCGCGTCGCCGATGTTCTCGTTGCGCCCCGGCAGCGGGCCCGCGAAGCCGTCGGGATCGGAGAACTCGATGAGATCGTCGATCTCCGTGCGGAACACCCCGAGCTCCAGCTCGTGTCCGGGTCGGACGCGGTAATTGACGGCCAGGTCGATGCTGCGCGAGAGCTCCGGTTCGAGATCCGGGTTGCCGCCGAAGGCATACAGGTCGCTGGTGCTGGGCGCGCGGAAGCCGCGGCCGACGCCGGCGGCCACTGACCAGGCCGTGCCAAGCGGGACGCCCCATTCGAGGTTCCAGGTGTTCACCGTGCCGAACACCTCGTGGTCGGTGCGCCGGCCCGCCGCGATCAGTCGGTGCCGGCCGAGATCGAATCCCCCCTGCAGATACACGGCATCCTCGTCGCGGTCCGCATTGCCGCGCCCGGCCGTGGACTCGAGCGGGCTGCCGAAGCTCTGCCCGGACGTGCGCTCCCGACTGAGCGTCAGGCCGGCGGTCAGCTCCAGCCCGGCGATGAAATCGAGCTCGTTCTGCCAGTCGTACAGGTCGCGCTCCGTTTCGACGAAATCGTCCGGGTCGAAGGCAAGCGGCCCCTGCTCGATCACGTCGAGGAAGCGCGACACGGTCAGCGCCGAGCGCCAGTCGCCGCCGTCCCAGGCCAGGCGCAGACGGCTCAGCCGGTTGGTGAAATCCTGGTCCTGCGGGGCGCGGAAGAAATCGGCGTACTCGACATTCCCGCTGGCCTCCCAGTGGCTCGCCTCCGCATCGAAGCGGCCGAAGTCGCCGCGTAGCCAGAAGTTCGCCGCATCGTTCTCGAATCCCCGGTCCTCCTCGGCATCCCGGTAGGTCGGGAAGCCGTCGGTCCGCAGCGACGCGACGGACAGCCCCGCGCCGACATGCTCGCCCTGCCATGCCGCCTGTCCGGCGACGCCGCGGGTGTCGTAGCGGCCCGCCTCGACGCGTGCGCCCAGCGTGGTGCCCGACGCCGCGCGGCGCGTGATGATGTTGATCACGCCGCCAATGGCCTCGGAGCCGTACAGCGAGGAACGCGGTCCCTTGACGATCTCGATGCGCTCCACCAGCTCCGGGGGAATGTTTTGCAGCGCCGCGCCGCCGGCCGTGCCGGGGTTGATCTTGACGCCGTCGATGAGCACCAGCGTGTGGTTGCTGTTCGCTCCCCGGATGAACACCGAGGTCACCTGGCCTGGACCCCCGTTGCGCGCGATCTCGATTCCCGCGTGGTAGCGCAGCACCTCCGCGATATCCAGCGCGCCGCTGCGTTCCAGCGCGGCGCGGTCGATCACGACGACCGGCGGCAGCGCGAGGCCGGCATCGATGGGGCGGCGGGTGGCGGTGACGAACACGTCGTCGAGCAACGCCGCCTCGCCGGCGACGGCAGGGGTCGCGACGACCGCGGCCAACAGTGACAGGGTGAGCGCCGCCGCGGCCGGCAGGATGATTCTCATGGACAGTCCCTCGCGCGTGCACGCCCGCACGCGCCAAACAGGCGGTAAAGCCGGGGACTCGCCGGGGAGGGAACGCAGGGCCACGCGGCCGGCGCGTGCTCCCGCCGAGCACCCGGAACGTCGCCAGGCCGGTCTCCGGGCTCGCGAGCGGGACCAGGTCCCGGCGGCATCGCCTTCCCACGCCTCGTGGCGCAGTGGCTCCCGTCCGGGCGGACGGGGGATGACGCTTGACTCGCTTACCGTTGCGGGGGCAGCGCCGGACTGTCGCGGATCAGCTCCGCAAGTCACCGGCTTCCCGGGAAACGCCTTGGGGCATTTCCAGCCCAGCGCTAGCGCGCCGGGCTCACCTGACGACGTGCATGTTGTCTCCGCGGCCCGGGAGTGTCAAATTGCGCGGCAATGGAACGCTCGCGATACCTGCAGGTGGCTCTCGACGCGGCGCACGCGGCCGCGGAGGTCATCCGCCATTACTATCGCGACGGTGTCGAAGTCAGCATCAAGGCCGACGCGACCCCGGTAACGCGGGCCGACGTGGAATCGGAGGAGGTGATCCGCCGGGTGATCAGCGCCGCCTTTCCGGACCACGGCTTCTACGGCGAGGAAACCGGCAGCCACGCACTGGATGCGGAGTACTTGTGGCTGGTCGATCCGATCGACGGCACGCGCAGCTTCGTGCGGGGCTACCCCTTCTTCTCGACGCAGATCGCCCTCATGCACCGGGGGCGGATCATCGTCGGCGTATCCAGCGCGCCGGCCTTCGAGCAGATCGCCTGGGCCGAACGGGGGCAGGGCGCGGTGCTCGACGGCCACGCCTGCCGCATCAGCCATGTGCACGCGCTGGAGGATGCGGCGGTCTCCTCGGGGAACCTGCGCACTCTCGCCGGCGGGCCGCGCTGGGCGGACTGGGCGCAAGTCGTGCAACGCGTGGCGCGCATCCGCGGCTACGGCGATTTTTATCACTACCACCTGCTCGCCGCGGGCCGCATCGACGCGGTGCTCGAATCGGACGTGAACATTCTCGACATCGCCGCACTGTCGCTGATCGTCGAAGAGGCGGGCGGCATCTTCACCGACCTCGACGGCGGTCCCGTGACGCTCGAGACCACGAGCGTGCTGGCCGGCAATCCGCGCATCTACGCCGCGATGGCCGAGCTCATGCGGGTGCCGGGCGTCTAGCCGGGAGTCCAGCCGGGCCGCTCCGTGGCGGCGCCCTAGAGCGGCAGGAACAGCGCCCGTCCCTCGAATTCCACGCGGCGGATGTCCATGTGATAGAGCTGCGAAACCGCTGTCTCCGAAAGCACCTCCGACGCCGGGCCGAGCTGCCAGCTGCCGTCGCCGAACAGCAGCAGGCAGCGCTCGCACCAGCCCGCCGCGATGTTCACGTCGTGCAGGGTCACCACCACGGCGCGGGCGCGGGCGGCGCGCGCCCCGAGCAGCCGCATGACGGCCTGGCGGTGTTGCGGATCGAGGTGATTGGTGGGTTCGTCGACCAGCCACACGTCCGGGTCCTGCACCAGCAGCGTGGCCACCGCGAGACGCCGCCGCTCGCCTCCCGACAGGGTGTCCAGCGAGCGTTCCTCGAGGCCGCCCAGGTCGACCTCTTCAAGCGCCCGGCGGGCGATTTCCTGGTCCCCGGGGCTTTCCCACTGCCAGAAGCCGAGATGCGGGTGGCGGCCTATGAGCGCTTCCTCCATCACGGTGGCGGGGAAGGGATCTTCCGTCCCCTGCGGCAACAGGCCGAGCCGCCGGGCGAGCGTGCGCCGCGGCCAGCCTGCGAGGGGCCGTCCGGCCACCCGCACCTCGCCGGCGGCGGGCGCGCGCAGGCCCGCGAGCGTCTGCAGCGTGAGCGTCTTGCCGACGCCGTTGGGCCCCAGCACGGCCAGCGCCTCGCCCGGCCAGAGCTCGAGGTCCAGCTCGGCGACCAGGCATCGACCGCCCGCGGACACGGTGAGGCCGCGGGTTTCGAGCAGCGGCACGGTGCCGTCGGTCGCGGCGGCGTTCAGTCCCATTGCCGCGCCTCGCCGTGCGCCGGGCTCCAGAACAGCGAGGCGCCGTCGGGGCGCGCATCGAGGAGCGTTTCCAGGGTCCGCTGCGCTTCCCATTGCCCGTCGTCGGCAAGCTCGAAGCAGGCATGGTGGATCGCCATTCCGGTCGTCGCACCGAGGACATCGGTGGCGAGAATCGCCTCGGCTGGGTTGATGTGCTGGGCCGCCATGAACCAGCGCGGCAGGTAGGCGCCGATGGGCAGCAGGGCCAGGTCCGGCGCGCCGAGGCGGGCGCGAATCTCGGCGAAGTGTTCGCCCCAGCCCGTGTCGCCGGCGAAATAGACGCGCTGCGGACCGTCGATCACCCAGCCCGACCAGAGCGCGCGGTTGGTGTCGAACAGTCCCCGGCGCGACCAGTGCATGGCCGGCACCGCGTGGATGCGCAGTCCCGCCAGGGCGTCCGTGTTGTCCCACCAGTCGAGTTCCAAGCACTTGCGCGTCGGGATGTCGCCGAAATAGGCGCAGTTCGCCAGCGGCACGAGGAACAGCGGGTCGTCACGCTCCGCGAGGCGGCGCAAGGTCTGCAGGTCCATGTGGTCGAAATGGTTGTGACTGATGAGCACCGCGTCGATGCGCGGCAGGTCCTCGAAAGCTATGCCCGGGGCCAGGTGGCGCCGCGGTCCGACGCGCGCAAAAGGGCTGGCGCGCCCGGACCAGATCGGGTCGGTCAGGAGGTTCAGGCCGCGTGTCTGGATCAGCACGGTGGCGTGATTGACGAACGTCACGCGCAGCCTCTCGCCTTCAATGCGGGACGGCGGCGGGGGCGCCTCCGGCGGCGCCAGGTCGGTGTTCCAGGTGCCGGGATCGCGGCTGAAACGCCAGCGCAGGAAATCGAAAAAGCCCTTGTCCAGCGGCGGATCGTTGAAAAAACGCTCGCCGTCGAAGTGGTCGCTCGGGGGGCCGTCGTGCGTGGGCACCGGCCCGGCACAACTGCTGAGGACAGCCAGCGCCAGGCCGACGAGCAGCAATCCTCCCAGGCGGACAGGCAGTGTTTTGTTCCGGGTGGCCATCTGGGGCGCAAGAATAACGCGGATCGGTTGCGTCGCGGCAGCGGAAAAGGGCCGCGGACATGGCAACGATGCACCGCAACAGGTACATTTCAGGGATAGATTGGAATGGAGGGCCAGACTGATGGCCGCACAACCGATGGACATCGCCGAACAGCAGCAGGTCGCGCGGATGCGCCGGCTGTTCGACGCGCAGCGCGCCGCATTCATGGCGGCGCCGATGCCCGATCTCGCGCGACGCCGCGCGGACCTCAAGCGCCTGAAGAAGGCCCTGATCGCCAACCGCGAGCGCTTCGTGGCCGCGGTCTCCGCCGATTTCGGCGGGCGGGCCGGACCCGAGACGATGGCCGAGATTCTCGTCGTCGTGCATCACATCAATTACTGCCTGCGCCGTCTGCGGCGCTGGATGAAGCCGCAGCGGCGTGGCACCAGCCTCTTGATGGCGACCACCCGGGCGATGGTGTATTTCCAGCCGCTGGGCGTGGTGGGGATCGTGTCGCCGTGGAACTACTCGATCGCACTGTCGGCGGGTCCGCTGGTATTCGCACTCGCCGCCGGCAACCGCGTGATGGTGAAGATGTCCGAGACCACGCCGCGCACCGCGGAGCTGATGCGCCACGTGCTGTCGGAAGCCTTCGAGGAACGCCAGGTGGCCGTCGTGCTCGGCGAATCCGAGACGGCGCGCGAGTTCACCCGGCTGCCCTTCGATCACCTGTTGTTCACCGGCGGCTCCGACATCGGCCGCCTGGTGATGCGGGAGGCGGCGGCCAATCTTACGCCCGTGACGCTGGAACTCGGCGGCAAGTCGCCCACGCTGATCTCGGACGACGTGCCGATGGAACTCGCGGCGGAACGCATCGCCTTCGGCAAGGCGCTGAATGCAGGCCAGACCTGCGTGGCGCCCGACTACCTGCTGTGCCCGGCGAGCCGCGTGGACGAGTTCGTGACCGCGTTCGGCGCCGTGGTCGAAAAAATGTATCCGGGCATGGCGCGCAGCGGCGATTACAGCGCCGTGGTGAACGAGCGCCATTACCGCCGGATCAAGGGCTACCTCGAAGACGCCCGCGCGCTGGGCGGCGAGGTCATCGAGCTCAATCCGGGCGGGCTGTCCCCGGAGCCAGGCAGCCGCAAGCTGCCGCTCTACCTGGTGAAGAACGCGACGTCCGCCATGCGCGTCATGCAGGAAGAGGTGTTCGGCCCGGTACTGCCGATCGTGGCTTACGAGCACCTGCAGGAGGCGATCGACTTCATCAATGCGCGGCCGCGGCCGCTGGCGCTGAACCTGTTCGACATGAACGAAGAGCGGCGCGCCCGCGTGCTCGCCCAGACCCATGCCGGCGGAGTCTGCATCAATGATGCGGTCAGCCAGTTCATCGCGGAAGACCTGCCGTTCGGCGGGGTCGGCGAATCGGGCATGGGCCATTACCACGGCTATGAGGGGTTCCTTACGTTCTCGCACAAGAAAGCGGTGTTCGAGCGCCCGCGCCTGAACACCGGGCGGCTGTTGTATGCGCCCTACGGTGGCTGGCTGCAGCGTTTGCTGTACCGTTTCTACCTGCGCTGAACCGCGGCCTTGCGGATGGAAGAACAACACGCCGAGAACGAACGACTGCGCAGGGAACTCACCGAGCTGACCAGGCAGGCACGTCGCAACGAGGATATTTTCCGCCGCTCGCACGCCCGCTACATGAGTCTCCTGCAGGCCGCATCGCTGGGAGAGTTGTTCACCGCGATGGGCACGGGCCTGGCCGAGGCCTACGAACTCGACGTCGTCACGCTGGTCATCCGCGACCTGCGCCACGAAGTGCGCCAGCTCCTCCAGGCCGAAGACCCCTATGCCGAGCCCATGCCGAACGTCGTGTTCGTCGAGGCGCTGGAGGGCCTGGCACCCCAGTACAACAACCTCTGGCAACCCTGGCTCGGGCCGTGGACGGCCGCCGATCACTCGCTGGTGTTCCCGGGACATCCGGACCTGGGCAGCTGCGCCCTGCTGCCGCTGCGGCGCAACGGCGAGCTGATCGGCTGCCTGAATTTCGGCAGCCGGGATCCGGAGCGCTTCATGCGCAGCCATGCAGTCGATTTCATGCGGCACCTGGCCGACATCGGGGCCGTGTGCCTGGAGAACGCGGTGAACCGCAGCCGCCTGGTGCGCAGCGGCATCACCGACGTGCTCACCGGCCTGTACAACCGGCGTTACCTGCAGCACCGCCTCGTCGACGAGTTGGCGCGCGCCCGGCGCGAGCAACGGCCGGTCTCCTGCGTGATGCTCGACGTGGACCATTTCAAGCCGATCAACGACCGCTGGGGCCACCCGGCCGGCGACAAGGTGCTGGCGCAGATCGCACACGTCATCCGCGAGGAGTGCCGCGACAGCGACATCCCCGTGCGCTACGGCGGCGAGGAGTTCGCCGTGCTGCTGCCCGGCGCCGCCATCGAGGAAGCGCTCCAGGTCGCGGAGCGCATCCGCCGCGCGATCGAGGACAGCGAACTCGTCCTGCCGGGGGGACATGGACTGCAGCTGACGATTTCCGCGGGTGTCGCCTGCGCGGTGCCGAGCCGGGCGGACAACGATCTCAAGTCGCGCGGCGACCGGCTGATCGCCGAGGCGGACGTGCAGCTCTACCGCGCCAAGGCCGCGGGCCGCAACCGCGTCTCCGGCGCGACCGACTGAGGCCGCCGGGATGTGGTTGACCGTCGAAGGCGTCGAGCAGGCCTATGGTGAAAACCAGGTCCTGTCGAATCTCTCCTTCCGGCTCGGAGCCGGCACCATCGGCTGCCTGCTGGGCCCGAGTGGCTGCGGCAAGACCACCGCGTTGCGGTGTATCGCCGGCTTCGAGGGTGTGCGGGCGGGCCGCATCTCCGTCAACGGCCAGGTGCTCTCGAAACCGGGCTTCGTCGTGCCGCCCGAGAAGCGGGGCCTCGGCATGGTGTTCCAGCAATACGCCTTGTTTCCGCACCTCGATGTCGCCGCCAACGTCGGCTTTGGCCTGCGACAGCTGAGTGCGGCCGAGCGGGCCCGCCGAGTCGCCGAGGTGCTGGATGTCGTCGGGCTCGGCGGCAGCGATCAGCTGTTTCCCGACGAGTTGTCAGGCGGCCAGCAGCAACGCGTCGCCCTCGCCCGCGCCCTCGCGCCGCGCCCCGGGCTGTTGCTGATGGATGAACCGTTTTCCAGCCTGGACACCGGGCTGCGCGTCCGCCTCGGCTCGGAAGTGCGCGACATCCTCAAGCAGCTGGGCATCACGGCACTGCTGGTGACGCACGACCAGGGAGAAGCCTTCGCGGTGGCCGACGAGATCGGCGTGATGAGCGCGGGCCGCCTGGAGCAGTGGGATACCGCCTACAACCTCTATCATCGTCCGGCGAGTCGCTTCGTCGCGGAGTTCGTCGGCGAAGGATGTTTCCTGCCGGGCGAAACGAACGAGGACGGGACGGTCCGGATCGAGCTCGGGCGCCTCGCGCCGACCGAGCCGCTGGAGGTCGGCGCCAACCGGGAAGTGGACGTGCTCCTGCGCCCGGACGACATCGTGCACGACGATGAGAGCACGCTGACGGCGACGGTGCTGCGCAAGGCCTTTCGCGGCGCCGCGATCCTCTATTCGTTGGGACTGCCGAGCGGGCGCCGGGTTTTCGCGCTGGTGCCGAGCCATCACGACCATCGCATCGGCGCGCGCATCGGCATCCGCCTGGAGGCCGACCACGTCGTCGTGTTCCCGCGCTAGCCGACGCTGCGTTGGCGACGCATCAGGACGAGGAACAGCGGCACGCCGATCGCGGCCGTGAGCGCGCCGACGGGGAGCTGCCGAGGTGCCGCGATGGTGCGGGCCGCCGTGTCGGCGAGCAGCAGGAGGGTGCCGCCGCCGAGCACCGCGGCCGGCACCAGCAGGCGATGGTCCGGGCCGATCAGGCGGCGCACCAGGTGCGGCACGACCAGGCCGACGAAGCCGATGCTGCCGGCCGTGGCCACGGCGATGGCGGTGAGCAGCGAGCCGGCGATGTAGATGCCGATGCGCAAGGGGCGCACGGCGACGCCGAGCGTTTCGGCCCGCGCCTCGCCGCGCGCCAGCACGTTGAGGTGGCGCCCGGTCAGGATGCCGGCGACGGTGGCGACGGCGAGCAGCGCCAGCAGCGGTCCCGGGTCGCGCGCGAAAGACAGGTCGCCCATCATCCAGAACAGCATGCCGCGCAGGCTGGAGTCCGGCCCGAGCGCGAGGATCAGGCTGATGGCCGCGCCGAACCCGGCAGCGACGACTACGCCGGTCAGCAGCAGCCGCAGCGGCGTCCAGGCGCCGCTGCCGTGGGCGAGCGCGAAGACCAGCAGAGTGGCGGTGAGCGCACCCGCGAACGCGCCGCCGTGCACCCAGGCGCCGCCCAGGCCTGCCGCCAGGACCAGCAGCGCGAAGGTCGCCGCGCCGCCCGACACGCCGAGCACGTAGGGGTCCGCCAGTGGATTGCGCAACAGGATCTGCATCAGTGCGCCGGCGAGCGCCAGAAGGCCGCCAATGGCGAAGGCGCTGAGTGCGCG
>Ga0102941_1000955_pt1 | contig 13697 bp, 6 predicted proteins | sample SalPonR2_C_D2_MG_FD_79281 | JGI IMG/M metagenome (GOLD analysis project Ga0102941, IMG submission 79281) | Salt pond soil microbial communities from South San Francisco under conditions of wetland restoration - Salt Pond MetaG R2_C_D2_MG | ecosystem: Environmental > Aquatic > Marine > Intertidal... | reverse complement strand
ATTAAATGCTTGGCTGCCATGCGGGCACCTCCGAAGTTATCAACCGAAACACAGGGTATTTTACTATTGGTGAGTTTTCTGTCGATAAAAATATGAGGTATTTTTTCATCCAAAAGATTTTGCAGATTATCTGTATTTCGTTGAGAGGAAGAGATAATGATGCCGTCAATCTTACGGTCGCAAAGTAGTTTGATCTGCCGGTTTTCCTTTTCTACAATTTCGTTGGTGCTGCTTATCACAACACTGTAATTTTTCCGCCAAGCCAGTTCTTCTATACAACTCGCTATTCGTGAATAGAAAGTGTTGGATATCTCTGTTACGATTAGTCCGATTGTATGGGATTTGCCTGTTCTGAAACCTCTTGCAAGCGCGTTGGGCTGATAATTCATCTCTTTCACCCGGTTTTTAACTTTCTCCTGGGTTTCCCTGCTTATTCGGTGCGAATCTCCTTTTCCATTGATCACAAGAGAAACAACTGTTTTGGAGATATCCAAACTTTGCGCTACATCTGCAATAGAAATTTTCTTGGCCACAACTACTGTTTTTAATTGAAACTACATTTTTGCTGTTACGATAAACCTCCTAAAACGGTTTTGCAATTTGTTAAAGATGAATTAATGATTAGGTAACCTTAAACTCTTTTCTTTGTGCTGTCGATTATAAACAAACATTTGAAAAATATTGCAAATATAACTAATTTGTATCATGTTTTTTTGTTATGCTATAAAGATAATTGTTTGAATGTTTACTGCAAAAAAAAATTTCAAAGAAGTATTGTTATGTCAATAAAAAAGAAAATCATGGATAAAAAACAAAATATCAACTTCTTATTATGTATAAATTGACATCTTTTATATGACTGTTTTCGAAATTTTATTGCTGATCAATCGGTCGCCTCTCCCCGGTAAACATCCGTTTAAATGGACATACATACATTGTGTATAATATTTACTTTCTGTAATTTTTAAAAACATTTACATATAACGATTAATTTAAAAAAAGTGAAATAATTATTTTTTCCATTGCTAAACCGTTTTAGTTTTTTACTTTTAAAAATCTTTTTCGAATTAATGTTGAAGGTAAAATTTTATGTTCTTATCAAAAGTATAAAAACTGTTTCCGATGGAATCCACGAATCCATCATTCTTAAAGCCTTGAATATGTTTGGCAAAATTGCAATGTTCTTATCCTGAAAGTGTCTTTACGATCTTTGAAAATTCACATGCGAAGAGGTAGCATGCATCTTCAAATCAGTTAGTCGCAATTATCGTTTCCATCAGAAAAAGTAACATTGCCAGACACACACGAAACGATTGACCAATATATAAGGAAGTCTTTTTGTTAATGCAATAACGATGTAAAAATACAAACCAAACCAATTATTCACTAAAAACCTCACTATGGAAACATGAACTTAACTAAAGAACAACAATTTTCTTGCTATAAAAGCAAAAGCAAAACATTACACAAATCACTAATTTACTTCATTAAATTTTTTTATTTATGCGAAAAGTATTATATCTATTCACAGCGGCATTTATTATGATTTCGCTTCAGGTAAATGCACAAAGGACCATTACCGGTACTGTTACTTCCGCAGAGGAAGGCACCACACTTCCGGGTGTGACCGTAATGGTTAAGAATACTGTTACCGGAACAGTAACTGATGAAAACGGAGAATACACCATATCAGTTGGAGAGAACGATAATACTCTGGTATTCTCTTTTGTCGGTCTTAAAACCGTTGAAGAGCCCATCGATGATCGTTCTATTGTTGATGTTGCAATGGAAATAGACGCCATTGGAATTGATGAATTTGTGGTAATCGGATACGGCAGTACACGAAGTCAAGACCTGTCTGTCGCCGTATCAGCGGTAGAAATAGATGAACGTTACAGTGGTCGTCCTGCCTCAATTGGTACATTACTACAAGGAGAAGTACCTGGTTTAAAAGTAATCCAAAGTGGTGATCCTACCACTGATGCGGACATCAGTATACGTGGTAAGGGAAACAGAAGTGGTGATGGCGTACTTTATGTAGTTGATGGGGTTCCTAATGCTCCTTTTAACCCTGCTGATGTTGAAAGTATTACTGTATTGAAAGATGCGGCATCTGCTGCTATTTATGGTGCCTATGCAGGTTCGGGTGGTGTAATTGTTATTACAACCAAACAGGCTGAAGCGGGTGCTATGAAAATAGAAAGTAATATTTGGAATGGTGTTCAGGAAGCCTGGAGGTTACCTTCGGTACTTACTGCACAGCAATTTAATGAGGTTTGGGCAGATGCTTCTAATGCAGCCGGACGTGAAATTCCTGCTGTTTATAACCCTCTCAGGTTTCCTTATGGAAATGTAACCCGCACTGACTGGATTGATGCCGTTTTCAGACCAGGATACATGCAACACTATGATGTAACTTTAAGCGGTGGCTCTGAGCAACTCAAGGCATTGGCATCTTTAAGTTATGATGATGTTCAGGGAACTATTATAAACACTTATAACAGCAGACTGAATGCCAGGTTAAACCTTGAAATGAATTTAAGACCATGGATAACCTTAAGACAGAATTTTCAATATGATTATAATAACGGGCAGAGTAATATTGGAGATGGGCACACTGGTGCACTTTTTGGTGCTATGGCATACCCGCGCTACGCTACTGTTACCGAGTATGATGCAGATGGCAATGAACTTCCCGGAGGTACAGTTCCAAGATGGGCACTCGCAGAAGGTTTTAGTGTAGAGGCTGATTTATTCAATCCTGTAACTCAATTGGAAAACAGAAGAGAAAATAATCCCTTTAACCGTTTTTATTCACTTACCTCTCTGCAATTAGATGTTATAGATGGATTAGAAATAAAATCTGATTTTGCATTTATTAATTCAAGTGCAAGAAATGAAAGATTTACTGCAAGATTTACTGCTCCTGGTCGTACAGTCGATCAAAATTATCGCAGAATATCTGCAACTTTGGGAAATCAATGGAACTGGGAAAATATAGCATCATACTCTAAAATTTTAAAAGATGTACACTATTTTACACTTCTTGGAGGTTTTACCATGAATTATACAACACAGCGGTTTACCAGATCCGAAGTAAGAAATTTTGATTTTGAATATGAAAATTTTACCATTTTTGAAAACGCAAATGATTTCGGTTATTACAAACCTCAGGAATCTATCTGGGAAGAATCTACTGTTTCTGCACTTGGTAGATTTGCATACTCCTACGACGACAGGTATTTTCTTACCGCCAGTGTGCGTCGTGATGCCTCTTCCAAATTAAGTCCTGATAACAATTCAGATGTATTCCCTGCTGTTTCAGGTGCCTGGAAAATTACTTCTGAACCCTTTATGCCTCAAACAGAACAATTAAGCTTCTTAAAATTAAGAGCCAGTTGGGGACAGGTTGGTAACATTCGCTCAGTAAGGCGCTTTATTTATGCTCCTCCGTTTGCACTGGCAGATTATGGTGTATTTCTTGGTCCTGGTGCCGATAATCATGTTTTTGGTATTTATCAAAGTACCATTCCTAACCCAGACTTAAGATGGGAAAGAACTGAGCAAACCAATGTAGGTGCTGATATTGGTCTGTTTAATAATGTGTTATTCTTAACCGCAGATTATTTCTATAAACTCACCAAAGACTTGATTGAAACACAACCTATTCCTTCTGTGGCTGGTGTTGCCTCACCACCGGAGATCAATATTGGAGAAGTAGAAAATTACGGATGGGAACTTACATTGGCATATAATCAAAACATTGGAGATCTCAATCTTAATTTCAGAACAAACTTAAGTAGAGTAAAAAACAATGTTTTGAATATTGGTGACAGGGAATTCATTGCTCATAATGACGATGTGAATTCTCAAAAACCACTTCAATCTACTGTTGGACAAGCCTGGTATTCTTATTATCTTATTGAGTCTATGGGCGTTTTTCAATCTCAAAGCGATATTGATAATCACACCTGGACTAATCCTGAAACTGGTGAAACACAATTAATACAACCTAATGCTCAGCCTGGTGATTTACAATTCGCAGACCACGACAATAACGGAATAATAAACGATGGCGACAGAATATACATGGGTGCATATGATTTTCCTGATCTTACCTATGGATTTACCCTGGGAGCTGACTGGAAAAACTTCTCACTTAGCATGTTCTGGCAAGGTGTGGCAGGTGTACAAATTTACAATGGTGTTAAGGCAATGTCTTCATCAGGGTTAAAAGGATGGAATATGAATACTGATATTCTTGATTCCTATGAATATGATCCCAACTCTGGTATCCCAAGGCTCTCATTTATAGAAGATGCCAATGGTAATTACTCAAAAGTTTCATCCTATTTTCTTGAGGACGGTGATTATCTAAGATTGAAAAATCTTCATATATCATATACCATTCCTTCTGCTGTATTGACAAGAATAGGAATAAACTCAGGAAATGTCAGAATTTATGCAAATGGTGAAAACCTTCTGACTTTCACAGAATATTCTGCCTTCGACCCTGAAATACCAGCCCGAGGTGTTGATGAAGGACGTTTTCCCGTTTCCCGTATGTATAGCTTAGGTATCAATGTTTCTTTCTAATGATATCTGAATTATCAAAAGCATTCAATATAAAAATTCTAAAAACAGAAAAAATGAAAAAAACAAATATAATCCTGATCATAATCCTGATGGTTTTCGCTGTTTCGTGCGAAGACTTCCTGGAATTTGAGCCCTACGGACAGCCCAGCGACCTGGGTAACCTTACCGATGAGCAGGCAATGAATACTGCTTATGCACTTTACGATTGGCAATACCGCGAAGGAACAACCGGCCGTGGTTTATTCTGGTATGAAAATGCAAGTGACGACATGATTACCGGCCGTTCGCAGTCTGAAGCAGCTAATATTGCTAATTTCATTGATGATGGATCTGCAACACGCGATGTAAGAGACAATTGGCCACAAATGTATCAAACCATCAACAAATCCAATTCCATACTTCGTCAGGTGCCCGCTTCTGAAACCATTTCTGAATCAGTCAAAGATTTGGTGATTGGTAATGCCTATTTCTGGCGCGGATTTGCCTACCTGTGGATAGCACCCTGGTATGGAGACAACGGACCTAATGGTGGTATCCCGATCGTTACCGAAAATACTCCCATCGACTCTATCGATATGCCCCGACCAGCAACTGTACTTGACAATTATGAATTGATCATCTCTGACCTTGAACAGGCGGCTGAATATCTACCCTACTTCCATGAATTACCTCAGGATCATTGGGGTATGACTCACAAGACAGCTGCATGGGCTTTTGCAGCACGTGCCGCCTTGTACGCTGCCAGATGGGATGATTCTTATTATGACAAAGTAATTGAATTCTCCGATAAGGTGATTAACTCCGGAAACCATGCTCTTCTGAATAACTATGCTGATGTGTTTAAAATTGAGCACAACTGGAGTAGTGAGTACCTTTACAGTGTTACAAGCAACGAAAACGATGGAGCAAAATGGCCCGGTATTAGCTTTCAGAACGGTGGATTTGGCTATTATAACACCTGGGGATATTTTCAACCTACTGTTGAGTTGTACAATGCTTTTGAAGAGGGTGATCATCGAAGAAAAACTACCATTGTAGCTCCTGGTGATACAGTTGATTTCATTGGTAATATGATCGTATGGCAGATAAATCCCGCCTCCACTTCCAGCCCAACACATATGACACTGGGCAAGTATCTGGATCCTTTTAAGGGTACTGATGCTATCGGTACCACTGTAAATCCTAATGGTAATAACATGACTACCGATCTTAATGTGTCTCTGATACGCTATGCTGATGTTCTCCTGATGAAAGCAGAAGCGCTTATCTGGAAAAATGGAGATGGGGATGCCAGTGCTGTGGAAATACTTAATGACATTAGAGAACGTGCAGGTTTACCCCGTAACTCGCAAGGTACCAAAGCGCAACTGAAAAATGAAAGACGTTGTGAATTGGCATTTGAATTTGGTGCATGGCGGCATTTAGACCTCGTCAGATGGGGTGATGCAGAAGAAGTATATAGCCAACCACTGCATGGTTTTCAAACCAATTTATCCGGTGAAGAGATCACATCATTGGATGTTGTGGAAGTATGGCCTGCAAGAGATTTCGACCCGGAAGAGAACCACGTTTTCGCTATTCCTGCCAGAGAGATCGCCACCAGTCAAAATTTAAAGCAAAATATTGGTTATTAATCAATTGCCAATTTAACTCATTAAGTATTTAATGCTCAAAATCTTTGAATATGAAAAAAATAAATATAATATTCCTATTTACAATGTTTGCCTTTTTGGGTGGATGCGACATGTCGGAATACGATTTGCCGGAACCCGACGGCAGATTGCTGGGTGTGGAGGTTGATTTTTACCATATTGACCCTCAAACCGGCGAAGAACACGTAAATGTGTTTGAAAACCTATTCCGTGATGATGATATGGTGGAAGTATCCCTTACATCTACCAAAGAGATTGAAAGAATTGAGATAGTTAACTCGGTTACCTCCTCTGTAATTAATACCATCAATGTAAATGGAACAAATGCATCCTTCGAATACAGTGTAAGTGATATGCAGATACCTTTCGGAGAGAGTGGCGATCTTGTTTTTCATCTCTACTTTAATGATGTGGGTGAAGATGGCTTTGATTATCCATCCATTCAGTCTTATGCCTTCAGGGTAATTAGTGACGTACCTTCTATTGTTAATTTCAAAAGTCAGGACGGCACCGTAACTGAATTACGCACCTCTGATGTTAACATTGATCAGTTCTATGAGGACCCTGACAGAGGAATTGTTGCCTCTTTCAAAGGAGACGAAAACTCTTACCTGGAAATTGAAGACAGTCCTCTGCTGCAATTTGGCGCCAACCAAAATTTTTCAATTTCATTCTGGATTCAGTCTGATCACGATATCAGTGACCCTGCAATCATGGGCACCATGAACTGGGCAAGTTCCGGAAATGTAGGATGGCTGCTCGCATGGAGAAACGGTAAAATAAGAGTGGTTGCAGGTGATGGTAATGATACAAAAACTGACTATCGCCAACCTGAAGAAGACCCATCAATGGTTGGTTCCGAATGGCATTTTATTACTGTAACCTTTAACCGCACTGGCGACTCTGAGCTCTATATTGATGGCACTCTTAGTGCTTCCGCACCCATGGAACCTGTAGATATCAATGCAGGCGTTACTGCCAAAGTCAATCAGGATGGAACCGGTGATTATGGTGATAAACTCAGAGCACAATACAACCAGGTGTTCTTCTACGACTATGCGCTCTCAGCTGCTGAAGTTGCTGATATTTATAATGCTGGCAAATAGTCGTACTATTAAAAACTGAATTTTAACTTTTAAAACAAACCGTATTGTTGCCTTTTGTTTTTGTGGCAACAATACGGTATACCACCTCATATTGTTGTTTTGTTGTTTTTTTGGTTAGTTTTTTGGTTAGTTGTTAGTGAAGATCTGTGCAGTTTTCTGGAGTAATTCCGTTCTTCCGAATTAAATGGATGTCTTAGTATGATCATTTTTTCTGGATTTCCTGCTGCACAGATTTTTCCCTTTTCCTTCTTGCTTACCTGTTCTTCTTTTTTGCATTGAGTTCATTCAATTCATTTATACTTACCAACATTGAAATGATGATTAAACACTTTTTTCTTTTCTGTTTTTTCTTTTCTTTTACCGGAAGTTTACATGCGCAACAGGGACGATTTACCGGTCATTCTCACAATGATTATTACCAGGAAAGACCTTTCCACTTGGCTCATGAAAACTATTTTGCTTCCATAGAAGTTGATATATGGGCCATTGATGGTGAACTTTTTGTCGCGCACGACCGCGAGGAGGTTACAAAGGAAAAAACGCTGAAAACACTTTATATCGATCCAATTTTAAAGGTTTATCAGGAAAACAAAGGAAAAGCATGGAAAGATTACAACAATACATTTATGTTGCTGGTCGATTTAAAGACTTCTTACGATCCTGCACTCGATTTGTTGGTAGAACAATTAAAGAATTATCCCGAAGTTTTTAACCCGTCCGTAAACCCTTTTGCTGTGAGGATAGTGGTTTCTGGAAATGCCCCTGATCCCAAACTATACTATCGGTATCCATCGTTTATTTTTTTCGATGGGCGGATTGAAAAATCCTACACAGTTGGACAATTGCAACGTGTTCCGCTTTTTAGCAATAGTTTCAGAGATTACTCTCAATGGGATGGCAATGGAACCATGCCCCAGGAAGACCGGAGATTACTGGTGAAATATGTAAAACAGGTGCAGAATATTGATAAAAAGGTCAGATTCTGGGCTATTCCCGATACACCCAAGGTGTGGGAGCAATTTATGGAACTCAATGTAGACCTTATAAATACTGATAAACCTTCTGAATATCTAAAACATTTTAGCAAAAACTAATCTGGTTACTTTTTACCCATTTTACTTACTCACCCAAAACAAGCGTATGGACTCCAATTCGAGAAGAGATTTTTTAAAGAAATCATCGTTGCTTGCCTTCGCTACTGCACTTCCGGGTGCACATCTTAACAGCATGGCCGATGATCCTGTACAAACCAGTGCTACTACCACCGGTTCAACACCTTATAAGCAAACCTATGTAAAAAATGTTTTCGTTACCGACAATCAATATCGCAATGCACGTCCTGATATTACAAAATCACCGGGATTTGAAAGCTCCAAAGACCTGCTGCCCGTTCCCTTTTGGGCAGGTCATGACAAGGCGATAGAAATGTACTGGAAAACATGGGAAATAGCATTTGGAAATATAAAAGAACCCACCGAAAAGAATGGTTTTATAAGTACCTATATTGATACGGCATACAACGGAAATATCTTCATGTGGGATTCCAATTTTATCACCATGTTTGCCCGCTACGGAAGCAGAGCCTTCCCTTTTCAAAATACCCTGGATAACTTTTATGCAAAACAGCATCCCGACGGATTTATTTGTCGCGAAATATGGGGCGAATCAGGTGAAGATGCTTTTCACCGATACGATCCGGTAAGCACCGGCCCTAATGTGATACCATGGAGCGAAATGGAATATTTCTTTCATTTTGAAGACTGGGACAGACTGCACAGGATATTTCCGGTATTGAGTGGATATTACCAGTGGTTGAAACTAAATCGTACCTGGCAGGATGGCTCTTACTGGTCCAGCGGATGGGGAACCGGTATGGATAATCAGCCAAGGCTGAAGAGAGACTACAACCCCATTTTTTCTCATGGCCACATGACCTGGCTGGATACCAATCTGCAGCAGCTATATATCGGAAAAATTCTGGTGGATATGGGTTTCTTCGTAGAAAGGTGGCAGGAGATTGAAGATATTGAAGACGATACAAAATTTCTACAGAAATACATTAAAGAAAAACTATGGAATCCGGACACAGCATTCTTTTACGACAGATATGCTGATGGTTCGCAAGGTACCTTCAAAAGCATAGGAGCATTTTGGGCACTCTGGACGGATCTGCTCGATAAATCTGAAATGGATGGATTTGTGGCACATCTGAAAGACGAGAATACCTTTTACCGTCATCATCCCATACCATCAATGCCCGCTAATCATGAAAGATATCAACCTGAAGGACGGTACTGGCAGGGTGGAGTTTGGGCACCTACCAACTTTATGATACTGTCGGGATTGAAAAATCAGAATTATCACGATCTGGCATTCGAACTGGGAATGAAGCACCACCAAAGGATACAGGAAGTGTTTGATAAAACCGGTACACTTTGGGAATACTATGCGCCGGAATCATCCAATCCGGGATTGCTTGCACGTCCCGATTTTGTTGGTTGGAGCGGACTTGTACCCGTATCAGTTTTGTTTGAGATCATTTTTGGTATCAAACCCAATGCACTGAAAAAGGAACTTACATGGGATGTGATGCTCACGGAAGAACATGGTATAGATAAGTATCCTTATGGAAAAGAGGGCACATTATCATTGAAATGTGCGGCAAGAAATTCTGAAAAAGAAAAACCATCGATTGAAATCACTACCGATGTTCCCTTTGAATTAACCGTGAGGTGGAATGGGAAAACGGAGAAACATGAGATAAAGAAAGGAACCAACCAGGTTTAACAAACAGGTTTACAATCCCCAAAGCATTTCTTTCTCAAATAATGTGATGTTCATTGATTTCTGATCCGATATCTGCCTTAAAATGAACCGAGTTATGACAAAGTTTTTGACACACACGCGGATGATTATTCTCGCTGGAAGTGGATCGCCCTGAAGGGGCAACTTAAAAACATAAACGTAAACCTTTCAATATCAAAGAGAAGCAAATGTAAATAGTTGGAAATAAGAATAAAAACTACTGAACAAGCAATTACTCAAATTATAAACACATGAACCGACGTGATTTTATAACCCGCTCCTCCCTTGGTTTAGGAGCACTTACCATAGCACCTCTATCCGGTTTTGCTGGTGGAAGTCCTTACATAAGCAGACGTCCCGAATTATCATTACGGACCTACACCAGTAAGGCGGTGGAGGAAACCATCGCCAAAATAAAAGGAGATATTGCCGATGCAGAGCTGGCTTGGATGTTTGAAAACTGCTACCCGAATACCCTGGATACCACTGTGGAATTTTCCATGAAAAATGGAAAACCTGATACATTTATCATCACAGGAGATATACATGCTATGTGGTTGAGGGATTCATCGGCACAAGTTTGGCCCTACCTGCCACTCGTGAATGACGATGATGATCTGAAGAAACTCTTTAAGGGACTGATAAACAGGCAAAAGGAGTGTGTCATTTTTGATCCTTATGCCAATGCATTTAACAATGGACCTACAGGCAGTTACTGGGAAACAGATCTAACGGATATGAAACCGGAATTGCACGAGAGAAAATGGGAAATTGACTCACTTTGTTATCCGGTAAGGTTGGCTTATAATTACTGGAAAAAAACCAACGATAATACCATTTTTGATGATCGGTGGAAAAAGGCCTCATCCCTCATTATTAAAACCTTTAAGGAACAGCAAAGATTTGATGGAAAGGGACCCTACAGTTTTATGCGGGTCACCGAAAAAGCTACCGATACAGTACCCGGAAAGGGATATGGTAATCCCATAAAACCCAATGGACTGATCTGTTCAACTTTTCGCCCCTCTGATGACGCTACCATTTTCCTTTTCCTTATACCTTCCAACTATTTTGCATCTGTTTCCCTAAAGCAAATGGCGGAAATCTCTCAAGCAGTTTATAATGACGAAACATTTGCCAAGGAGTGTTTGTCTTTAGCTGCTCAAGTGGATAAGGCGCTGGAAGAATATGCTCAGGTAGAACATCCCCGATTTGGCACTGTAATACCCTATGAAGTGGATGGTTTTGGAAACCACCTTTTCATGGACGATGCCAATGTACCCAGCCTTTTATCGCTACCTTATCTTGGGGCAATGAGTATGTCTGATCCACTTTATATCCAAACCCGAAAACTTATTTTAAGTAAAAGTAATCCCTGGTATTCGGAAGGTAAAGCAGCAAATGGTATTGGCGGCCCACATATCGGAGAAGACATGATATGGCCCATGAGCATTATTATGAGAGCGTTAACAAGTAAGAATGATGAAGAGATTATACAATGTATTACCTGGCTGAAAAATACACATGCAGATACTGGCTTTATGCATGAATCTTTTCATAAGGACAATCCCGGCAATTTTACACGTGAATGGTTCGCATGGGCAAACACCCTTTTTGGTGAATTGATCATGAATGTTCACTCAGAAAACAAAAACATTCTGAAACGTCAGTTTCAGTAGAAATTTTCAAATTTCAATCAATTAAAAGAAAAAAAATGAATAAAAAGTACTTTAATTCCCTTCTGATTTTCAGTGTATCAATTTTAATGTTATCATGCCAAAATGAGAAACCTGCTGATTTTGTGGATCCCTTTATTGGTACAGATTTTCACGGACATACCTATCCCGGTGCCACAGTACCTTTCGGTGCAGTACAGTTAAGTCCCGATACAAGACGTGGCAATTGGGATGCCTGCTCAGGTTACCCTTACAGTGATTCTGTAATTTTCGGTTTTTCACATCTGCATCTGAGCGGCACGGGTGCTGCCGACCTGGGAGATATTCTTTTTCATCCAACAACCCGGGAGGTAAACCTGGTGCCCCAGGGATATATTTTCGATCCCCTACCCTTTGACCATGCCGATGAAACCGCATCTCCGGGATATTACAAGGTGCAGTTTAAAGAACAGGATATCACTGCTGAAATGACGACAACCACAAGGGTGGGTGTACACAGATATTCATTTCCCGATTCTGAATCTTCCAAGATTATCATTGATCTGTTTCACAATCTGATGGATGAAACAATACACCACCTTGAACTGAATATAACCGGAGAAGACGAAATTACCGGTGCCCGCGTTTCAAGTGGGTGGACACCCAATCAACACATTTATTTTGTGGCAAAGTTTTCTCAACCATTTAATAAAACCCAATTGGTATCAGACGGGGTAATACAGGAAGGAGAAACACAACTTACCGGTGACAACATACAGGCGATCCTCGGTTTTTCGACCTCTGAAAACAATCCCATTGAGGTAAATGTGGGAACATCGATCGTAAGTATTGAAAATGCCCGGTTAAACCTCAATGAGGAAGCAGCTTCTTTCGGGTTTGATGCATACAAAGAAAATGCTGAAAATACATGGAATGATGCCCTGCAATCGATTGTTATCGATGGTGCCACGAAAGAGCAAAAAAGAATATTTTATACGGCTATGTACCACACCATGGTGGTTCCCAATATTACCAATGATGTAAACGGGGAATTCCGCACACATAACATGGAGATCAGTAAAGTGCCTGAAGGAAGAAAAATGTATTCAACCCTCTCTCTGTGGGATACCTTCAGAACCTGGAATCCGCTGATGACCCTTTCCAATAAGGATTTGGTTGTGGATATGATCCATTCGATGCTGGAAATGTATGATGCAACCGGCGAATTACCCATATGGCCGCTGGTATCAGGAGAAACAGGCACTATGATTGGCTATCATTCTGTATCTGTAATTGCGGATGCCTATTTGAAGGGGATTCGTGATTTTGATGCCGAAAGGGCATTGGATGCAATGAAGGTATCGTCTATGAGTCACAGAAAAGGCGGCAAATATTACGTAGAGGATGGTTTTATACCTGCCGACCGTGAGAAAGAATCGGTTTCCTGCTTGTTGGAATATGCCTACGACGACTGGTGTATAGCACAAATGGCAAAGGAAATGGGCAAAACTGAAGATTATGAAACCTACAGTGAAAGAGCGCAATCCTGGATCAGAGTCTTTGATGGCGATACTCAGTTTTTCAGGGGTAAACGATCAGATGGAAATTGGGTAACCCCATTTAATTCTTTCGAAGCCAGCAGACACTATACCGAAGCCAATGCATGGCAGTACCGGTTTTTTGTACCGCATGATGTAAATGGTCTGGTAAACATGTTTGGCAGTGAAGAACAGTTTTTAACAGCACTGGACGATCTTTTTACCGTTGATTCCGACATTATTACAGATATACCTGATATTACCGGATTGATCGGGCAGTATGCACATGGTAACGAACCCAGTCATCACAAGGCGTTTTTGTATTCTTACCTGAACCAACCCCAT
>Ga0102941_1000954_pt1 | contig 13699 bp, 17 predicted proteins | sample SalPonR2_C_D2_MG_FD_79281 | JGI IMG/M metagenome (GOLD analysis project Ga0102941, IMG submission 79281) | Salt pond soil microbial communities from South San Francisco under conditions of wetland restoration - Salt Pond MetaG R2_C_D2_MG | ecosystem: Environmental > Aquatic > Marine > Intertidal... | reverse complement strand
TATTCTATAAAAACTCAGTTTCTATGGTTATGAATAATTTTAAGGTAACCCCCATGGCCCTTGTGTGAAAAATGCCTCGCTAGAGATCCTCCCTGGGAGTCTTCATCGAAGTCCCTGGTGACCGTTGTGACCTAAGTGACCCAAGGAAAATGGTAATGAATTTTTCAGGTTAAAACACCTCATAATAACTTTTCCAGTTACCCCATCAATTCAAATTGTGATTATTGCTGGACGCGTAAAAAAATAACTCTGCCACCACTTTTAGAAACTTATAGAATTAAATGTAATTTTATTTGTTGATCCATTTTCAACTAGAACTTTGTCTTTGATCAGTCCAGGCTCAGAATTATGATGATTAGACTTTTTACGAAACCACCCTCATTAACTAAATGTATCTACAAATTTACTGTAATCAAAAATTGTTAATTCCCGTCTATTCTTTTTTAGGTACCCTTCCTTCTCAAATTTGCTTAAGGTCCTAGACACGGTTTCTCTACTCGTACCGGCCATTTTGGCTATATCTTTTTGCAGGGGCATGTTTTTTATGACTACTTCTCCTTCTTTTATTCGCCCCAGCTCTTCTGATAACCTAATAATACTCATTACTATTCTATGTTCAGCATTATTTAAACTTAATTCTTTGATCACCTGGTTTGATTTTCTTTGTCGTTTTCCCATCTCTTTCAGCAAATAAATTGCTATTCCAGAATCATCTTCTATTAATTGCTTAAAATCGTGATAGTCTATGATAAGTACTTCAGATTTTTCCAAAGATACAACATTCGCAGAACGGGAGGCTCCTCCCAATAATGCCATCTCACCAAAAAAATCGCCTTTGCTAAGAATTGACAGAATGACCTCTTTGCCTTCAGAATTCGTTTGGGAAACTTTCATTCTTCCTTTTCTAATTAAATAGAGCCGGTGCCCCTCTTCATTTTCATAGATTATTGGTTCGTTTTTGCCATAAGTTTGTTCTGAGACAATATTGGAAATTTTACTGAGATAATCCTGGTCCAGGCCATAAAATAGAGGAACTTTCCGCAATTCATCCAGATTCATTCTCTACCTCTTTCTTTCCCTTCTTTTGCCCACCTTTTTCCTTGGTGAATTTATTCACTACCTGGGGTATCATATCTAATAATTTGGAATAATCTGCCTTTTTCTCTTTCAGGTTTCTAATCGTTACATCATCTCCTTTGACAACAATTACTGCGACAGGTTCTATATTAGCACCTCCCCCAGTACCGCTTGCTGTCTGATTCTGATCGTCTTTTTCTCCTCCTCCAGCTCCAAAACCCAGAGCTATTTTTGTAAGAGGTATAATAGTAGTTTCTCCTGCCTGTACTGGTTCCCCTATAACAGTCTCTGATTCTACAATACTTTCTAAATTTTTTAGTAATTTTTCTACTAACTCGCCAACCATAATTCCTCCTTATTTATTTTCTCCTGAAATTCAAGTTTTTTGAGCATCCAGGTTTAACCAACCTTTTAATAATTTAAATAAGTACAATTGAAATTTTAGTTTAATCTTACCCTCTAATTTAGTATCTAAAAAATCGGGTACAATTTCAAGATCTTTCAACTGCGGAATAATATACAAAAAAGTATTATACCCTCCCATGATCATACCCGTTGTATAAGGATTCCCGGTTCCAAAATTAACTTTGCCCTCCATATTTATACTCTCAATTTTCTTTCTTAATTGTAACAGTTTTTTCTTGTCTTGAACCTTTCTAAAAAATTTAACTATATTTTTAATGATCTTTTTATCTTTCTTTTTTTCAGGTTCTTTTTTTACTTGTTTCTCCTTGATTGAGACAGGAATTTTGAAGGCAAATATTTTAATAAATAACTCTTCACTAACAAAATCATAGATTGCAGTTACAAATTTAAACTTATCAACAAAATATAAGTTTAAATACATTCTTTTATCATTGGGCTGAAAATTTACATTAATATTTACTCTGATTTTGCCAAACATAATCATTACTAACAATCCACTCAAAACCAGTAATAAAATAATTCCCGAAATTAATAGAAAATTCATCTTTTGATTTGATTTTATATTTATATTTAAATAAATTGGCTGAGAAATATAGGATGAAAAGTAATATTAATTTTTAAAAAAATGAAGGATTTTATATGCCCAAGACAAATTCAGTCAAAAAAAGAATTCGGAAAAATGAGAAAAAAAGAAAAAGTAATAGATATTACAAAATAAAAATGAGAAATAAAATTAAGGAACTACTCTCAATTGAAGACAAGGCCGAAGCCAAAGAAATGATGTCTGACGTTGTTTCGTTAATTGATAAGGTCGCTCAAAAAGGTATTATTCCTGATAATAGAGCCGCCCGTAAAAAATCAAAATTAGCCAATCATATTTCAAATCTTTCGTGATTTGAAAACTGGATAAGTGATTAATTTTTAAATTATTGACCCGTCAATTCTTGGAATAGATCTAGTAAGCCCGGTAAGTTATCATTTATCGGGCTTTTTATTTATTCATCATCTAGGTCAAGCATTTTCTTACCATCAACATAATCAATACTTTTCATTTCTTCTATTTCAGTCAATTTTTTTGTGACTTTTTCGATCCTTTTAGCCTGTTCCAGAATTCCCTTTAATCCTTCTCTAACTTTATCTTCTTTACCAGCGTTGTAGGCTACTCTGAGGACTTCTGCCAGGCCAATAATATTTGTCAGAGGATTATTAATTTTATGATTAACTGTAACTGCCACTTCACCTACAGCAGCTAATTTTTCTTTTTCTACCAATTCTGCCCGGGTTTCTTTTAATTTTTTGACTGTATTCTGCAGAATCCTATTTTTTTTGACTAATTCTCTCCGCAATTCGATCCTTTCTACAATATTAGAAACCTGTGTTGCTATTGTTTCGTATTTTTCAATCTCCTCATTATCATAGAAGTCCTCTTTTTTATGAGAAAGATTTAAAACTCCAATTAATTTATCTCCCACCCAGAGCGGCATAGATACAAAAGAATTAATTTTTTTATCCTTACCTGGACGGGATTGTGACAGGGAAGGCAAAACAATAGGTTCTTTTTTCCGTGTCATCCAGCTTGATAATCCTTTTCCCCGCTCCAATTCGACCTGATTTGCTAGATCAACTACATATTCTCCTTCCTGATGAAATACTTCAAGTGTATCCTCTTCTTCATCATATAAAAATAAAGTGGCTGCGTTAAAAGGGATAGTCTTTCTAATAAGGTTAAATACGGCTTTAATAGTCTCATCAGAATCAAGGTCCTCCTGCAATATAGTCACTATTTCATTTAAAAATTTTGGTTTGACTCCCTCACTCATAATTTACTCATTCGTTATTCATCATTTCTATTAAGTTATACAATTGTGCTCTCTCGTCATCTTTTGAGGCAGGAATTTTAACATTAAAATCTGTCCCTTCTCCTTCTCTGACTTTCATTTCAATATCCCCTCCAATACTACCAATTACATTTTTTGCAATTGATAATCCTACTCCAGAATGTTTGGCTACTTCTTTGGTAGTAAAAAAAGGATCAAATACTTTACTTCTAATATTCTTTTTAATACCCCCGGCATCATCACTAATCTTCACCATAATCCATTTATTTTTGATAGCCGAAGTCTCAAGCCGGATTTTTCCGCGGCCATCATTACTATTTTGGGTTTCTCTGTAGGCTTCTATAGAATTCTTTATAAATGATATTAGAGCCTGTTCTATCAGCAATTTATTTGCTGAAAAATAGGGTAAATTATCTTCAAGGTCTAAATTAAAATCTATTTTGTTATCATTTAATTCATAGACAAGCCGTTTTTTAATTTTATTGATGATATTATTGATGTTAATGATAGCCAGCGTATCATCTTCTGTCTGCTGGGCGTAGCTTCTAATATTTTGGACACTCTTCTCCATTCTATCAACCAGGTCTAAAAGGCCCGAGACATTTTTTTGCATCTTCTGTTTTGTCATTTCTTCATTATTCAGTTTTTTTTCAAATAGTTCTAAGGTCATTTTCAAAGACAATAAAGGCTGGGTTAAGGTATGAATTAGCCCTACTGATAATTCACCTAAGAGTCTCAGTCTTTCTTTGGAGATTGATAAGGCCTGCTGTTGTTTCATTTTCTTTTCTAAATTTTTCCAGTGTGTAATATCTTTTGCCGTCACAATTATATATTTTGGTTTATCATTATTATCTGCTATTACACTGAAATTTAACATGACAGGTATAACTTTATCTTCACTAACAAAAGCAGCTTCAATATTTTCAAATATTCCATCTTCAAATTTATCAATCAAATTATCAAATTTTTGTTTGCCGTCGGAACCAAGTTCTCCATTTACATTTTCCATCAAAATATTATCAATGGATTGTCCTAATAATTTATCAGATTCAGTACGCATTAGATTTAAGGCACTTTTATTAGCATATTCAATATTACCCTGCGGATTTAAGATAAATATAGCATCAGAGATATTTTCCAGTATAGTTACTGTGGTTACATAATCTTTGGTATTAGCAGTTTTTTCAACCATATTTTTTCAATCCTATCTATCGAATTATTATATCCATATGCTCATCATCTTCACTGAGATTGATGAGATTAAAATCTTTTTTCTTCAATTTTAAAACAAGGTGGGGAGAAATCTGTTTCACAACTAGATCAACTTCCTCATCTTTATAAAATTGTTTCTCCGAGCCTGTTAAAATATTATATCCCCATATTCGCAAAATATACCTGTCTTCTTTCAGTACTTCTAATATCCTGCCAGTTAATTCCATCCCCTGCTCTAATTTGTCAAGTAATTCTCCCAGGTCTTTGCCAACACGGAAAATTTCTTTATTTTTCCTATTTTTCCCTGCCATGTTTCTGTTTACCTTTCATCTTCATTATTAGGCTTGCTTCCTGGTAGGATATTTTTTTCATTTCCATTAAATTTTCTACTTTTGAATTAGGCTCTTCTTTTTCTACTGTATTATTTTCTGCTTCCAGATATTCTCCATTTCCTGCGGATACATATTCTTCTTCAGAAATTATTTGTTCTTCTTCAAGAGTTGGCAGATGAGTATCATTTTGGGGTTGTTTAGATTGAGTAGGTTCGCTATATTCCGGAGTTTCTTTTTCTTCAGTCTCTATATTTGATCTAACTCCTTTTGTAACTACCCTACTATTCTGAGATGAGTAGGAAGTATTTTCTTGCTGTGGATTAAACAGTGAATTATCTTTATATATTTTCAAAACCAACCAGGTTCCTCCCGCAAGAAATAATAAAATTATCACACCTGAAAGAAACTTTTTTATATAGGGGAAATACTTGTCAAATTTTCCTGTTTTACTTTGTATATTTTTTAAGTTTTGGATTTTCTTATTTTCCTGTCCTTTCTGAGTCTTGTTTGTATTCGCAAATAATGTATTAGAAGCGGTTTTATTATTAGAAGTTTTATTGTTTAATTTATTTGTGAACTTTGCTTTTGGATATAAAATCTGAATTTTATACTCATTTCCGTCCTGAGTAGCCATGGTTTTTATATCAGTAAAAGAATCAGTTTTCCCCCGGAGAGCAATTTTTTCATTATTTACAAAATCAATAATTACTCTGAGAGGAAACTCACCCGAATGTTTTCGTATTCTTTCTCCCGCATAATATTCTGGACTAATACTCTTTAATTCTAATCTAAAAGTCCCCCTCTCTTTATCATAACTCAAAGCCGGTTTCAAATTTTTAGTATTAATCTCTGTACCTGTTTCAAGGACAATACTCTTCATTTGCTGATTTTCGTGAAAATTCAGCTCTACCTTCGCCTGCACTGATTGAGTCATAACCAAAAGTAGAACACCTAATAAGAATATATTAAAACCATAATAGAATAATTTCTTAAACAAGTACATCTATTTCCCCACCTTTTGATTTTTTGTCCTCTTCATCTTCTTCTCTTTTATCTTGCTCCTGTTTATTTCCATTCCATTCTTCCTGGCTATCCTCTTCATCGTTACTTATTTCAACTTTATCTGTTTTATGCTCTTTTTCCTTCTTTTCCTCTTCTTGCTTCTTTTTTCTCTTTTTGCGCCTCTGTTTTTTCCGCTGATCAATATCCTTGCTGATATTACGGGTAGAATGCACAGATTCTGTAGGTATTACTTCAAAATTTTCTATGTCTCCATAATCATTAGGCATTTTTTATTAATTTTTAATTTTTTTCCTTAATTCAGCAATAGTTTTTTTCATTATTTGGGAGACTCTAGACTCACTGAGACCGATTACTCTTCCAATATCTGCCAGAGTTAATTCCTCATAATAATAGAGTGCCAGAATGATTCGTTTTCTTTCAGGAAGATCTTTGATATGGTTTTTCAACTGCTTTTTTAAGGCATCTTTACTATGCGCTTCTTCTGGAGAATCCTTTTTCTTATCAGCGATAACTTCTTCTCTTTTCAGCGAATTGTTCCCACCATCTCCACTATTGACTTTTCCATCCAGGGAAAGATGAAAGGTCATTTTCATTAATTGTAAGGATTTCTCATACTTATCATCATCCAATCCGGTTTCTTCAATTATTTCTGCTTTAGTAGGTTGCCTTTCTAGTTTCTTTGATAATCTTTGTTTGGCCTCCTGAATTTTCTTGATCCTGCGGGTCTGGGTTCTACTAAAGGCTCCGTTTTTGCGAATAGCATCAAGGATTTCACCATGAATTCTTTTGTAGGCAAAAGTTTTAAATTTTATACCTCTATCTGGATCATATCGTTCTAGAGCATCCAGCAAACCAATAATTCCATATTGATACAAATCTTCTCTATCTAAAACTTCTGATTTGGGAATATTAATTCGTCCTATAATATATTTTACCAGAGCAAGGTAGGACTTAATTGCTTCTTCTTTTTTCTTGGGATCTTTTGTGTCTACATATTCTTTGACAAGCACTTCACCATTTTTTTTCTGAGATGATTGATTATAATTCATTGTTCATCTCCTTCCGTTTCTTCCTCGTCACTTTCTTCTTCCGAGGAGTTTTGTCCTTCTGTTTTCTTTTTCTTTGATTTTTTGGGTTTTGAATTATTCAATTTCAGTATTCCTTTCATAATATGCGCTGAAATCGACATGATAAATAAAATACCCAAAAAGACGATTGCACTTCGAACAAAACCATTAAAAATTCCATTATTTGAAAAAACATTGATCACAAAGGTGATTGAAGCAATGGCTAAAGCAAAATAATATATTAATTTAGTCATTCTCTTCACCTATTGAAATATTATTATACTCTACAATTTTATCAAAAAAGGCCCCATTATCAGAATCTTCCTGCGGCATTGTCAATAAAGTTCGGGTTAGATTTTTCATCTTTTTGACAGTTTGACTATTAGGATGTTCCGCTGCAATTGCTTTTTGCTTTTTTATCGTCTCCCTAACCAATTCATTTTCCTCAATTGCCCCACCATAATTAATCGAGCTGCCTAAAAACCTTTCGACCATTAAGTTCATTTTTTTGAATAATGATTCGCCTTCTTTGGAGGATTTAACCATATTCGGTAGTAATAATATAGGCATTTTTTCTTTAAATTTTCTAATCACTTTTATCATTCCATAGGCATCGGCAATTGAAGCCGGATCACGTGTCATTGCTATTACAACTTTATCTCCGCCCAGTACAAAAGGGACTACGTTTTGAGACAATCCTGCCCCCGTATCAATTACAACCACATCATATTCATTTTCAAATTCTGAGAAAGCATTTTGTAATTTTCTGATCACATCGGTTCCCTGCTCAAGTAAATCAACCACAGCTGAAGAAGCAGGAAGTATATCAATATCTTTAGGACCTTTTATAATCGTTTCTTGAATACTTTTATCTCCCTTGACCACATCTTTGATAGTATCTTTTGGCCTCAATCCCAGAAATACATCTACATTACCCAGATGGATATCAGCATCAAACAAAAGTACCTTTTTATTTAACTGTTTAAGTAAAATAGCCAAATTTATACTTATATTTGTCTTCCCTACCCCACCTTTACCACTGGTTACTGAAATAACCTGTGTATTCTTTTTAAATGCTGAATTATTGAAAGCAAAAATATTTTTATTGATATCCGCCATTTAATTATCCTCACAATAAATTTTTAATCTTCTTTGCTAGATCATTTTTATTTGCAATTCTGATATCCTCAGGAATTTCTTGTCCGTCAGAAACAAAAGTCAGAGGTATTTTATATTGCTTCAAAATTGATACCAACTTACCGATTTGTTTAACCTGATCCATCTTTGTTAGAATAATTCCATCGATATCCAGACCGGAAAAATATTCAAAAATTCTTTCCATATCCTGTAAATCATCAGTTCCATCCAAAACCAGCTGGAGATTATAATTATTACTTTTTTTCTCCAATTTTTTTAATTCACTGATATGTTTTTTATCATTCACACTTCTGCCCGCAGTATCTATGATAGTAATATTATTTTTACCTTTCTTAGAAATCTCCTCCCATCCCCTTGAATAAAACGGAAGACTACTAATAGATGAAAATTTATCCAGCGGATATTTACCGCCCAGTTTAAAATTATCTAAAGAAGCCAGAGCTACCTTACGCTGTGGAAATATATTTTGATTACCTGCCAGCTTCATAGCACTAAGTGTTTTCCCACCTCCAGGAGAACCTACCAGAAAGATATCCTCATTCCCCTGTAAGTGTTCAGCCTGATTTTCTGTATATTGATCAAAAATGAGTTTCAATCTGCGAAACAGGACATTCAATAATTTTTTTCGGTCAACATCTTTTTTACGGGCGCAGCGTTCATATGCTTTTCTAATTATTTGATCAGCATCACTTTTTTCCACTCCAATCTTGATCAATTTCTCATAATATTTTGAATAAATTTCAGGTAAGGAAAGGCTAATCATGCGCCTCACATTCTGAGATATATTTTTTAATTGTTGTTCCATTGAAAGAGCTCTTTCCAGAACATCCTGGTCGTTTTTATGTTCCTGTATTGTTTCCGGCTCCTTTTGCACTTCTGTAGCCTGGCTTAATCCCGCAGATATTAAGGACTCAGGTGTTTCTCTTTTTTTCACCTGAGTTTCCTTTTGACCGGAACCTGAACTTGATTCTGCTGATTTCTTTTGGTCGGATTTTTTATTGCTAATAAATAGACGTGAAGGTTCTACTTCTTGATTTGTAGATTTTTCTGGCTTGGTCTGGTCAGTAGTAACAGTTACTTCGATAAATTTTTGGTCACCAGACAGAATTCCTTCACTATCAACTTCCTCTGAATCAAGGATCATGATATCATCCCCTAATTCAGATTTAGCTTTGAAAACCGCACGACTAAATGTTTTGTCTTTGTATTTTTTTACTTTCATTGTGGTAACTCTATTGTTCCTATTGTTTTAATATCTGTATCGGAAGTTAATTCTGAATAGGCCACTACATGTAATTTGGGTAGAATCGGCTCTACAAAATTTCTTACCGCTCTTCTAATTGGAGGCGAAACTAAGATCACAGGAGGAACACCTTTATTTGTAAATTCTTCAATATAACTTGACATATCATCAAATAAATCGCCTACTTGTTCAGGTGCAAAACCCAGATTCTGCATATCACCTTCACCTTGCTGTACTATATTGATAATATGGTCTTCAATGCGAGGATCAAAGGTCATAACCTCAAGTTGATCTCTGCCATCCAGTAAATGATCTGTAATAGTATCAGAAAGTCCTTTTCTAACCTGTTCAGTCAAAACAGTGGGATCATTGGAAATATTAATATTATTAGCGATTGTTTCCAGAATCTTAACCAGGTTACAAATAGGTACTCTTTCCTCCAGTAATTTTTTTAGTATTTCGGTCACAGTTCCTACTGATACCATATCCGGTACAACTTCCTCTACCACAGCAGGATATTCTTTTTCAAGGTGATCTATCATTCTCTTAGTTTCCTGGCGGGTTAACAATTTGTGAGCATTATCTTTCAGGATTTCCATAAGATGCGTGGCAATAATAGCTGGAGGTTCAATTACATTATAACCTGCAGCCTCTGCTTTTTCTTTTTCATCTTCGGAAATCCAGACTGCTGGTAATTCAAAAGTCGGTTCTGTAGTTTCATAACCCTGTAAGTCAATTCTATCGTCGGGATTGAGAACCATATAGTTATCCAGAATTACTTCCCCTTCTGCTTCTTTTATTCCATATATTTTTAAAAGATATTGATTGGATTCCAGCTCAACATTATCACGAATCCTGATAGGAGGAACAATGATTCCCATTTCCACAGCCAGACTCTTTCTGATAGTTGAGATTCTATCCAGCAAATTTCCTCCATTTTCCTGATCCACAAGTGATATTAATCCATAACCTATTTCAATTTCAAAAGGATCAGGCTGTAGATATTCCTCTATATCTTCCTCTTCTTCCTGGGCCTCTTCTTCCTCCTTCTCGAGTTTCTCTTTCAATTCCTGCTCTTCTTTCTGTTTTTTACTGGTTATATAGGCAATACTACCCACTGCAACTGCCATCAAAGAAAATGGTAGAAATGGCAGACCAGGAAGAACTCCCATAACCAAAAGTATACCTGCACTGACAAATACTGCTTTAGGTTGATTTCCTAGCTGAGTTGCTATTTGGCTACCCATACTTTCATGTCCCGTAGCCCGGGTAATAATAATACCGGCCGAAGTTGAAACTATCAAAGCCGGAATTTGAGCGACAAGTCCATCACCAACTGTCAGGACTGTATAAACATTGGCAGCCTCTGCTAGTGTTAAATCATTTTGCAAAACACCTATTGCCAGCCCACCGATAATATTCACAGATGTAATCAATAAGCCCGCAATTGCATCTCCTCGCACAAACTTGGCTGCTCCATCCATAGCGCCATAAAATTCTGCCTCACTTGTTATTTCTTGCCGTCTGTCCCTGGCTTCTCTATCATCTATTAATCCTGCATTTAAATCAGCATCAATAGCCATTTGTTTACCTGGCATAGCATCAAGAGTAAATCTTGCTGAAACTTCTGCAATTCTCGTAGCACCTTTTGTTATCACGATATAATTGATTATCACAAGAATAACAAATATAACTATACCAACAACGTAGTTACCACCTATTACAAAGCTACCAAATGTATTAATCATCTCTCCAGCATAGCCTTCACTCAAAATTAGCCTGGTAGTTGCGACATTCAGCGAGAGCCTAAAAAGCGTCACAATAAGTAAAACACTGGGAAAGACCGAAAATTCAAGGGGTTGATTGATATAGAGTGAAACAAAAAGGATGACCAAAGAGCCGGTAATACTCATCACAAGAAAAACATCCATTAAAAAAGGTGGAATAGGTAGAATCATGAGAGACAGAATAAACACAACTATGACAGCAAGATAAACATTATTCTGTATTCCTCCTAGAATTCCAGATTGACTGTTAATCTGATCGGGCATTTATTTTACCTTCTTCTATATATTTGGTCTTTGGTTTTTGTTTTCTTGATAAATTTGAGCTAGAATTTCAGCCATAGCCTGATAAAAATTAGGTGGTATTTCCATTCCAATCTCTACAACCTCGTATAGTGTTCGGGCGAGGGGTTTATTTTCTACTATAGGTATATCGTGCTCTTTCGCAATATTCTTTATTTTTTGGGCTACTTTTCTTTTCCCTTTGGCTATTAATTCCGGGGCATCCTCTCTATTTTCAGGTTCGTATTTTATAGCAAGAGCAATAAAAGTCGGATTTGTAACCACAACTGTAGCATCAGGGACATCTGACATCATTCTATTTTGGGACATTTCTTTTTGTTGAGACCGAATTCTTGATTTTGTTTCCGGATTACCTTCATACTGTTTTTTCTCATCCTTGACTTCCTGTTTGGTCATTTTTAATTCTTGCTCATGTTCCCATTTTTGATAAGCAAAGTCCGCAATTGCCAAAAGAAAAAGAGCAATACAGGATTTTATTAAAATTGTTAGAACCATTCCGCCCCAAAAGGATAACATTTCAGCAACAGTTTTATTGTGAATGGCCCACATTTTATTACTTTGCAAATTATTTCGAATAACTGAATAGGCTATCCAGCCTACCACCCCAAATTTCAAAATACCTTTTAACAATTCTACTACTGATTTTTTAGAAAAGAGTTCCTTAAATCCTTTGAGAGGATTAATTGAAGAGAATTTGGGTTTCAATGCTTTTTTAGAAAAATTGATTTTAAATTTATCTTGAGCCATATTACCTATTATTCCACCTATCATTATAATGATCAAAACCGAAGCAAAACTAGCCACAAAATAATTGATATATTGATGGACGTAAACACTGAATGAACTAGATGTTAATTCTATCTTATTAATATTTATCAATATATATTTAATGAACTCAGTCATGGACTTGGTCATATCATCACCATAGACAGCCAGCGCAATTGTACTGGCTATCAAAACTGCCACGGAAGTTATATCCTGGCTGCGGGCGATTTTGCCTTTATCCCGGGCCTTTTCTCGCCTTCGTTCCGTAGGGTCTTCCGTTTTTTGCTGACCTGATTCGTCTTCCTTTGGCATTCTTATTTATCCTCTTATTTGCATTATCGCACTACCTATGTAAGAAACCACTTTTCCATAAACTGAGTCAAAAAGTAACTGAAATATCTTCATAGAACTCATCACCGCAAATAAACCACCTATAATTCTCAGTGGTAGAGTGATAAAAAAAGCATTCATCTGGGGTAGAACTCTGACTGCTATACCTACTGAGACTTCAAGTAGTAATAACAGGATAACAGTTGGACCTCCAAATTTTATTGCTAACTTGTACATCAGAGAACCAGTTTTTATCATGTTCCTACCTAAAGCAGGAGAAAAAAATCCTTCCCCAGGGGGTATACTTTTAAAATTTTCAAAAATAGTTTCTATAAATAAATGATGGGCATTCGTCACTATAAAATATACCATAATTAATATACCAAAAAACTGACTGAATAAAGGTACCTGTTGTCTAGCATTAGGATCAAAAGTCCGAGCCATAAGTAGCCCCATTTTCCTTCCTACTACATTTCCAGCCATAGTAAACGCGCTAAATATCACCTTGGTACCAAATCCAATTATTAAACCAATTATAACTTCTTTGCTGACTGCAAATATCACCTGCAAAACATTTCCCATTTCAATCTCTAACGGCCCTAAAACAGGAGCAATTATTAAAGTAAACATTATAGCAATATAAGCCTTTGTTTTCTTATTAATATAGACAGAACTTAGAATAGGAAAAGTAGCCATCATCCCTGACAATCGTGCCAGGACCAACATATACTTTGGTACAAGTGCTGCTGCGCTGTCTATTATTTCAAACATTAATATTGAGTCATTAAAGGTATTTGTTTAAAAATTTCCTGTGCAAATGAAAGTATCACCTCCAAAAACCAGGGCATTAAAAGTAAAATAACCAGTCCTACTGCAGCCAGTTTCGGGATCAATGTTAAAGTCATTTCTCTAATGGAAGTAACAGTCTGAAAGAGCGCTACTATTAGCCCTGTTATTAGTCCTGCTCCCAAAACCGGAGTCAGGATCAACATGGCTGTTTTTAATGTTTTTCTGCAAATATATATAACATAATCCGTGCTCATTATATAAACCCCTGAACTAAAGATTCAACAAGTAAATTCCAACCATCCACCAAGACAAATAATAGTAATTTTAAAGGCATACTTATCATCATTGGTGG
>Ga0102941_1000953_pt1 | contig 13702 bp, 10 predicted proteins | sample SalPonR2_C_D2_MG_FD_79281 | JGI IMG/M metagenome (GOLD analysis project Ga0102941, IMG submission 79281) | Salt pond soil microbial communities from South San Francisco under conditions of wetland restoration - Salt Pond MetaG R2_C_D2_MG | ecosystem: Environmental > Aquatic > Marine > Intertidal... | reverse complement strand
CCGCCAAAGGATCGAGGCACAGGAATGAGTAGTTGTCTGCCCCGCCCTTAAAGTCATTGCTCTCCAGTAAAATTGCATTGGGGTATATATCTCTGAATTTAAGGTACAGGCTAACCGGAGATAAGGTGTCGGCCAGAATTTGTTTCGAATGAATTTTTAGTTTACTCATTTTTTATTCGTTTAGAATTTTAAAAAACAAAAGGCTCATCGTGATTGATGAGCCTTTTAAAATTTATGCATAGCACACTCTTCACGACATTATCGTTTGCCAGATGTGCCACCACCAAAGTTTATTTTTTTGTACTTTTTCCATTTCATTAATTTTTTTATAAACTAAAAAAGCCCGTCGTGAGGTTCACGACGGGCTTGTATATTTTACATACAGATCGGCTTCCTCACGATTGATCGTCAAGATTGTGCCAATGCCATATGTTTAAAATTCGCTTCATTTGATTACAAAACTAAATATAAATTTGAAAAAACAACACCCGAAACTAAAAATTTGTTGCTTTTTCATTAAAATTCCTTCATATCTGAAAAGCCACCAAACTTTTAATTGTTTTCTTACCGGTTAGTAATCGATCTTTTCCTCAAAATTACGCCATTTATCAAAAGCTTCTTTTGCTTTTTCACGCATCATTTGGCGGGTATAGAGTTTGCGGTCTGCATAGTCAAGCTTAAGCTCATCATAAATAAAAGAGTCGTCAAAACCTGCCTCCATGGCATCGGTTTTTGTACCGGCAAAGTACAGCTTATCAAGACGCGCCCAGTATATGGCACCAAGGCACATTGGACATGGCTCGCATGAAGAATAAATCTCGCAACCCGAGAGATCAAAAGTACCCAGCTTTTGGGTTGCCTGTCGTATGGCATTGATCTCTGCGTGAGCTGTTGGATCATTGGTTAAAGTAACACTGTTTGAGGCTTCTGCAATCACTTCTCCGTCTTTGGCTATAATCGCTCCAAAGGGCCCGCCACCTTTAGCCACGCTCTCAATGGAACGTTTAATGGCTTGCTTCATTAATTCATTTTTGTCCATAGTGATTTTTCTCTATATCTGATTTGTTTAAATGTAATTTATTCTTGCTAATTTTAAAAACTATGCCGGTTGATTCTTGATTTTTATAATCTCAGCGGCAATGCTGATTGCAATTTCTTTAGGCGTATGACTGTATATCTGTTCGCCAATAGGCATATGCACACTTCCTATTTCTTGCTCATTAAATCCTTTTTCATGTAGCAATTGGTGAATAGTCGATACTTTGCTTTTGCTTCCCATCATACCTAAATATGTTACTTTTTTCCCAACCATTTGAGTAAGTACCTCCAAATCATGCATATGTCCAACAGTCATAATTACAATGTAATTACCTTCTCCTTCGTGCACATAGGATCCTGCATTGGCAAAATCTATTACATGTTTTTCATGCGCTGATTCATTGGCGTGTAATGTGGATATCTCCGGACGGTTATCAAAAATTTTGATGTAAAAACCTAACATACGCATTACCTTACTAAGCTCTACGCTGACATGACCTCCTCCGAAAATATATATTGTTTCAGTGAGCCCCTGAGGTTCTGTATAATCCCATTGCCCCTCACTTGATAAATCGCTGACAATAATTTTATTGCACTCTTGCTTTTCAACCAGATCAATACCCGCAGGTGATAGATGCAAGGCAATATTTGAAATTGTATCTTGTGCGCGTTCAATTTTTTCTATAACAGCAATTGATTCTTTAGTTAAAGGGACAATCGCCAGTGTTTGCTCACCGGCGCAAATCATACCTGAGCTCTCCTCAGCATCGGCACTGTGTACCTGCCGCATGAGTTGTGGCTTTGCAATGTTTTTTTTCAATATTTTTCGCGCCCGTTCTACAGCTTCATATTCGGCACTACCTCCACCAACTGAGCCTCGCAGTTCACCATTTTTGCTCACAGCCATTTTAAAACCCGGTTTGCCCGGGCTACTCCCTTTTGTCTCTAAAATAATTAGTAATGCTGTAGCATTATCATCCAATATTTGTTGTCGACAAAAGCTCCAGATATTTGTTTCTTGATGCGCCTCAAACTTACTCATGGAAAAATATTTTACGAAAAGGTTAAAAAATATTCGTTTATTCTATTTTTTTAAATTCACACTGCTCTTTTGTCCTGCAAATAGTCAAAAATACATAAAAAATGGTATATTTACCTTTCTCAATGCAAAAAAAATCAGACATAATTATGAGCGAAGTATATGCAAAAATTAATGAACTAGCGGAAAAATACCGTGATTATACTGCGGAAAACCTATCCAAACTTGTTAAAATAAAATCGCTGAGCCTCCAGGAGAAGGAAGTACAACAAGAGCTTAAACGCCAAATGGAAGAAGCAGGATTTGACGAAGTACGAATTGATGGGTTAGGCAATGTAATTGGCCGCGTGGGCAATGGAAAAAAAATACTTGCCATTGATGGCCACATGGATACAGTCGACCTTGGACAACTTGAAAACTGGGATTTTGATCCGCTTGGCGGAGAAATTAAAGATGGCTTCGTACACGGACGGGGCACTGTAGACCAGGAAGGCGGATGCGCATCATTTGTCACCACCGGCAAAATACTCAAAGAACTTGGTTACGATAAAGACTGGACCATATATTTCGTTGGCAGTGTAATAGAAGAAGATTGCGATGGACTCTGCTGGAAGTACCTGGTAGAAGAAGAAGGTATAAAGCCAGACCTTGCAATCTCTACAGAACCAACAAATCTGAATATTTACCGCGGACACCGTGGTCGAATGGAAATGAAAGTACATTTTTATGGTACCTCCTGTCACGGATCGGCTCCGGAACGCGGTGATAATGCTATTTACAAAGCAGCCAAAGTTGCCACTGAAATTGAGAAACTCAATGACCGGCTTAAAGATGATGAATTCCTTGGTAAAGGAACTATAACCATATCCGAAATTGTATCGGGAAGCCCCTCACTATGCGCAGTGGCTGACTACGCCGCATTTCACCTCGACCGCCGGTTGACATGGGGAGAGACCAAAGACTCTGCCATTGCAGAAATTGAGGAACTCCTAAAAGGAATGAACGCTAAAGTAGAAGTACTGGAATACAAAGAAAAATCTTATACCGGTCTTGAATATGGCATGGAAAAATACTACCCCACATGGAAAATACCTGAAGAGGCCGAAATTATTCAAACAGGGGTAAGTACGTTTGAAAAACTTTTTGACAAAAAACCCAAAGTAGACAAATGGACATTCTCAACCAATGGTGTAACCATTAATGGTATGTATGGAATTCCATTACTTGGCTTCGGCCCCGGAAACGAAGTAATGGCACACGCCCCCAATGAAAAAGTACCCGTTGATGACCTTGTAAAAGCTACAGCTTTTTATGCCGCATTTGCTTACGAAATTGCAGAATAGAAAAACAAAAACATAATGAACCTGAACGAAAAAATCAATCAGTTAAGTCAGATCAAGGCTGAACTTTTTAAAAAAGATTTCCTGCTTACATGGGAAAAAAGCGATGAAGATTTAAAAACAGTGCTGGAAGTAGCAGATATTCTTAAAGAAATGCGCCAACAGAACATTTCTCCCCGTGTTTTCGACACCGGGCTGGCGATCTCCAACTTCCGCGACAACAGCACACGCACAAGATTTTCGTATGCATCGGCCAGCAATCTGCTCGGACTTGCTGTGCAGGATCTTGACGAACAAAAATCGCAGATTGCACACGGAGAAACCGTACGAGAAACAGCCAACATGATATCATTCCTTTCCGATTTCATAGGTATACGAGACGATATGTACCTGGGTGAAGGCAATAAATATATGCGTGAAGTTGGTGATGCTTTGGACGAAGGTTTTGCTCAGGGCGTGCTCCCCAACCGGCCCGGCATAGTAAACCTGCAATGCGACATGGACCATCCAACCCAGTCAATGGCAGATTTACTACACCTTAAAAAAGAATTTGGATCACTTGAGAACCTAAAAGGTAAAAAAATTGTCATGAGCTGGGCTTATTCTCCCAGTTATGGGAAACCGCTATCTGTTCCGCAAGGCATCATTGGTTTAATGTCGAGATTTGGAATGGACATCGAACTGGCCTATCCGGAAGGATATGATCTTATACCCGACATTGTAGATATGGCCGGAAAAAATGCCAAAGCCAGTGGCGGTAGCTTTAATGTAAGTCACAACATGAGTGATGCTATGGAGGGTGCCGATATCGTATATCCCAAAAGCTGGGCTCCGTATCACATTATGGAGGAACGCACAAAGCTACTGAAAGCCGCAGATAAAAAAGGGTTGGACAACCTGGAGCAAACTTGCCTGGCCAACAATGCCAAATACAAAGACTGGGAATACGATGAAGCCAAAATGAAGCTTACTAAAAACCAGGATGCGCTGTATATGCATTGCCTGCCTGCAGATATCTCTGGTGTTTCGTGTAAAGAAGGAGAAGTAAATGCCGATGTATTTGAAAAATACCGTATTAAAACGTACCACGAAGCCGGCTTTAAACCATATGTCATTGCCGCAATGATGTTTACCAATAAGTTTAAAAATCCTGCAGCAATGCTAAAACAGCTGGTAGAACATGGCAGAAAGCGAGTAATGGCCTAACATAACATTTAATTCTTTAGAACATAAATTCTTCAAAAAAGGCTGTCCGATTCATTCCGGACAGCCCTTTTTATTTATAGAGAATATTTTTCCGCTTTAGAAATTTTCCGGGCAAATCTGATGCTTCCCAAACACCATCTTTCAAAACCAATTTACCGCTTCTTAAAATCCATTTTACATCACCCCGGACTTTAAAGCCTTCATAGATATTCAGATCTGTATTCTGATGATGATCACTGGCGCTGATTATATTTTCTGCAGTTGGATCCCATATTAATAAATCTGCATCGGCACCGGCTCTAATGTCGCCTTTCTGTGGATAAAGGCCAAATATTTTGGCCGGTTGCGTGCATGCAACATCGACCATTTTTTGAAAAGAAATCTTTTCTGGCAACACACCATAGGTATACAAAAGAGCAATTCTGTGTTCTACCCCTCCTGCTCCATTGGGAACTTTACGAAAATCATCTTTTCCTGCGCTTTTTTGCGCAAGCGTAAATGGACAGTGATCGGTACCAATCGTACTGATCTCGCCATCTTTCAGTGCTTGCCATAATGCTGTCTGGTCGGCATCAGTGCGCAATGGCGGACTCAGTACATATTTTACAGTTTCCTCAAACGGTCCCGCATAATTCGATTCGTCAAGCAACAAATAGTGTGGGCAGGTTTCAGCAATCACCTGTTGACCTTTTGCCTGAGCATTACGTATATGCTCCATTGATTCACGTGTGGAAACATGCACTACATACAAAGGACATGATGCAGCCGCTGCCATATCAATCACTTTCTTAACAGCATCAGCCTCGGTATAATTGGGTCGTGTTGCGCGGTGCGCATCCGGCCCAAGCCTTCCCGCTGCAGCCGATTGATCGCGCAGTGCATCAATTTCATCTCCCATTTCGGCATGCACTGTTACCATACCGCCTAAGCGGCCAACTGTATGAAGTACATTCTCAACCTCATCATCTTCGAGGCCAACAGCTTTTTTATAGGCCATATAAATTTTAAAAGATGTAATGCCTTGTTCAAAACACGCTTCGATCTCTTGTGCCGTGGTTTCACGCCATTCAATCGGGCTAACATGAAAAGTATAATCTATGCGTGAATGCGCCGCTTCCTTCTTTCGTGCTTCAAGCGCATCTACCAATGACTGACCGGGTTGCGGCGTTACAAAATCTATTATCGTGGTGGTACCACCATACAAAGCTGCAATGCTTCCTGTGTAGAAATCGTCAGAAGAGGGGCCGGCCGGAGTAGGTAACTGCATATGCACATGCGGATCAACACCACCGGGCAAAACATACAAACCTGATGCATCAATAGTTTGTTCAGCATGAAAATCGCCTGCACCCACATGCATTATTTTATCATCCTCAATCCACACATCAGCCACAAGGATTTTGTTTGAAGTTACAACGGTGCCGCCTGCAATTTTAGTAATCATATTTTATATAGCTTTTTCAAGGGTTTTTGAACAGGTTCCGTCTTCCTGCTCCTCAAAACCCAGTTTTTTCAAATACTTAAAGTACTTTTCGCTGTTGGCATCTGCTACAACTTTGGTAAAACCCTCATCAAGGAAAAACTTCCGCACACGGGTATAAATATACCTCCCGTTTTTAAAATCGCGGTATTTAGGTCCCACATAATCAAGACCTACGCGCAAGACATTGTCATCTTCGCGGTGCGCAAGGAACAGCCCTGCCACTTGCATATCGCGCAAAATGAAAAAACTCACCGTGTTTTTCTCAGGTTGATACTTAAAACCCGGAAAAAAACGTTGAATTTCATTTTCATGGAACTTAAGGTACCGCAATAAATATTTGTTGTTGGGCCTTACCTCAAGGGTTTCGAACACCTCTTTTTTGTTAAAAATAATGTATAAAAAATACACATCTACAAGCACAATAAAAAGATTCATGAAACCTACCGGCAGGGCACCAATTAAAAATCCGTATAACGAAAAAGTTCCGGCACCCAGTAAATTAATAACCCGAAATTTGACGATGGAGCTCATCGTCATGGAAATAGCAATTAAGATGGAGGCCAAATAGCCTATCCACTCTAAAATATCAATATTCATTTTATAAATTTTTTACAAAGATGAGAAAAAGTTACCGAAAAACAGTATTTCTTCCTGACCTGCCTGTTTCATGCACCTGACACAGCGGCTTATTTTAAAGCGCTTTATTGAACCACTGCTCATAAGCTTCCGGCGTATTAATATTTGCAAGAATTTCGCGGTTTTGCACGGGTACACGCAATGTTTTAAACCGTTTTAGAAAAAGTTTCAGGTGCTCCTGGGGGTTTTGGTGTTCAGCAACTTGCCGAATAACATGTGAAGAAATAAGAAAAGGGTGCCCACCTTTATTTCGGTATTCTGGCAAAATATAATCAGCCTTACCAGCTGCTTTTTCCAGAATCGTCAATACTTCAGCATTGGTAAACGGGTTATCGATATTCTGCACAAATACAGCCTCAGCCCCAGTTAAGCTTTGACAAGCCAACTGTAATGAATAGAACTTTTGCCATTCGGGATGTGCATTTTTTATAATTGTGATATTTACGGCCAAATCAAAATTCTTACGAATATGCTCAGCCCCTTCCGAATTTACCACCAAAAAAACTTCTGTACAGCCATAAGTTTCATAAACCGAAATCAACCGAGAAAGAAAACAATCGTTTGCTGCAAAAGGCAAAAACATTTTTTGCGTTCCCATCCTGGAAGAAAAGCCCGCCGCCAAGATAATGGCAGGATATTTTTTTTCTTTTTGCGTAATTTTTGTCATTATTTCCTGAAATGAATATTCAACCTGGCAACAAAGTACGAAAATAGGCATTTTCACAGGATTTATGTATTTTTATACTTACTATTCATAATCACAAATCGAAAACAATCACACTATGTCAGATAGATTTCATCCTATAAGCCTGCAATTGCTATTGAAAACAATGGTCAAGGAACTGGAAGAGCAGCAGCGTATTTATAGCCTGCCAGCCGAGCTCTTTTATGCTCCGGAAAAACAAAAAAACTTTCAACAAAAAATATTCGGGCAACAACTTGACAGTCCGTTAGGTGTAGCTGCAGGTCCACATTCTCAATTGGCTCAAAATATCGTAGCATCGTGGCTCATGGGTGCACGTTATATTGAGCTTAAAACAGTGCAAACACTGGATGAAATAGATGTTGCCAAGCCATGCATCGATATGCAGGATGAAGGTTATAATTGTGAATGGTCGCAAGAACTTAAGATTAAATCAAGCTTTAATGAGTACCTGAATGCCTGGATTGCAGTTCACTATCTAAACAAAAAATTCTTTGGGAACAAACCCCTCAATACCATTTTCAACATGAGCGTGGGGTACGATCTGAAGGGCATAATGCAGGATAATGTACAATGGTTCTTCGATAAAATGAATGACTGCTCCGTTGAGTTGGCCCAAAAGATAGAAGCGGTAAAAGCAGAATTTCCTGAATTAGCAGACCTGGAAATTCCTACCCGTATCTCAGACAACATCACCTTATCGACTATGCATGGATGCCCTGCAGACGAGATACAGGACATTGCCGAATATTTACTCGCAGAAAAAAAGCTTCATACATTCATTAAACTGAACCCCACCCTTTTAGGACCGAAAGAACTTCGTACAATTTTAAACCAAACCAGTGGTTTTAAATCCGTTATTCCTGATGCAGCATTCGAACACGACCTCAAATATGCTGATGCGTTGGAAATCATACGCTCATTGCAAAAAACAGCTGATTCAGAGAAACTCGAATTCGGGCTCAAACTAACCAACACACTGGAAACCCAGAACTTTAAAGATACTTTTGGTGGTGATGTGGATATGATGTACATGAGCGGTCGCTCACTGCATCCGCTCAGCATAAACATTGCTCGCAAACTTCAGAATGAATTCAATGGTACCCTGCAACTCTCCTTTTCAGGAGGCGCAGATGCATTTAACGTGGCTGATGTACTGGCTTGTGGATTTAAAACTGTTACAGTAAGCTCTGATTTACTGAAGCCAGGCGGATACATGCGACTAAACCAATATTTTGACGAACTACATTCTCGCTTCAAACAGGTAAAAGCCATTGATATAGATACATTTATTAAAGCAACAGGCGAAATTGATGATGCGCAAAAAGCGGCATTAAATAATCTAAACCGGTATGCCCGTGAGGTAATTAATGATCCCCGTTACCACAGAACATCCATTCAGGATATTAACATTAAAACTGACCGTGAACTCAACTATTTTGACTGTATTTCGGCACCCTGCCGCGACACGTGTGCTACCAATCAGGATATACCCGATTACATGCATTATACGGCCACAGGGCAGTTTGACAAAGCTTTTGAAGTAATTCTACGGACCAATCCATTCCCTGCCATAACCGGAATGGTGTGCGATCATTTATGTCAAAACAAATGTACGCGTGCAAACTATGATGATCCATTGCTCATTAGAGAAGTAAAACGTTTCATTTCAGAACAGGATGAAGTAAAATTACAACCGGAAGCCAAAAATGAAAAATCTGTAGGCATTGTCGGAGCGGGACCCGCAGGCCTTGCTGCAGCATATTACCTGGCTATGGCCGGATTTGAAGTTGAAGTATTTGAGCGCAAATCCAAAGCCGGGGGCATGGTGCAATTTGCCATACCGGGTTTTCGTCTTACCGACGAAGCCATAGCAAAAGACTTCAAACGAGTCACCGATCTGGGAGTAAAAATTCATTACAGCACACCGGTCGACCGCGTAAAATTCGAAAGTATAAAGTCCGGTTTTGATTATATTTTTATTGGTGCAGGGGCTCAGCTTTCTAAACCACTAAAAATTGAAGGCATTGAAGCTAAAGGTGTCATTGAACCGTTGCAATTTTTGTTTAGCGTAAAGAAAGGCGGATCGCACGGCGCGGGTAAAAATATCGTGATCATAGGTGGCGGGAACACAGCCATGGATGCAGCACGTACAGCCTGGCGGGTTGTGGGAGAAAAGGGTAAAGTAACAGTAGTTTATCGCCGCACAATTGACCAGATGCCGGCAGACCAGGGCGAAATTAAAGCTGTACTTGAGGAAGGTATTGAGGTAATTGAACTTGCCGGCCCAGAAAAAGTAATTATTGAGAATAACAAAGTAAAGACATTGCGCTGTGCAAAAATGGAACTTCAGGGCAAGGACAGCTCAGGAAGGCCCAGGCCCGTAAAAATTGAAGGCGGCGAATTTGAAATTCCCTGCGACACCATAATTCCGGCTATAGGCCAGGATCTTGATATAGATTTCATGTCCGGGAACCTACTGGAAACAAAAAATGGAACTTACCAAACAGGTGCTGATAATACATTTATTGGCGGAGATGCCCTACGAGGTGCCTCAACAGCAATAAATGCCATTGGTGACGGACGCAAAGCAGCCGCTGAAATTCTGGAGCAGGCAAAACAGCAGTTTAATATTCCGAAACCTCAAAATGGGAAAGCGCACAGCAAGCGAGAGCTTACACTCAAAAGAGCCCGGAGACAATATGCTCCGCAATTAAAAGAGCTAAGTGTTAATGACAGGCAAAACTTCAAACTTGTAAGCGAAACACTCGATGAAGCCACCATTCGCGAAGAAGCCGAACGATGCCTTTTCTGTGATGAAATGTGCGATATATGTACAACAGTTTGCCCAAATTTTGCCAATTACGCTTACGAAATTGAACCAGTAAACTGGCACCTTCAAAAAATCAAAGTTGATATCGATGGTAAGGTATTCTATACCGATGACGAAATATTTGCAATAAACCAAAAACACCAAATACTAAATATAGCAAACTATTGTAATGAATGTGGCAATTGCAGCACCTTTTGCCCGACAAACTCGGCACCTTACAAAGATAAACCACACATTTACCTTACCCGTTCATCATTCGACGAAGCCGATGAAGGGTATTACCTTGAACAACTAAATGGACAAGACAAACTGCTATATAAAGATTCTGGCAAAACGGTTTCATTAACTGAAAATGATGAAAAATATGTTTATGACACAAACCTACTGACCGCTGAAATTAGCAAACACAATTTTCAAATAACAAATACAACCTTGAAGTCAAAATCAAGCCAGGAAATCACACTCCAAAAAGCAGCAGAAATGAGTATCATTCTAAAAGGAGCTGCAGCCCTGGAGTATGAATAAAATTAAAGCTCAAAATTATACTTAACCTTTGAACCATACATCACAAAAGAACTGTAAAACTGGGTGATATTATCAATTGTAGAAAATTTATTGGTAATAAAATCGTGAAACCCATCCATGTCATCGCAAAAAACTTTGAGCAAAAAATCGGAACTTCCTGATATGTAGTAGCACTCCATTACTTCGTCAAGCTCCTCTATTGCCTGCTCAAAAGCTTCAACAGCCTCTTTGGCATGATCGCGCAAAGAAACTGAGATATAGACCATCAGCTTTTTATCGAATTTCTTTGGATCGAGCAAAGTAACATATTGCTTAATATAGCCGCCTTTTTCCAGTTTCTTAATACGCTCATGAATTGGTGTAGTAGAAAGATGCAGTTTTTCAGACAATTCGCGAATGGTGATGCGGCTATTTACCTGCAATTCATTTAAAAGCTTGCGGTCAATTTCATCTATTGGCTTCATAGGTCAGAGATATTTCCTTTTAATCAAAATCTTGAACACATCAAATATAAAATTTTTCTAATTAAAATAAAAATAATTAAACTATTTCCCAAGATTAAAACACAACATAGAACTTTCGCACACATTTAGTATATTGCAAAGCAAAATAATCTAAAACAAACTGAAATGATTTCATTCACCGATAAAGTAACCAACGAAAAAGCACTTGAAAATGCAGTACAACGTTTTAAGGAGCGCAATATTATTCTACCTACCTTTGAGCAACAGCGACACCCTGATCTGATCCCCGGAAAAATTAAAGACCAACTAAAAGATGTAGGATTATGGGAGATTAATCCACTTAATCTTTTCCGTATTACATGGAAAAATGAACCCAGAGAAAAAGGTGGATTGTATGGAGATGTTAATTACCTGGAACTACCTCCTGAAATCACCGGTGTGAAGGCTAAAATTGTACTGCTTATCGGTAAATGGTTTCCTACAGGAGCACACAAAGTCGGTGCAGCTTATGGCTGTTTAGCGCCACGCATCACTACAGGAGAATATGATCCCTCATACCACAAAGCAGTTTGGCCCTCTACAGGCAACTACTGCCGGGGCGGAGCTTTTGATTCTAAACTAATGGGTACAGAATCGGTAGCTATTTTGCCGGAAGAAATGAGCCAGGAACGTTTTTCATGGTTGCGCGACGAAATTGGTTCTGAAGTAATTGCCACACCAGGCTGTGAATCGAATGTAAAAGAGATTTATGACAAATGCTGGGAAATTCGACGCACACGCCCCGATTGTATGATATTCAACCAGTTTGATGAATTTGGCAATGCCGTATGGCACTACCATACAACAGGAAAAGCCATTGAAGAAGTGTACAGTGCCGTAAAACCACAAAATGGTCGTTTGGCTGCCTATGTTTCAGCAACAGGTTCGGCAGGGACAATTGCTGCAGGAGATTACCTGCGTACAGTTGCACCACACTTAAAAGTTGTGGCTTCAGAAGCACTTCAGTGCCCGACCTTGCTCAGAAATGGCTTTGGCGGACACCGCATCGAAGGAATAGGCGACAAACACGTACCATGGATTCACAATGTTAAAAATACAGACATGGTAACTGCCATTGATGATGAAGATTGCATGCGCATCCTGAGGCTTTTTAACGAGCCCGAGGGTTTAAAATATCTGAAAAGTCAGGGCATAGACGACGAAATAATTAAAGAGCTGCATTTAATTGGTATTTCTGGCATAGGCAATCTGCTGTCGGCCATCAAAACGGCCAAATATTACGAAATGACCGAAGAAGATGTAATAATTACCGTGGCAACCGACTCGGCCGACATGTATCGCTCACGCCTTGATGAGCAAAAAGAAAGCAAAGGAAAATATAGCGAAATTGAGGCTGCAAAAGATTTTGAGAAATGTATTTTTGGAACCACAGTAGATTATACCAAAGAATTTGACTATTATGACCGGAAGAATATCCATAACCTGAAATATTTTACCTGGATTGAGCAACAAGCCAAAGAACTTGAAGACTTAAATCAATTGTGGGACGATCGCACAATATGGGACAAAATCTTCAACCAGGTACATCGTTGGGATGAACTAATAAATGAGTTTAATGAGCGTACCGGCCTGCTTAAATAGCAATTGTCCGGTGAATATAATTTTCAAGATAGAAGTATATAGAAAGTTGCCTCCGGACACAGAAATTTGTCCTATGGCAACTTTTTGCTTTTTCGATTAATCACTAAATTGCAATATGACTACCACACCAAAATTCCAATACAAATGCAATGATTGCGGGGCCACCTACGACCCGCTCGACGTGCAATACATGTGTCCGGCATGTAATGCCAAAAATACAGCCGACAAACCTCCCAAAGGTGTATTAAAAACCATATACGATTATGAATCGATAAAAAAACACAATTTTCAGAAGCTCAAAAACCGGCATTATATTGATATTTTACCAATAAAAAGCACAGATAGCCTGCCCAATCTGGCAATAGGGCACACCCCGCTCTACACCATTGACCAACTTGATGGAGAACGCCTGGAAGGAACCGTGTTTTTAAAAGATGATGCACAAAACCCAACATTTTCATATAAAGACAGGGCTTCAGCAATAGTCTCAGCATATGCCAAAGAGCAGGAAATCAATACGATTGTAACAGCCTCAACAGGCAATGCAGGCTCCTCACTGGCAGGGATTTGCGCAGCACAGGGTCAGCAAGGTATCATCATGGTACCGGCATCTGCTCCTGTGGCCAAACTCACCCAGATTTTAATGTATGGTGCTACCCTGATTCCTGTGGATGGTACTTATGACGATGCTTTTGATCTGAGCATAGAAGCAACAGAAAAACTTGGCTGGTACAACCGCAATACAGGCTTCAACCCCTTAACCATCGAAGGTAAAAAAACTGTTGCTTTCGAAT
>Ga0102941_1000951_pt1 | contig 13722 bp, 19 predicted proteins | sample SalPonR2_C_D2_MG_FD_79281 | JGI IMG/M metagenome (GOLD analysis project Ga0102941, IMG submission 79281) | Salt pond soil microbial communities from South San Francisco under conditions of wetland restoration - Salt Pond MetaG R2_C_D2_MG | ecosystem: Environmental > Aquatic > Marine > Intertidal... | reverse complement strand
AGATTGAATAAATCATTATCAGATACTTTAGCTAAAGAATTAGACAAAAATAATTTATTAACTTCAGAAAAAGAAAAACTTAAAATATATATTAATGAATTCGAAAACGAATTAATAAAAGTACGAACAGAAATAGAAACTGTTGAAAAATTGAAAAAAGATAGTTGGTCCAATAAAGTAAAAGAACTTGTTAATAAAATACCAAAATGGTCTGTTGTTGGACCAATATTAGGATTTTTATTAACTCCTCCAACATCAAAATATACATTATTATTTGTATTTGTAATTCTTTTAATTGCATCATTTATAGGGTGGCCAGGAGTAGCCGCTAAAATTTCACCTATTATAAAGTTATTTTGGAGTTAAAACCAATGGAAAATATTAATATTTTAATTGCTGATGATAAAAGAGAAATATGCGAAAGTATAGAAGAAAATCTTAAAATCGAATTTCTTAAGTTTGATGGTATAGACCCTGATAAAATTATATTCCAAAAAGCTTTTACAGATCATGCTTATAAACATGGTTGTAAACTAATAGATGAAGGATTTAGCCCTGATATATGCATATTTGATTTGGTATTTAATGGCGATACTGGTGCAGATTTATACAAATATTGTAAAATAAATTTAAAAAATAAACCTATACATTTATGCATATATACAGGAACAGAAAAAACATTCGAAAAAAGAAAAGACGCTGAAATAATGGCATCAGAATATCATGGGCAGGTTGTTATAATACCAAAACCAAATATATCAGATGTTTTATTTTGGTTTGGTAACGTCCTAATGAAGGAATTTAAATATGAGAGAAAATATGAAGAGGAAGACCCATTCGATTTACTCTAATAAATTTGAAAATACTGATAAAAATTTATGTAATTCTTGCCCTTTAAGAGAATCAATAAATATGTCTACAAATCCTAATTTGTATAATGAACATATTTTTGCAATAGCTCATGAATTAAGATCTCCATTGGCGGTTATGAATAGTAATACATATAATCAATTAAATATGCTTAGAAAGCTATATCATTCAATTGAACATAATTCAGATAATATCAATATAATTAAAAAACTTAAAGATAGTATTTTAATTGTAGAATCTCAAATAAATAATATAGAAGATTTTATATCTAGAGTATCAGAATATGGATTATATAATGATAGTCCAGATGATACTAAAGTATTAATTCACATGAAGAGCTACACGGAACAATTAATTTCTATTGCGCCTTCTTTTTCTAGATCTATGAATATTTTTGGTGAAGATGGAATATGTTATGGTGATACATTTGGAATAGACTTCGAAAATGTTCATGTGGTAGTAAATCCACAAGATTTAAATCGAATAGTAATGAACATATGTACTAATGCTGCTGATGCTGTTACTCAAGTATGGAAACATAATAAAATTAAATCCAATTATTTCCCTACATTAAAATTAAGATGTATTAAAAGTTCATCTCCAGAAAAAAGTATAATAATGAATAATAAAATTTTAGGGCCTGTTGGATGTGATAATAAAGATTGTCCATTTTATTTAGTTATAGAAGATAATGGTCCAGGCATTTCAAAAGAAAATTTAGATCATATATTTACTTATGGATTTTCAACTAAAAAAGATAAAACTAAGAATCATCTTGGTTTTGGATTACATATGTGCATGCAATTGGCCAAAAAGAATAATTTATCAATTTTTATAGATACGAATAAAAACGGAACAAAATTTTTTATAGGGTTCCCTGATATGATTGTTTCTAAACCAGAAAATCTAAATAAAGATTTAGATTTTAATTCATATATAGGGTTTGATGATTATTCTATATTAAATTTTTCTGTCGATTCTACTAATTTATATAAAGATTGCGTTGAAAAACTAGGAAATGGTTCTGATAAATATAAAACATTAAATGAAGACACGAAGGGTCATGATCCCCTTCGTGTCTTTGATCCAAAGAATAAAAATAATTAATCTTGAATAGGAATCTTATTAATAACTCCTGTATAGATATTAACTTTAGCAATCCACTTATTATCAATAATCAATTCTGCTAATTCATTATTGATAGTTCTTTTATCATTCACTTTAAAGAATGGATTATGATTGTTGGAAAGATAATACAAATGAATTGCATAATCCTCTACTGTATTTGGATGGCGATCTGCTAAAATTGCCATTACGTTAATACTTTTGTCTCTATCATAAGCTTCTTTGGATGAAGTACGACGAGGCATTTTTTTGTTCTTATATTTAGCCATATTATACCTTTCAAGGTAACAGGGTTAATAAAATTAATTAATTGCCAACTCTGGCTGCAAAAGACAAACTCTAACAGTCAGATAAGATATTATAACATCAAATAAAACCATGTCAAATATTGTTTCTGCTCCTTCTTCTCTTCTTGCATTTTCTTTTAAATTATAACCAAAATGTTCAGTTTCACTTTGAGTTTCAAATCTAAAAATTTCAGTTTCATTAGGACAAGTTTTCAAATAATCTTCTAGAGTTTCAATTTTCTTATTTTTCAATGTCGTGTCCTCCTTATCAAGAATCAATTATATTTAGAAACTGTTGTTCTGTTATTTTTTTTATTCCTAAAGAATCTGCTTTTTTATTTTTAGATGATCCACTATTAGGATCATTAGTAACTAAATAATCCAATTTCTTACTTACTCCTGCTATTAAACCATTATTTTCTTTAACCATCTTTTCTAATTCTGATCTTCCATTGTTCATTTTACCAGTAAAACAAAATGACATTCCTGCAATTTTTGAATTTGTATTAACTTTTCCAGGCTTCCATGATTCTATGTCTACCTTTTTACTCATTGCAATTAAAAGATCTATCTTTTCATTAACAGCTTTCTTGATGGTTTTTGCCACATTTGCACCTAAACCTGAAATTTTTTCAATTTCTTCTGTATCATTTAAACAATTAATAAGATCTGATAAATTCATTTCTTTATTGAAATGTTCAAGAATTGCAGTAAATCTCTTTTCACCTACTCCACTAACATCACATCCAACTATAAACTTAATTAAATTAGTTTTTGATGTTTTAAGCGCATTCTTATGTAATGTTTTAAATGTACTCTTACCAAATCCAGGTAAATCTAGAAGACGAACATCTCCTTCAATACACATATCATAAAACTCTGGTAGATTTGATGCTATACCTGCATTCATAATTGCGTCTACAGTAGCTCCTGCGACACCTTTACATCCATGGGTATCAAACCATGAAAGAATAGCTCTTTGTCTCTTAGATCTACTATTTGGGTTTGTACTGACAAGATATACTAATTCTTTTCCTTCAGCATTTTTCTCCCTTACAATTGGAAATCCTTCATCATCATGAGTTGGAGGAGAAATAACCTTTCCATTTGGATCTGATATGACAACTTTATCAATTCCAGGGATAACATCATTTCTTCTACTGACAATAACAGTATCACCAATTTTTACACCTAATTCTTTAATATAATTAACATTATTAAGAGTTGCTTTACTAATAGTAATGCCGCCAATATTAACAGGTTCTAGTATTGCTACGGGACTAATTCTTCCTCCAGTATCATTCCAAATAACATCAATTAATTTAGTTGATGCGTTTTGATTTGGGAATTTATAAGCAATAGATCTATTTGGATATCTCCAATCATCTTTTTCCAAATTAGAACATTTAATAACAAGCCCATCAATATCCCAATCTAGTTTATTTCTTTTTGTAGATACATACTCTTCCATTACCTTTTGAATATCAGATACATTATTGCAAAAGTAAGTATTAACTGGTGTGAATCCAATATCTTTAAGAAGTTTTAAAGCTTCACCATGATTATTAATACCTAATTCCTTCCAATTCATGATATCGTACACTTGAACATTTAGATATTCTACTCCCTTACCATCTAAACGTTTCGATGTACCAGATGCAGAGTTTCTTGCATTTTTACCACCAATAAATTCAAGATTAGAGTGATATAGCATGATTTCACCACGAATAACTAAATCTCTAATATCAGAAATTTTATTTGGTACGCCTTCCATCTTTTTAACATTAATTGTAATGTTTTCTCCCTCTTCTCCGTCTCCTCTTGTGGCTGCAACAGAAAGTGTTCCATTTTTATAAATCATCTTAATTGAAATGCCATCAAGTTTCTCTTGAACATAATATGGTGTTTTATAAGTATTTGCCCATTTTTTTAATTCTGATTCTTCATTAACTTTAGATTGACTACCCATTGGATAATCTTTATGAGAATACTTTTCCCACCCGGATTTCTTTTCTTCTTTGGCTCCTACTTTTTTATTTTTAAATCTTTTATTTTTAGGGTCTAACTTTTTTAGTCTATCAATATATGAATCATATTCTGAATCTGACAATTCTGATGCTCCAAAGGTATAATACATCATATCAGCATCATCTATAATTTTTTCTAATTGTGAAATCTCAGACATATAAACTCACTTTCTTTTTAAATAAAATTAATTTATTCTTTATATGAAACAATTGCATCTAATACAAGATACGACATATCATTACATTCTAAATCTGAAATATACTTATTACCTTCATATCCATCATCAGAGTATTCAAATAATTGTTTTCCTGCTACAGGTGATTTTCCTTCAGTTGAAATAGTAATATGAGGGTATCCACTCTGGACAAATACAGGTTTTCCATCTTTATTATATACTTCTACTAAGGCAGCCTCTGCCCCAAATTCTTCTGAATGACATAGCTTTTTACATTTAACTATAACTTCAGTTCCTTCTGGTGCAGTTTTTCTAATTTTCTCATAATCAGATAAGTCAGGATTAAATGCCAGTGTTACATGATGGCAATATTGATCTTCCTTAAGAGTACTGTTGGAGAACTTAAAATCCCCAACAGCAATCTTAAGGCGATTAATAGCTTCATCTGTTAATACAGCAGCAATAAAATGAGGTAATCCTGGATGTTTTTTAGAGGACATTATCAATAACTCCACAAAATAATATAATATATTCTGAAATAAAAATATTAAAAATATATATTTTTTCCATGAATTTTTCTGCTATGTTAGATTCATGCAAAGAAAGATGAATCGTATCAATAATAGAAATTTGTTCGTTTACCATTTATATCCTCCTATGAATTGATAATAACATTTTAATACATCAAATCAATTTAAATTTTCCAAAAATTTCCTTACCTTCATTACTCCATAATGGCTCAAATGCGACAGCAGTTAACAAATTATCAAGATCAGGTTCCCTAAAACATCTATACCTTAAATTTATATCTTCGAATTTTCCTATCATTTTTTCCATTTCTCTTTCATTTGCTTCTAAAATAATCAAAGTTCTATGATTTTTGTTTAGGCACCAATCATGTACATTATTTTCTTTTCCATATAACGCCATGAACTCGGCGATTGCATGTCCTGCTTGAACTGCACATTGAGGAAGAGTTAATTCTTTTTTGTTAACCATCACATACATTTTTTTATATTGGGTAAGAAAAGGAGAATCAGTCATCCTGATTCTCCTTTTCTTCTGTTTTCTCCAATAACTCTTCAATCTCTTTGAGAATTCTAATCTTAGTTCTCTCAAAATACCAAATACAATGATGTGTTTTTGAAAGTTCATGTGAATTCTTCTTTCCTTTAATTTCATTATAAATCTGCAAACATGCAGTTTCTTTATAAGTATGTCGATTTTCCTCAATAGTTTTGAGTATATATTTGCGAATTATGTTAAATTCATTTTTTGTTATTTCTTTTGTTATAGTCATTTGACTTCTCCTTGTTGTTTAAAGTTAATTGTTGTTTAAGTTTCAATTAACACAAGGAGGGCCTCTACACCTAACCTACAAATATCTTAATTCATACGAATTCTACAATTTCCACATAATATTTAATCCTTCTTTATTAATATTTATATATTATAACAGATTTTTTTTAAATTTCAAAATAAATGCCCTTAGTAGGGTTCGAACCTACAATCTGATCAGATTTAGAATCTGCCGCTTTACCAATTAAGCTATAAGGGCATTAAATTTAATTATTTAGAGATGCATCAATTAAAGTCATTCCTGTGAAAATATTTGAACTTATATTTTTACCTAATTCTATTTGTGTTTCTAACCATTTCATAAATTCGTTTTTAGAAATAATATGAACTTTAATATCTTCTCCATCTACTCCACCACCATTATTTTCTTTTATACAACCTAAGCATATAAGATAATTAGAATATTCGTTGGTCATTCCTGGACTAGAATAAACCTTAAATGGAACTTGTACACATTCTTCAGGAATATAACCAGTTTCTTCTAGTAATTCTCTTACACCCGCATCCATAAAATTTTCTTCTTCATTTTCATCTGCAACAATTCCTGCTGGCCATTCTATAACAGGACCACCAACTGCAGGTCTAAATTGTTCGACAAAAATATATTCTTCATTTTTAGTAATATTAGGAATTACCACTGCTCCTGATCCTTTTACTCTACTTGCAAATTCCCATGTTCCTATTTTTTCTAATTTAATCCAATTTCCTTTGGCGATAGTTTCTCTTTTATCCATTTACACCCTTCCTTGCGACTATTGGAAGGCGACGACCAGTACCAAATGCGATTCTACTTACTTTGACACCAGGAGCAGTTTGTCTCCTTTTATATTCTGCAATATCAATTAATCTAATAATTCTTTCGTATTCTTTCTCTGCATTATCCATTGAAATATTTTCAGAAATTAATTCTTCTTTTCCTGAAAGCTTAATATATTCATCGAATGTATTAATATAATTTTCAATATATTCTTGCACTATACTATCAAGTAATTTATATGGAAGAAGACTTGATTCATCAGTCTGATCAGGACGCAACTCTGCGGTTGGCGGCTTGTTAATGATCGAGTCTGGAATCATTTCTTTACCATATTTCTTATTAATATATCGTGCCAAATCAAATACTTGGGTTTTATATAAATCTTTGATAGGGTTGAATCCACCGTTCATATCTCCATAGAGAGTGCAATAACCGACAGCATTTTCAGTCTTGTTACCTGTCGTGAGTGGAATCGCACCAGTTGCATTACTATAATGCATTACTACCATACCACGCAAACGAGCCTGGATATTTTCATCAGCTACACGATTGTATTCAACTAGTTCTTCATATTGAATACTACCATTTGCAAGACCAGGGTTAGAATGATATTTCCTCTCAAATCCAAGGCCAGTATTGAATTTATGTAAGAGTTCAACATGTTCGATTGGAACGTTGAACTCTTTGCACCCATAGGCAGAATGAAGTGATTTAGCATCAATTGTGCTACTTTCACTACTATAGATGCTTGGCATCATAATAGCAGTGACATTCTCGGCACCAATTGCTTCGCAAGCTAGAGCAAGGACGACCGCACTATCAATACCACCACTACTACCAAGAACCACTTCTTTGAATCCTGTCTTCTGGATATAGTCACGAAGACCAAGAACAACCATATCAAAAAATTCATCAACATTACTAATAACGTTTGATTGATAACGTCGAATGAATTCAGGAGAAGTATCAAAGATGACATCATCAGTTTTCATGAGAGGACTATATTCCCTCATATAACCATTAACGATGCAATAACAATCACCATTAAATACCAATTCATCTTGTCCTCCAAACTGGTTAACATATATAATTCCAGTACGATATGGAACCTGGCTATCGAATCCAACATTAGCAATATTTTTTAAGATTTGACGCTTTATGTCAGTCTTTCCATCACAATATGGGGAACTGCTGATATTAACAAGAAAATCAACTTTAGCTTGTTCAAGATAATAACGAACAGGATTATCACGATAATTATAGTCATCTTGTCCCTTATCATTCCAGATATCTTCACAGATAGTGAAACCAAATCTTTGACCTTCAATATCCAGTACCAAATAATTGGTTCCTGGTTCATAATAACGACCTTCATCAAACACATCATAGAAGGGCAATAAATGTTTCTGGTAAGTTCCAATAACAGCACCATTATGAATCACAGCTAAACAGTTATGAAATGGTTTACCAATTCCAGAGTTATTTCTATCAATATACCCGACAACAATATAGATATCACTGTGAATAGATGAAAGTTTTGCAATATTTTGAAGAGTTTCTAAATTATTTTTTACATAATTTTTTCGAAACATCATATCACAACTAAGATATCCAGGAATAGTAAGTTCTGGAAAAACTACCATTTTGCATTTATTTTCATTGGCATCTTCAATTTTTTCCTTAATTAAATTGAAGTTTCCATCAAAATCTCCAGGTGTAGTATTGATTGGTGCAGGTAAAATTTTCATTTAATAATTTCCTTTCCATGAAAAGTATGCATAGCGATAGCAACTGCATTTTCTTCGCCTGTTGCTTTTCCAGGATCGTCACTAAGTTTAACAACTTCTACACCATCGCATGTTCGAAGTTTAATAACCATATTTAGAGGTTTACTGTTTGGACCAAAATAAATCTTATCATTAGTTAAATTAGTACCGATGCCGAATGACCACTTAATTCCTAAATTTTCACAATGGTTATTAATTTTTTCACATACTAATGGATCTAGACCATCACTAAAAACAATAGTTTTTGAACATGGATCAATATTCAATTTGTTATAATGTGATACAACTTTATCAGCAAATTTCAAAGGACATCCGCTATCATGTCTAACTCCATCAAACAATTTAGAATAAAATAGATCAAAGTGATCAAAAAAATCATCAGTTCCATATGTATCAGTGAGGGCAATACCTAGATCACCATGATAAACCTGGCACCATTCAGAAAGAGCATAACGATTAGCGTGTCTAAGACCAAATAAAGCACTAATACCCATAATCCATTCATGAGCCGTTGTACCTACAACTTTCAATCCATGTTTCATTGCAAAATGAACATTACTAGTACCAAAACAATTTTCACTGTATTTTGCTAAATTTTCACATACATAATTTTGAATATCATAAGATCTCCTACGACGAGTTCCAAATTCAGCATATTGGTGTCCAATATTTTTATCCTTAGCTAAAATAAATTTAGCATATTGTTCAGGATCAGATTGCCAATTGGTATCAATTTCAGTGAAATAAAGTTCACTAATTAAAGACATAAGAGGAACTTCCCAAAGAATGGTACGATGCCATGGTCCACTGATAGTCAAAGATAGATTATTATTTTCTGTAATAAGTCCAACTTTTACTTCATCTGGATTAAAACGATAATTTCTAATATATTCCAAATATGCAGGTTTAAAAAAACGTAAGGTTTTCAAATATTCATATTCATCGTCTGTAAGTTTAACATATTTCATTTTATCAATTGCGTCAATTAAACGTGAAACAAAAGATGCAGTGAAACGATGTTCTCCCCTATTAGTAAATTTATATGTTACATTTACATCAGGATAACGCTCAAGTACAGCTTGCTGCATTGTAAATTTATATAAATCAGTATCTAGAATACTTTTCATTTTCTATTCCTTATGAATTCAAAAGGCTAACAGCCTTTTGTAAAATTTTAGTTTGATCACTTTCAGAAAGTGAATTATCAGAATCAAATACCCTATCAATAGCTTTAATATTAATAGGTTCGCCTTCTAATTCTCTAGCCTTATTTTCTGCTTTCTTTCTAGAATCTGAATCTGTAACATATGTCAGAATACGATCTGGGGTTTCAGGAAAATAATATTCTATCCAAAAAATCTTCATTTGATCTCCTTCTTGGCCATATAATATATCAAAAAATATCGTTTGTCAAGATTTAGATTTCACCTTAATTTGATAACTAGAAGTGAATGCTCCCACCACCTAAAGGGAGTGGGCTTCTAGGCTTGTTTCAGCCAAGGTGTACATCCCTACACCTACCTAAGTTGAGTTTTATTTTTGAATTAGCCAGATTTGAATGCGAACTAGTCTTTTTGATCACTGCGAACGCTACTTACTCAACTAAAACTGGACTACCGACTCTCATAGTTTTACTTTACTCAAGATTTTGAGTAAAAACCAGATACTACTATATCATTTTCAAAGATGAGTATATTATATCATGTGATATATTTTATTCAAGTTTTTTAATAGCCACCATTCATCCCATCGGCTAAAGCCAATGGGTTTTCTGGTGGAAGGATGATAAACTATAGAAGTTATTGAAGTAGCCAGTGGCCATAGAAGCCGAGATACTTTCGATTTTAGATACATTATTTCCAAACCATGGATCAGTATCAATATTTTTATAATCCACCAACAGAAGAGAAATCTCGTCGCTCTGAGTGTATCCTAGAACGCAATTCTGGGTATTTTGAACAAGAGAGGTGGTCGTTAACGTCATAGCTGTGCTCAATTTTTCGTCAAAAGGTTTAACACATCCTCTTGTAAAAGTATGAAATGCTTTCCCATCAATTCTAATAATAACTGGAGTTCTACGCATATGATCTCTTTTAGGAACACATTCATATAATTTCATTCGGTCACCTAAAGATCCTTGAGATTTCTTTATCATTTTATTTACTTTCGCCTATGTAGTTTTTGAATATATCTTAATTATATTCTAGATCTTCGTCATCGAGATCTTTAATCCATTCTTCTATGATATTCCCAACCACACTTGAAATTGGTTGGCCTATATTTTTTATTGCATAAGATGTTTCATTATTAAGAAGTCTTTGTTTCTCTTCTTCTCTAAATTCCATCATTCTTTTTTCACAATTTTCAATAGTATCTCCTGAAACAGATGACATGAGTTCAGCAACACTATTATAAGATTTCAATTTACCTTCTTTTTCTAATTCTTTTATAGGACGATTTTCACCTTCTTTATCTTTAATATCATCCATTATTTCTAGAAGAGGATTATGAGAACCTTCTTCAGGAATATCATCAAAATTAATAATTGGTTTGTTAAAAGCATGAACAAGATCCATCCAACTTATCATTAAATCTGATACTGTATCTCCATAAGGACCTTCTGGACCTTCAGACATCATGAAAATTTTTCCATTTTCATCATATGTTACTTCCGAGATAAAATATGTTGTAATTAATACTTCATCACTATCTTTTTTTCTATATTCTCTTTTTATAATTCTATATTCAAAATCCATTTTTTATACCTTTAACAGAAATTAATTCCAGATCATCTTCAGGAATTTCACATTCTTTTTTGTCGAACCAAATATAGTATACGAACAAAATCCCATATATCAATATCAAAAATAGTTGTAAACTAATAATAACAAAACAACCAATAATAATATAATTTAACATAATAATAGTTCCTCTTTCACATCAGAATGTTCAGAAAAGTCCATACGATATTTTAATAAAGCTAGCTCCTTAGCTTTACATTCTAAATGAACATGACAATTATCGTCATCTGAAATAAAATTAGGGATAGGATCACGATAATAATCAGAATGCTTGGTTACTAACTTATCTTTAGTTGGAGATTGAGAATAATGAACCTGCATATTTCTACCAGACCAAGTTGATTTAGCTAGAAGAAAGTCTGACTTTAGAACATATGGGTCATTAGGACTATGAGGAGAACAATCATTACAAAAATACCAATGATGAATATCAAATGTAATAGGAATTTGAATATATTGAGTAATCATACAATACAAGCGTTGAACAGACCATCCTGAAGACTTATCGTCATTCTCAACAACAATTCTAGACTGTAAAGATGGACTGAGAGATTTAAATGAGTCAATAAACCGAGCCGCAGTACCAAGAAAGTCTCCTCCATATGAACTACCCATATGAATATTAATTGGTATATCAATACCAGTTTCTTTAGAGATAGCATCTGCAACTTCATTCTCACGTTCAAGTGCGTATATACCAAGTTGACGAACATCTTCATTTGGCGAACCTAAACAAACATATTGACCAGGATGAAACGAGAGAACATGACCATGTTTATATGCATAACGCCCTGCAACTTTAAGGGCAGCCATAATAGTATCAGAATTTGATAAATCTGAAATAGAATATCCAACAACTCTATCACCAGAACGAGGTAAAGGTTCAGACCCAATTCGAAACGATTTAATATTATGGTCTTCATTCCATTTGAGAATAGTCAAAAGATCATTAACATTTGATAGAGAACGTTGTTCAGCTAATTCCTTAGAAAACTTTTTACGGGTAATACCGCGAGAAGTATAAACAGATTGCTTTTGATTCCTTAATGTGTTGTTAATACAACAATATCCTAACAAAGCCATATTCGATCTCCTTGGAGAGATTATATGTTATTTTTCTTTGTTGTCAAATGTTGTTCTTACGGACTTATTACATATCAATTTATTAAGGCTGTCACTATTTCTATCCATATAATAATTGATAAATTCTGGGAAAGGGCATGGAATAGTTTTAATATAATGTTCAATATCACATATAGCATCCAATATATTTTCTGCGACAAGGTTTCCAAATTGACTTTTCAAATTTTCTTCGTTATCTTTCAAATGCCAATAAAGAGGATACGCTTGAAGGGCATAGAGTTTAGAATATGCAATTTGTCCATCATTACGGTAATCATTGACATTACTCATTCTATCTGCTAGTTTAATAATGCATGATTGAAATGATTTCTTTTTGAAAGAAGATAAGAAATCAATCTTCTCTTGACGAGTTACAGCATCTCCACCTTCTCGGGAACATTCCCTAATGATACGAACAACATTTCCTCCAAAATCCCTTTTAAGATGACCCTCATGAATTGTTGTATCTTCAAATAAATCATGACCAATAGCACCAAGAATAGTTTCTAAATCATATACTCCAAATTCTGTTACCCTCTTCATTACATCAGTAAGATGAATAAAATAAGGTAATCCAGATCCATTTCGGATCTGCCCATTATGATATTCTAAAGCGACTTTAAACATGTCATTAATTTTTTCGCTTTGTTCTTTATTAAGAATTGGTTCTCGTCTTTTCATCCAAAACTCTTTCTATATGATTAGATACTTCTTCTGTTCCTAGTTTTGTGCCAGATACTTCATAATAATCTATTTTATGTTTATCTAAAAGGTTCTTAATATTATTATCAATAGTTTTAGATTCTTCTAACGTTTGATTTCTTCCGTTTGAATTATATCTCTTTTTTCTTTCAATAAAAATATTAATATTATTTCTAGATTTGAATGTTTCAACTATTAATTGTTCATATGCATCTTTTAATTTTTTATTTTCAGATTTGTAATACATTAATCCTAAAAGAATTGGGGAATCTGTTATAAGAACGTCAACTTGTCCAAGAACAACAAATTCTCTATGAATTTGTTTAGCTGTAACATAAAATTGATTTTGGAGAGCAGTCCAATTCTTTTCCCATGTTACAAATTTAGCATATTCTGTTACTAATTCAGAATCCCACCCTTTCATTTTTAAATTATAAAAGATCCCCGATGCCATTGTAGATTTACCAGCCCCTGGCTAAGGACCAGCAAATAGATTAACTACTAGAGTATCTTTATTCACTGGCATGCCTCCTTTCTATAAACTACTTTTAAACTAAAGATTTCGTGATTTTCTGGTGGAAAGTAGGTGAATGCTCCCACCACCTAAAGGGAGTGGGCTTCTAGGCTTGTTTCAGCCAAAGTGACCATTCCGCCACTTATCTAAGTTGAGTTTAATTTTTGAATTAGCCAGATTTGAATGCGAACTAGT
>Ga0102941_1000950_pt1 | contig 13724 bp, 11 predicted proteins | sample SalPonR2_C_D2_MG_FD_79281 | JGI IMG/M metagenome (GOLD analysis project Ga0102941, IMG submission 79281) | Salt pond soil microbial communities from South San Francisco under conditions of wetland restoration - Salt Pond MetaG R2_C_D2_MG | ecosystem: Environmental > Aquatic > Marine > Intertidal... | reverse complement strand
GTCCATCCTCGCCAGTTTCGAGGAACGTCAGCGCATCGTGGACAAGGCGCGATGGGACATGATCGAAACCCGTTTCAAGGCGAAAAACGGAACCAACTGAACCGCATCCATGCGGGCAGACCGAACGGGAGGCAGCCCGTCGAGCGGTATCGAAACTGAAACAAGGGAGGAATTGAAACCATGGACGTGATCAAGAACCTAATGGCAGTCGCAGTCGCGACAGCCGGACTTTCACTGTTGGCAACCCCGCTGATGGCGCAGGATGATTATCCCTCGCGCGGTGTAACCTGGGCCATCCCTTTCGGTGCAGGAGGTGGCACCGACCGCTTGTCGCGGCTCTTCGTGGCGGATGGCGAGCGGCTCGTCGGGCAGTCGATCATGGTCGAGAACCATGCCGGTGCTGGCGGGACCACGGGCTGGCTTCACGTGCTGGACCAGCCGGCCGACGGCTACACCATTTTCAACGCGTCGCCGACGCCGCTCATCACCATCCTGACAGAAGAAAACCCGCCGGTGCAGCCCGACGATATCGCAATCGTGGGCTATATCGGTGCCTTCGCTTCGGTCGTCGTGGTGCGTGAGGATGATTTCGCCGATTGGGACGCTTTCGTCGCGGCATCGGGCGATCGTCCGATCACCGTGGGTGGAACCAACTCGACCCTGCTTGGCGCGGCCAACACGTTGTCTCAGGCAGGCCTCGACGTCATCTACGTCTCCTACGCCAGCACCGGCGAAGCCGTTACCGACTTCTTGGGAGGTCACATCGACGCTGCGGCCGTAACCGAATCCACGGCGGTCACCATCGTGCCCGAGAACGGGATGGCGTTGCTCAACACCTCCAGCCTGGCACTTTCGCCTGAAATCGAAGAGGCGCTTGGCGGCGATGTCCTGAACTCGGCCGATCTGGGCTACACCGGGATGGCATCCCCACGGTGGGTCGGTGTGCATCCCGACACGCCCGCGGACATCCAGCTCGAAGTGGCCGAACTGGTCCGCACGCTGGCCATGGATCCGGCTGTTCAGGAGGCTTGGGCCGCGGCGGGAGAACCGATCCAGTACATGGGCATGGACGAAGCGCGCGCGGATTACGAGGCGCTTATCCCCGCGCTCCGCAATGCGGTGACGCTTCTGGACTGACTGCATCCGGGGCCGGATGGAAACGTTCGGCCCCGACTTGCGCACAAGACGCGTCTTGATCCGCAAAACAGGCGCAATTCGGAGACTTCCTCTATGTTGTCACGGTTTAGATCAAACCAGGCCATCGGCTTTATCCTAAGCGTCATGCTGGTCCTGTTGTTCGTCTACATCTGGACCCGGCCCTGGGCCCACCGCGAGATGCGCGACGGCTTCTTGCTTGGCTTCTTTCCGATGCTTGGCGTCGGGGCCATGCTGTTTTGCACGCTTGCCATGACCTTCGATCCGCTGCGCAAGGAAGTCCCCGAGGAACTGGCGAGCTACAGCCTGTATGACACCGCCAAGGCGTTGGTCATGGTCATCGGGGTGGGCATCTACTTTGCCATCATGCGCAAGATCGGTTTCGTACTTGTGACCCCGGTCTTCTTGTTCATCTACATGGGATGGTTCGGCGTTCGACCCTGGCGGACAAACCTGATCCTCGCCGTCTGCATTCCCTTGGCAACATATCTTCTGTTCAGCGTTTTGGGTGTCAGGTTGCCGAACGGCATCCTGCCCGCGCTGTTTTGATCGCGGGAGCGTCTCAATGAACGTCGATGCCTTTTACGAAGCCCTCTACCTGGTGTTCACCGTAGAGACGATGTTCTGGCTGTGCGTCGGCGTGTTTCTGGGTGTCGGTCTCGGGGCGATCCCGGGGTTGACCGCGTCCACCGGTATCGCGCTGATGCTGCCGCTGAGCTACCTGCTCGACATCACGGGCACGCTTGGCCTGCTGATCGGATTATACAAGGGCGCGGTGTTCGGCGGCTCCATATCAGCCATCAGCTTTGGCACGCCCGGAGCGCCCGACAGTGCCGCCACCGTCTATGACGGCTACAAGATGACCAAGAGGGGCAAGGGTCGAAAGGCGATCTTGATGGCCCTTTATTCTTCCGTCACGGCAGACCTGCTGTCCGACATCATCGTGATCCTCATCGCGCCGACGATCGCTTTGCTGGCGCTGCAATTCGGCCCGACCGAGCGGATGTGGCTGATGGTGGTGGCAATCACGCTTCTGGGGGCGCTGAGCGGGCGACACCTGGCCAAGGGCTTGCTGAGCGCGGGCATCGGTCTGTTCCTGGGAACGATCGGGACCGATCCGGTGAGCAGCGTACCACGCAATACCTTCGGACAGGTCTGGCTGCGGGACGGGTTGCACCTCGTGCCGCTCGTCATAGGCATCTTCGCCATGAGCCAGATGCTGGAGCAGGGACTGGACGTTCTGCGCAAGTCGAAGACGGTGCAGGTTTCCACCGAGAAGCTTGGGGATATCTTTGGCCGCAAGACCGAAGGCCTGACGTTCCGCGAATACATCAGCGCATGGCGCGAAATGGGTATCGGGCTGGGTGTCGGCACCTTCATCGGCGCATTGCCGGGCCTGGGCGCCACTGTCGCTTCCTTTCTGTCTTACGGAATCGCAAAGCAGGCTTTCCCCGAAAAGCGGATCGGCGAAGGCTCGATCTACGGCATTGCCGCCGCGGAAAGCGGGAACAACGCCACTGTTGGGCCGACGCTGGTTCCCTTGCTTGCCTTCGGCATTCCCGGCAGTTCGACCGCAGCGCTGATCGGCGCTGCACTGATGCTGCAGGGCGTGACACCGTCGCCACGCATGTTCACTCTGCACCCCGAAGTGATCTACGCCTTGTTCATGATCCTGTTCATCGGCAACTTCGTGAATCTCGGGATCGGCCGTGTCTTGTCGTTCTTTTACGCCCGGTTGGGTCAGCTCTCACCAAGCATCCTGGTGCCGACCATCATGGTGATGGCGGTGATCGGATCATATTCTGCGCGCGGCGACGTCTATGACATCTACATGATGCTCGGCCTTGGCTTTATGGGCTTTCTGATGCGGCGCATCGGGGTGCCGGAAGCGCCGCTCATCATCACCTTCCTGATCGCACCCATGCTGGAGGACAACCTGCGTCGCGCTCTTTTGATCAATCGCGGCGAGTGGATGCCGGCCATGTTCGGGTCCACCTTGGGCATCACCATGGCGGCCTTCGCGGCGCTCGTCATTGTCATAACGATCCGGGTGAACGTGGGCGCCAAGCTTGCCACGGTCGGCCGCATGTCGGGCGACACGGCGAAAAGCGATCGTGAGTGACCGAGACCGCAGCGGGCATTTGGACCGGACGGTTCCCGACCGCGACAGCGACCGCGCGCCCCGACGCAGCAGCTCTCTTGTGGAATCTGCGCGTTCCATGTCCGCTGCAGGGTGCCCTGGGCGTCAGACGGACTCCCGTCCTGTTTCATCACGAGTAGCGGATATCCTGCGTCCCGTGCCCGGCGCGCTGGCTGGCGCGTGGCGGGGATGACGTCGAAACGCAATCGCGACGGGCTTTATTCCGGCCAAAGGTGATTGGGGACCATCGCCTCGCCCCGTGCCAGCATCCTTGCGGTGCGCATCAGACCCGCCGACCGCAGATCAAGGCCTGCATTCGTCACCCGACACTCCATCGTCACGTCGATCGTGCCTGTTGCGTGTTCCAGGGCGATCACGAAGGGCGCGTCTCCATTGCCCGCGCCGTCGGGCATGCGGGCAATGCCGGCGGCGACCGATCCCGGCAGCATCAGGCACGCGGCGAAGCATTGCGCGCCGGTGACGGCCATTGTCGGATGCGTCTTCCATGGCATGAAATATCGCGCGGCTGCCGCACCGTCGCCTTGCGCGGGGGCTATGACCCCGAATTTGGGGACAACCTTGTCGGACACGTCGCCCAATCCCATCCGGCGGCCGGCCTCGCGCCGGATCGGTTCGAAACGCGCGAATAGCGCCGCGTCGGCATCCAGATCCTGGCTGGACTCGTGTCCGGTGATGCCCAGGTCTTCGGCGCGCGCGATGACCATGGGCATGGCCACGTCTATGCATGTGACATCGACACCGTCGATGGTTTCGCAGACATGGCCGGTCGGGAGCATGGCTCCGGTGCGCGATCCGATCGTGTCCATGAAGCGCAGTTCGACGGGCGCGGCACTGCCGGGCACGCCATGGATGCTCTGCTGTCCGGCATAGACCGGGCTGCCGTCCCGGATCTCGAAGACGGATTCGGCCCGCGCGCCCGTGTTCACCATGCGAATGCGCACCGTGGTTGTTCCGTCGGCGGGTTGGATCAGGCCAAGTTCCACCGCTGCAGGGCCGACACCGGACAGGATGTTGCCGCAGGTGGGCGCGTAATCGACCAGTTTCTTGTCAACGGCCACCTGGGCGAAGAAATAGTCGATGTCGGCCCAGTCGTCATCGGACCGTGACAGCATCGCGGTCTTGGTCGCGACCGGGTTCCCGCCGCCGAGCCCGTCGATGTTGAGCGGATGGCCCGCACCCATCATCGCGATGAGAACCGCCGACAGGGTTGCTTCGTCCTGGGGCAGGTCGGACCGGCGCATGTAGGGGCCACGTGACGTGCCGCCGCGCATGAAGACGAAGGGGATGCCTCTGAGATCACTCATGATGGTTCCTTGTACGGTTCAGCCGGGGATCAGCACATGGCCTTCGAACATCCGCCGGGCGGTTCGGTATACGGCGCCGTGACGTGCAACGATGGTGCCGTCGTCGCCAGCCGCAACATCGGCATCGACCTGCAGCACCCCGGAAGGCTGGCCAACCCTGATCGCGCCCGGGGCGACGCGTGCAAGGCGATGGGGCAGGCTGCCCGGCGTGCGCACCGCGACGGCCAGACATATGCCACCGGTCAGTGGCACGGCACGATGGGGCCGCCCGATCGAGATCATGCGCACGCCGATGTCGAAATCCTCCGGCGCGAGCGTGCGGCCCGACAGGGTCGGTGCGGTTTGCGGGGGCGAGATCATCGCCACTTTGGGTATGGACGGGATCGCGGCGGCTTCGGCCTCGGACCCGGCGATGCCCATGGCGACCGAAGCCGCCCGTCTGATCGATTCCAGCCGCTGGAGGCACAATGCGTCGGCCTCGATCGCATCCGGCAGCTCGGCGCCGGTCAGTCCAAGGCTTTGAGCCGCGACGAAGACGCAGGGATTGGCCGCATCGATCATCGTCACCTCGACCGGCCCAAGGCCGGGCACGTCGAGACTGTCCAGCGCGCGGCCGGTTGGAAGGAGACGCCCGGTACCAGCGCCACCGGGATCCAGGAACTCCAGACGGATCGGCGCGCCGCTGCCCGCTACGCCGTCCAGGATGAAATCGCCCTCCACGCAGGCCGTTCCGTTCTTTGTGGGGAACACCGCACGAATGACCTTGCGCGTGTTCGTGTTGTGGATGCGCACGACCGCCTCGCTGGCGGCAGGGGCCGGAACCAGCCCTTCCTCCAACGCGAAAGGGCCCATGGCCGATGACATGTTTCCGCAGTTTCCGCTGGTATCCACCGTATCGTCGGTCACGCCGATCTGGAAGAACGTGTAGTCAATATCGGCGTCCTCGCGGCTTGGGGGGCCCACGACGCAGACCTTGGAAAGGGACGATATTCCGCCACCCATCCCGTTGAGCTGCCGTCCGTTCGGGTCCGGCGATCCCATTGCCGACAGCATGACCCTGGGCCAGTCGGTCTCGGCGACCGGCAGATCCTTGCGATGGAATACGATAGCGTTGGATGTGCCGCCGCGCATGAATACGGCGGGGATACGCGTTTGCGCCATGATTGCGGTCCTCCACGGTGGATTGAGACTGCATGATTGTAGTAATGTCAACAGTTGTCAGATGGCGAAAAAGGGTTACGCTTGTTGCCATGCATCTCGGAAGGCAGGATAGTACGAGAGCAGGTTTCGCGGGGAGATGTTGGTGACAGGAACGCAGTTTGGCAAGGTTCAGGCCCGGTCCCTTGTGGACGGAGTGACCGAACAGTTGGAGGCGGCCATCATCGAAGGTCGCATCGCCCCGGGTGAACGCATCAGTGAACAGTCGCTCGCTGCCGTCCTGGGGGTAAGCCGAGGCCCATTGCGCGAAGCGGTGCGTCGTCTGGAAGGGCGCCGGTTGCTTGAGTATACCGTGAATATCGGCGTGCGGGTGGCCGAGCTTTCGACCGAGCGTCTGGAAAACCTCCTGCTTGTGCGCGAGGCCCTGGAAGGAATGGGGGCGAGACTGGCCGCCTCGCGTCTGACCAACCCGGAGCTCGATGATCTCGAATTGCTGATCGAAGGGCACGCCGAACAGGTCACGGCGCAGGCCGGCAACGGCTATTACCAGCAGTCGGGTGACTTTGATTTTCACTTCCGCATCGCCAAGGCGTCGGGCAATGATCTTCTTGTCTCGATGGTCTGCGGCGATCTGTATGACCTGTTGCGCATCTACCGTTACAAGTCTTCAACCATGCAGGGCCGCGCGGCCGCCGCGCTGGAGGAGCATCGCGCCATCGTTGCGGCATTGAAATCCCGTGATCCCGACGCCGCCGAACAGAGCATGCGCAGCCACATCATGAATGGCCGCGCCTACGCCTTGCTCGCCATGCAAAAGCGTGACGCGGAAAGTGTTGCCGGCTAGGCGAAGGGCAACAAGACGGGTTGAAATCAGCCCGTCACGGACATCAGGGCACCCATGTCGTCTCGGGCAATGCATCGCCGCTGACATGGGTCCCGGCACGGGGCTTTTCGGGGGTGTGACGCTCTGCCTGGCCAGCCATCATGCGCAGCACCAAGGCCATATCGGGCGCGCTATCCAATGTCTCGAGCCGCTCGAACACCGCGCCGCCCATGTCGGCGGGAAGTTGTGCGGCCTCGGCGCAGTCCATGAACTTGTCCCACATGGCCGAGGCCGATTTCGGGACAGCGCCGCCATCGGCCATCAGGTTGTCCAGACGCTCTGAAACGCGCTGCCCATCTGCGGTATGCACGATGACTTCCGCCGACCATTGGCTGGCTGCGTCATCGGCCATGTCCGGATGCGCGCGCGCCTCGACCCGCGACAACACATCGGTGATCCGGGCATCGGCAATTGCATCCTCGTCGAAATGCGACAGCTTCACCGCGCCGTCCAGCAATGCGCGGGCAACGACATATTGCACGCTGAACTTCGCCTGCAGTTCTGTGACCGGGTGCGGTGTGTCGGTATGCTTGAGCCGCCTGCCATGCGGCAAGATCTCAATTCGGGCGATATCTTCCGGCCGAAGCCTGGTCTTGGCGCGAAGATCGAGGGCCGCGCGGATTGCGGCATGGGTGCTGCCGCAGCACGGATAGGCCTTGACCGCGATGCCGTCATCCTCGAGCTCCAGCGGATCGGCCCAGTGATCGAACAGGCGATCCGCGTCATAGTTGCCAGCGCCGTTATATACTTCGAAAAACCCCTGGGGATGCTCGAAGGCGGCGGGGTTGGCGGTATATCCCTGCCGTGCCATCAGCGTCGCCAGCAGCCCGGCCCGGCTGCACATGCCGACATGGAAGGGCTTGGTCATCGTTCCGAAATTGGCTTTGACGCCCGAGGCTTGCGATACCGCCAGCGCAAGCGCAACGACGATCTGATCTTCGGATAAACGCAAAAGATGGGCCGTGGCCGCGGCTGCGCCGATGGTGCCCAGTGTGGCTGTAGGGTGCCATCCCTTGTCGTAATGGTGAAAGTGCACCGCGCGTGCCAGGCGGATCTCGGTCTCGACGCCGATGGCGTAGGCCGTCACGACAGCCTTGCCGCTCAGGTTCTCGGCCTCCGCCAAGGCGAAAAGGGCAGGGACCAGTGGCGCCGACTGGTGCCCGCCGAAAACGCTGCTGAAATCGTCGTAATCCAGCGCATGCGATGCGGTGCCATTGATCAGCGCGGCATCCAGCATGGATCCCTTGCCGGCCAGTCCGATCAGCGTGGACGGCCCCGGGGCATCGCAGATGCCCGGCACCGCACGCAGCTTTTGCACGCAGGGCTCACGAGCCCCGGCGAGGGTCACCGCGACGGTGTCCAGGATGCCGATCAGCGCCCGTTCACGCGCCTTGGGGGTGATCTGCCCCGGATCGAAAGCCGCCACTTTCGCGGCGAGCCTCTGGGCGATTGTTCTCGGTTCGGTCATGGTTCCCCCTTTTGGGATCATCCCTGCGCTGCGGCTGCGGCCGATCTGCCGGCGATCCGGCCGAAGGTCGCGCCTGACACAAGGCCCGTTCCAGCCGGGTAATTGTCGTAGAAGAGACCGCCCACCATTTCGCCGCAACAAAAAAGCCCCGGGATCGGGCGCCAGTCCGTGCCGACGATCTGCGCGTCTTCCGTGACCTTGAGGCCGCCGAAGGTGAACGTGATGCCGCCGGTGGCCGAATAGGCGTGGTACGGGGGCTTGTCGAGGCGCAGGGCCCAGTTGGTCTTGGGTTGTGCCAGGTCGCCCGTCGTCGCCAGGCCATCCTTGCGTGAGGGGTCATAGCCTTCTTCGGCCCCACGCGCCGCCGCATTGTATTCTTGCAAGGTCCGCAACGCCTGGGCCTTGTCCTCAAAGTCCAGAAGATCCACCAGGTCATCCAGCGTATCGGCCACGATGGGGTCCGATGTGGAATAGCGCGCTTCAAGCAGATGCAGGGTCTGGCTGTCGAATATCTGCCACGCCTTTGCGCCGGGTTCCGCAAGGATCGCGCGGCCAAACTTGGCATAGGTGAACAGGGCACCATCCTCGCCCTCGTCGACGAAGCGATGACCCCGGCGGTTCAGCATGACGCCATAGACATAGCTCAGCCGGTTCGACCTGTCGGTCATTTCGCGCGGGGCGAACTCGCCCCAGTCGGCGCTGATCGGTGTCGCGTGACACCCCGACCACTGACCCCATGGCATCGCGCCGATCTCCATCGCCATGCGCAGTCCGTCACCCTGGTTATGGGGCGTGCCGCGCACCTTCGCGTTCCCGATATTCGGCCCGATATGTTGCGTGCGCATCTGCACGTTGGCCTCGAAACCGCCGGCGCCAAGCACCACGGCCTTTGCGGTCAGCGATTGCATGCCGTCATCGTCGCGCACCTGAACGCCGCATACCTTTCCCTGGTCATCTACCAAAAGGGACCGTGCCGCCGACCCGTAGCGGATTTCGACGCCCATTGCCTCGGCGGTCGAGAACCAGGCGCGCGACAGGCCGACACCTTCGTGCTTGGCCCGCACCACCAGGCCGCGCGCCCATATCACCTTGTTGTCCTTCTTCACCGCCGAAAGGCTCAGCGCGGGTTCCATGGGAACACGCCCGACCTCGTTCATCCAGAACACCGTGTCCTTGGAATTGCGCACCAGCAGGTCCGACAGCATCGGATCCGTCCGTCCGCCCGTGACCCGCATCAGGTCGCCGTGATAATCCTCGTAGGGATAGGGTGCGATGCCGTCATAGAAATCCTCGATCTGGTCTTCCGCGTCAGGGACCAGCGGGGCGATGTCATGGGGATCATCGAAGGCAAAGCGCAGGACGCCACCTGACCAGTGGGTGTTGCCGCCGCGCATTTCGCGCGGGGCCTTTTCAAGCACCACGACCCGTTCGGCGCCGTTTTCCCTTGCTGAAACCGCAGCGGCCAGCGCCGCGTTTCCGGCCCCGACAACAATCACGTCGTAGTCAGCCATCCAATTTTTCCCTTCCCTGATCGTCAAAATGCGCCGGGGCGCTTTCGACCCTATGTGCGGGAGGTTCCCCATCAAACTGAAAATTGTCAACAGTTTTCACATTTCGCGTGACGGATCGCTCTGTCGGCCATAGGTTGAAGGCAGGAGGGCCGGAAGTGAAAGGTACAGGTCGATGAAGGATCAAGTGACTCAAAACGCGCCATCGAAGGCGCTTGCCCATTTTGCCGCATCGTTGAGCATCGACGACGTGCCGGAGCGGACACGAAACCGGGCGCGGCTCCATGTGCTTGATGGACTGGGGCTGGCGCTTGCCTCCAGGGCGCATCCCTATGCCGACAGCACGCTGGCCGCGGTAAAAGAGTTGTCGGACGGGGGCGGCACTTGCAGCATCATCGGCCAGTCCGCCCGCGCGACGGTGCGGGACGCCGCGCTGGCGAACGGCATTCTGATCCATGGGCTCGACTTCGACGATACCCATCAGCAGGCAATCGTGCACCCGACGGCCGCCTGCCTTCCCGCCGCACTCGGCGTGGCCGAAGCCGCCGATCTGACCGGTCGCGATCTGCTGGCAGCCTATTGCATAGGGATGGAAGCTGCGATTCGCATCGGTGCAGCCGTCAAGGGCGGCTTTCACCACACAGGGTTTCACGCGACGGGCATCGTTGCTCATTTCGCGAGCGCGCTGGCAGCCGGGCGGCTGATGGGTCTGAACGCCGCCGAACTGGTCTACGCGCAGGGCATCGCGGCCAGCACCGCCTCGGGGGTGCAGGTCTTCCTTGAAGAAGGCGCCTGGACCAAACGATTCCATCCCGGTTGGGCGGCGGTTGCCGGCATTACCGCAGCCACACTTGCACGCCACCATTTCCGGGGCCCGACACGGGCCTACGAGGGCAGGTTCGGGTTGTTCGATACCCATCTTCAGGGGGATCACCACGACCTTGATCTTGCGGTTCTGTCCGACGAACTTGGCACCCGCTGGATGATGACGGATACGGCGTTGAAACCCTATCCGGTCTGCCACTTCATCCACGGGGCAGCCGACGCGGCAATCGATGCGCGGCGCGAAATCGGCGACGCCGCGATAGAGGCCGTCGAAATTCGCCTGCCCTCAGACACCTTGCCCATCGTGGCCGAACCTGAGGACGCAAAGCGGGCCGCTGCGACGGAATACGAAGCCAAGTTCAGCGCGCACTACGTGGTCGCGACCTGCCTCTTGCGAGGTGCATTCGGGCTGTCCGACCTGACGCCCGAAGCCCTCGCCGACCCAGCGACCAAGTCATTGGCGGCGCGCTGCACCTGCGTCACCGATCCTGAAAGCGCCTTTCCAACCTATTTTTCGGGGGGTGTCCGCGTGCGCCTTGCCGACGGGCGCGAAATCGACAGGCACGTGCGTATCAACAGCGGCGCCGGCGAACGCATGATGCATGTCGAGGCAGTCTCGGCAAAGTTCCATGCCAATGCCGACCCGGTGATCGGCGGCGAACGGGCGGGCCTTTTGCGCGACACGATCCTGGGGATCGAGCAGGCCAGCGCACGTGACCTCGCGGCTGCGTTCAGAGGGTAGCGCAATGCCCGCCACGCTGACCGGCGCGTTTGTCGCCAATCTGATCGAAATCCATGCAACCGCGCTGGCCCGACCCGGCGCCATCGCGCGGATGGATGATCTGGTGATGGACGGGATTGCCGTGGGCCTGGCCGGCGCGAACGAACCCGGACCGGCTTTGTTGGCGGATCAGGCGCGCGGCATGATGGGCGGGGCAGAACCCGCCGGTGCGACATTGCTGGCGCGCGAGGGGCTGCTGCCGCCGGTGGTGGCCGCGCGGATCAACGGCGCGGCAATGCACGTTCTCGACTACGAGCCGATGTGGAACCCGGCCAACCACGCGGTGTCCACCGTCCTGCCTGCCCTCCTGGCCTTGGCGGAAACGGACGGGGCCGCTGCCATGGACGGCCCGGCGGTCCTTGCGGCCTTTGCCACCGGCATCGAGGCGCAGGCCCGACTGCGGCGCGCCTCGCGTCAGTTCGAACCGGGCGATCTGGTCTTTCATCCGCCAAGCGTCGTGGGGCCCATCGGCTCTGCGATTGCGTGCGGGCTGCTGTTGCGGCTTGACGCCGAGGCCCTGTGCCATGCTGTGGGGATCGCGGCGTCGCGCGCGGGGGGCGTGTTGATCAATGTCGGAAGCATGACCAAGGCATTGCATTGTGGCGCCGCCGCAGCCGATGGGCTGGAGGCGGCACAACTCGCCGCGCGTGGGTTCACGGCCGACCCGGATGTTCTGGATGGGCCACGCGGTTACTTGCGCGCGTTCTTTGGCGATGACACCGACAACGACGCGCTGACCGTCGATGCGCCGCTGGCGGCGACGGACCCCGGCCCGGCCTTCAAGTTCTACCCCAGTCAATATGGAACGCATTTCGTGATATCCGCCGCGCTCGCACTCAGGGCATCCCTGCCGGATGATGCGCGGATCGAAACGGTGACCATCACATGCCCGCCCATGCCCTATGTCGATCGGCCATCGCCCGCATCGGGGCTGGCTGGGAAATTCAGCTTTCAGTATGTCGCGGCGGTGGCCCTGCTGGATGGACGGGTCAACCTTGCCAGCTTTACCGACGCCCGGCGCTTTCGTGCGGACGTCGAGGCGTTGCTGACGCGCATCAAGATCAAATCCGATCCCGGCCGGGAGGGGCGCTTTGATAGAATGCGTGTCGATCTGGAAGTGCAGCTCGCCGGCGGGGCCACGAGACGTTCCATGTGCGATGGCCCTGACGGGATTTGGGGACGGCCCGTGACCGGCGACCGGCTGGCGACGAAGGCGCGCGATTGCCTCGTGGCGGCACAGATGCCGGCGGATTTACTGCATGAATTGACGCATGTGTCCCGTCTCGATGCAACGGCCCTGCGTCGTCTGATCGGCCGCCTTGGCCGCGAGGCGAGGTGAGGCAGGTCCACCGGCGCGCCGGGATGCGCCGGTTCCGGTCGCACCGGTTGGAGGCCGGTTTCGGACGCACCCCCTGCAAGAGACGCATCAGACCTGTCCCGGCACCATCATGATGGCTGGTGCGCTTTGCAGGGCCTGCGGCGATCCGTGTTGCCCGCGCGGCCAACCAGGCGGCCCGGCTTATGCCTTCACGCCGCGTGCAAGGCTGATCAACCGGGCGTTTTCCAGCGCGATGACGCTTTGTTCGGCAAATCCGCCTGCCAGCCTCAGCGCGTCCTCAGAGAAGGGCCGGACCGTCTGACGATAGATGCAAAACGCCCCGACGAGCCGTTCGGCCGCAAGCATCGGGATGGCGGCAAAGGATCGCGCGCCGCCAAGATCGGCGGTCGCGAAACGCAGCGGATCGTTCGATCGATAGAGCGCTTCGGATTTCACGTCGATGATGTTCACCACCTGCCGTTGAACGATCATCCGGCCAAGACCGGTTTGCGGGGTGACCGTGACGGCGCCGTTGGCATCAAGCCATTCCTGAAACGCCGTGGGGATACCGCGCGCGAAACTGGCCCGGAATTGGTTCTTGCCGAGGTATTCGAACAATATGCCGTATTCCGCGTCGCACATCTCGAGCGTGTAATTCAGGACACGTGGCATCACCACGTCCAGGTTGCCCTGCGACGCGCTGATGATCCGCAACACCTCGCTCAGGGCCTTTTCACGACTGATGGCTTCTTCGAGGCTCAGCGCAAGCTCGGATATGATGGCGCTGAGTTCGGATTCGTTGCGTGGCTCGGACGCATCCCCCTTCAGGCGCGTCGCGAGTTCCAGCTTCGAGGACACCTGCAGTTTCCGGTAAATCGTGGCCAGATGCGTGCGCACCGTCGACGGAGCAAGACACAGCATGCCCGCGATGTCCTGGTAACTTGATCCCGCCGCGTAGGCCTGCGCGATCTGAAATTCCCTGGCGCTCAGGGTGCCGTTGTCCAACACGCGACTGGCTCCTTTGCCTGATGTCCGGATAGGGCTGGAACGTGTCCGACACCACGATGGGCCATCCGGATGCAGTAGGCAAATACTGCATGGCCCGGGCATCAATTACTACACTTGCCCGATATCCGGACCGCCGCGCCGCCTGTAAGGTCGTT
>Ga0102941_1000949_pt1 | contig 13726 bp, 14 predicted proteins | sample SalPonR2_C_D2_MG_FD_79281 | JGI IMG/M metagenome (GOLD analysis project Ga0102941, IMG submission 79281) | Salt pond soil microbial communities from South San Francisco under conditions of wetland restoration - Salt Pond MetaG R2_C_D2_MG | ecosystem: Environmental > Aquatic > Marine > Intertidal... | reverse complement strand
TGCGGGACACCCCCGGGACCACGTCCGGCACCAGTTCGGGCGCCAGCTCGAGGGCCAGCTCGGGGACCAGCTCTGGAGCCAGCTCGGGGGCCAGCTCAGGGGCCAGCTCAGGGACCAGCTCTGGGACCAGCTCTGGGGCCAGCTCGGGGGCCAGCTCTGGGACCAGCTCTGGGACCAGCTCGGGGGCCAGCTCGGGGGCCAGCTCGGGGACCAGCTCTGGGGCCAGCTCAGGGACCAGCTCAGGGGCCAGTTCGGGGGCCAGCTCAGGGGCCAGCTCGGGGAATCAAAACTCCGTTACACGGGCACTAATTTTTGGGGCGGCTGGGACTATTATTGGGCGTACTGTGACGGGATGCAGCGCGTTGGCGCGATCTGCAAGGATGCGAAACTATCCGCTCAGCTCGATAACCACATGACCATTATGAAATCCATTGGGCCTTGGTATCCATTCAATGACTTCGTGATCATGACGGACCGTCCAGAAGTGATTAAGCGCGATGATGACGGACGCCTGCACGCAGAGCATGGTCCGGCGCTAAAGTATCGCGACGGTTACGAGCTGCACGCCTTGGATGGTGTTCGAGTTCCGCAGGAATGGACCGCAGGGAAATTCCCCCCATCCGCAGAAATTCTCAATCTTACCAACCCAGAACAGCGAGCCGTGGCCTGCAAATATGTTGGCTGGCACACGATGCTCGAAGGCTTGGATGCCAAGCTAGTGAATGAGGACGAAGACCCTTTGATTGGCTCTCTGTTCCGCTTCGACTTCGAGACTGAGGAAGAAACGATTGAGCGGGGATGCCTTGTGTATCTCTGCGCCACAGGGCGCATTATGTCGTCCCTAGTGTCCTCTCACTTCAATACAGCCCTTGCTGCTAATGCATGGATGCAAGGACTTGATACCGATCAGCTTCGGCTGATGGAAACCCGTGCCTAAACCTTGAAAGGAAATCACAATGACTGAAGTAAAATCTGTAATTGATCGCATGAAAGCAAAGGCTGGCGACCGCATCACCGGCCTGCCGGACAATGTGTCAAAGCTTGGTGCCCATGGCGAGATTACATTCGTTCGCGTAGATGCCTTACTTGATGGCTTTGCGGGCGTCCCAGCGATCAATGGCGAGCATATTGTTGCCCACTCTGAAACTGGCCATCACCACGTTCTTGAGGCTCCTGGCGTTGAATACATGCCTGACGCTGAAGACGCTATGGTTGCTTGGGTCCGCATTCAGAACGGCGATGGTGCGAAGCTGAAGCACAAGCGTTCCAACGATACGCATCGGACGCTGACGATTGAGCCGGGCCTGTACCGCATCAATCACGCTCGTGAGGAAGACATCCTCGGTGAAATTAGACGGGTGGCTGATTAGCCACCCCAACACTCCAGGGTAAGTAAAACAATGAAACCCGCAATAATTTTAAGTTTAGTCATGGTTGCTGGGTGTCAATATATGCCTTGGCACGCACAGACACGCACAGACGGGCCAGCAAGGGGCGCGGTGACTGTCAAGCCGCCTGAAAAGCCAGAAACGCCGCCTAACCCCCCTCAAAAGCCCGTCATTGAGCGAAAAGGCAAAAGCTTTCAGTTGCCTGACAACGCGCAAACCTCGCGGAAAGACCTGTTTCGCCTGGTTAACGCGCTTGAACGCGCTTACGTGGCGTTGGACTTCCAAAAGCCTTACCCGCTTATTCGTATCGTGAACCGGCGACATAAGGCTTTAGAGAAGGGCGCGATTGCAGCCGCCATAATTGACGACTTGGGCAAGGAATACCTCTATTTTCAGAGAAAGCAATTGCGAATCGGTGCGCCGATTGACGGGCTTGTAATTCATGAACTTTCTCACTTGAAGGCATGGCGTCTGCACGGAACCGGCATCTCAGTGCATGGCCATGAGTTTAACAGCATTTGCCGGAAAGCCGCCACAAGCTCAGACTGCGAAGCAGAAGGGTAGCCGTTAGTAAATGCCGGGGCGCTTTGGGCTGGGGGGCACTGATGGGGAGCGCCCCGGCATGTCAAAGCCGCAAATTGCAGTCTTAACAATTCCCATATAGTCGGTTTAGCTCGCTTCCGCAACGATTGTTACACCGTCTTTTTCAGGCTCTACCGCGATCGACTTAGTTTCGCTTAAGCCTTTCAAGACGTTATCGCCAACAGATAACAACATTGAAAGCGCCTCATCTGGCCGCATCGGCGCCGGAACATGGCACCCCTGCATCATAGCACCGTACATTTCCATAATTTGCCGCTCATATTGGACCACATCTGGCGAGCATTCCCGGCCAGCGCAGCCGTATTGATAAGCCACCTGCGCCGCATAGTTGATTCTATCGCAGCGCCGGTCATCCAGGTAATGAGAATGCACATGCAGGACGTAGGGCGTGTAGAATGCCACCAGGACGCTTGCGAGCCATGCGGCAGGCTTCCAGTTGCGCCGAGCAAAGCCAGCGCACCACCATAGCGGAGCGCCAATCCATGCGGGTAAATGTATCTTGTGGGCTGGCGCCGGAGCGGGTTTCTTTACAGCTCGCCGCATAACGACACCCACGCGGCAGCCTCTCCCGCCCGTTCGTTGCGCTCTTCTTGCGTCATAAGGTTGAAAGCAGAGCGAGCGAGCTTTTCAGGCTTCAGCGCCTCACACGCTGCATCGCGGCTGATGATCTGTTCTTCTTTGACCAGCTCTTTAATCGTCGAAGAGGACGGCGGCAAGGTCGTCTGGCACGCTGCTATCGTCAGCATAGTTAGCGGCAACAGCAGCAGCCCTAGCCGCCTGCGCCCGTTTGATAATGTCAGTTCCATTGTCTCGAATGTCCTCTATTACCTCAATTTCTTTCTCGCGCGCCTTAATCTTTTGACGCGATGACCCGACACTACGTTGATACGCATTGTTTGCGAACCAGATCAGGAGAATAACCCCCACTGTCAGGATGATTTGCGCCGCTTTGGATTGGCGCACGAAGTCGAAGGCAGCGAAAAAGGGCGTCATTCAAGCACCGTGTCTGCATCCTCTTCGCCCCAGCGCTGTAGGTACATGCCCCACAGATAGACCAGGCCAGCAAAGACAAGCATTCCTAGCAGGACGTAACCGATGGTTGCCGTGCCGTATTTATCAGCCGCATCCAGGACAGGCTTAACCGCCCCGATTTGTTCAGCAGCCATGCCAGCAACCGCAGCGCCGCCCATGACGCCGCCTATTTTCTTGTTTGCAAACCCGTTGCCGCGCTTGGATTGCCCGATTTTCTTGGTTTTCACGTCCGTTTTCGCTTCGTCAGACAGGTACGGCACCTGCGAAACTGATCGAACCTCTTTGACCGGACGCACTTTCTTCACAGGCACAACCTGCGGCGAGACTGGGTCACCCCCCTTCTGTTCAAGGCTGCGCAACTGGCCAGTGTTGAGCCAAGCAACCATTTCTTTGTCAGAATAAAGCGCCCAATCGGCAGGCAGCTCCGGCAGTGCCTCACGTTTTGGGGTTTCTTTGATAACCGGATCAAGAACCGGCGACGAAGCGTCCAGAGCGTCACGCCAGGACGTAGACTGGTCAGAAACCATCACATCGTAATAGTAATCAGCGCCGCGCGTCGTGGTCATCTTTTTAAGTTTGATATTGTTTGAATCCGCAGCAAAGGCTGGATCGCGCTTCATAAACAAAAGCGCCGCATACATCGATCGGCGATAAAGCCCACGAAACAGCTTGAACCACGCAACGCCCTTGGGCAGCTCTTCACCATCAGGACCGCGCACAGGCTTGCCATCAGGCCCAGGTTGCCCGCCGTGCATTGTGTCGCCCTTCCAAAGCAGGAAAGCCGCTGCAGCGTTCTCGAAATTGCCCGCGCGCAGCTCTTTAACGACTGTAGACCGCGCAAACCCGCTTTTGCCAATGTTCCAGCAAAGCAGGCCTAGGCCGTCAAACATGATTTGTGTGATTTTCGGGTTTAGATCGCCCAGAACCTTTTCAACATGAGCCGCATAGTCTTCTTTGCCCTCATTGTAGAGCGCCGCGGCTTCCTCTTCGGTCCAGGTCTGGCCTTCATAGACAGGCTCGCCGTTGATCTCAATGCGGCCATTGGGGCCAGTCCAGACGCCGCCACTATCGCGTTCAGCCTCAAGAATCATGCCGCCCGTTCGGCTTCCCTCAAAATGAGCGATACCCGCTGCAAACCATTTACCGAAATTGCGTGCCATCAGTCAGCCCCTATAACTTTGAACCTCTCTTCAGAGTCCAAATCTTGCCCATAAACGCTAAGGGAACCATCAGGCAGAACCTCAAACGTCAGCTCGACACTAGCACTACCCTTAGGTTGTGGCAAAATTGTTGCTACATGCTGCCCAATAAGCTCATTGGTGCTAGCCTTTTTGTTCTGGCCACGCATCACCGCAATTGGTAATTCCGTTTGGTTTTTGGCCCGGTTGCTCAGAACGCGGGTTTCTATTGTGCCCGCTTCGGCGCCCTTTGGAATGAACAGGATAAACTCATCTCGGGCTCCCGCAATGCCGTAAGCATGGCCGCTAATCTGGTCATAGCTACGCCGGTCAGGAAGCCGCCCATCTTTCTCAGCCGCCACAATCGCAGCGCCGCGAGCAATCGCCGTGTCAGGGCTGATCGTGTCGCGTATCTTTTTAGGGCTGAAATAGTTCGACAATGCCGCACGGATCGCAGGAACACGGGTCATACCGCCAACAAGCACCACGTCTTGAACCTGTTCAGGCGCAACGCCAGCGTCTGCCAAAGCGCTTTTAACCATGTCCATTGCGCGATCGATCAAGTCCTGCACCATGCCTTCGAACTGGATTCTGGTCAGATCGTATTTCACATCGATAAAAGCGCCCGCGCCTTCAGTGTCTAGCGCGCCGTCTTCAACAAAGACTTTAACCGACTCCGAATCGGTCAGCTCTTTTTTGCCATCCTCGACGGCTGGCCGCATTTTCAGCATTGAAATAGGCTTAGAACGCAAATCAATCTGCGTATCTTTTAGAAATTCCTCGACAATGAAAGATTCTATGCGCCGGTCAAAGTCAATGCCGCCCAGATGCTGCGAGCCATCCTTAGACAGAGGTGTCAGCTTATCCCCGCCCGTATCCATCAGAACAACGTCAAGCGTGCCGCCGCCCATGTCGAACACCAGGACGCGCCTAAAACTGCCCTTGTCGAAGCTATAAGCGATTGCAGCGGCTTCAGGCTCACTCAGAAGCGTTATCTTGTTGCGCTTCCAGCCAGCAATTTCTGCCGCCTCATATGTCGCCTCGACTTGATCGGGCGTGTATCCGGCAGGAATTGTGATAACCGCGCCTTTGACTTTCTTGCCCAGGCGGCGCTCGGCAGCAACGCGAATGGCCTGCAGAACCTGCCCCGCCAGCAATTGCGGCGTGAACAGCACGTTATCCGGACCCATAAAGACACTGTTCATGTCCTCGTCTACGTCCATTTGTTCCTCTAAGGCTTCGCCTTCAGGAACCTTGCGGCCCATTTCGCGCTTAATGTTCGTGAACACATAGCGCGCCTCTTCTTTGCGGCCCCGGATAAGGCGCTTGAGAGCGTTTGAGCCTACAATAAACGTGCCATCAGGATTGGCAGCAACCACGCTAGGCATGGTGTTTTGGCCGCTCGACGCCTCAATAACCAGCTCTTTTCCGGCGTCATTGAAAACCGCGCAAGAATTGGTTGTGCCGAAGTCGATTCCTATAAGATTATCCATTAGCCCAGCACCTTCAGTTTAGCAGGAATGAGAATCTTGGACGCATCGCGCCCTTGCTTGTTATGCTTGCGCGCCGCAGCGCCTAGCTTGCCGTTAAGCTGCGCCTTTGTCTTTTCTGGCTCATTCTCTTGATCCAGAGCGCTTTTGCGCGTGCCGGTCACAACAAACAGCCAGAGACCTAGCGAACGCCCGCCCTCGGCCACCCAGAGCATAACCTCAATCCAGACGCCCGCTTGTCGGTTTTGTCTGGCCTCATCAGCGAACACCGCAGCCAACACAGCCGCGTTTTCGTCATCGCTAACGGCTTCTGTCTCAGTAGGCCCGGAAATGATACCAGACCGCAACCGCGCTTCTTGAGCGTTCAGCGTGGCAAGCTTGTTGCGCAAGTCTTCACCCATAGACCGCATGGCTTTCTCAGTCTCACCGCCGATCCTGCCGTCAACCTGAAAAAAATAGTAACCGTTCGAAATAAGCATTTGTTGCATTTCAGCGATTTTCTCAGGGCTTTGCGCCTCTAATAAGCGTTGCTGGCGCTCGGCCTCGATAATGTCGCCCTGCACATCCGCGAGCATTTGCGGCAAAGCGTCCTGCGTTGCCGTTTCGCGGCCCTCGATCGCTTTAGCCTCTTTGCCCTTAATCTCAGACTTCGCCTCTAATAGCGTGGCATTTGTCTTCAGCTCGGGGAAAATCTCTTTAGCGGCGTATTTGCCGTTCTGCACACAGACCCAGGCCAGCCCGAAAAACACAATGATACCGAGCACAAGCCGCAGCCGGGAAGGCGCAACCAGGGCGCGCACAAGCGCCACTGCGGCCATAAGCTCCAAACCCGCCAGCAAGACACCAAACGCGCCCGCAGCAAGCACCCCTAGCGCTGTTGTGGGCTCAGATCGGGAAATCGCGCCGACGACATTAAACACCGCAAGCGCAAGTGTGATTGTAACCGTGCCAATGAAGGCGATTGCCTGGGTTACGTCTTCTTCGTTTTCGTGGCGTAGAAACGGAATAGCCATATCAGCCCCCTAAGTCCGTTATTGAATCAGCGGCGCGCTTCAATTCGTGCGCACCAGGACTGTCACTGCCAAAGAACGTAAGATAAGCGCTCGCCGCAGCGGTAATCAGAATTAACAAACCCGTAGCATAGCCGACCCACTTAAAGAACACCTCCATGCGTGAAGCGCGCGCTTTGACTTCTTTTTCGCGTTCGGCCTCCTCATAGGCGCGGATTGCAGCCAGCTCTTCGCGCACCAGCTCCGGCAACTTGTCATCCAGAGATCGGTTAACCGCCGCATCGATCGCGCCAGGCAGGTTTGTTAGCGTATTTTGATTGTTGCTTTCGACGCGCTCCATAGTCTGCCCCAGCACCCCGGAAGCAACGCGCTCTAGCTCGTCTTTGTCGGCCTTATCCTTGACGAGCGCCCTAGTCTCTAGGAATAGGTCGCGCATGGCGTGCAACACTTTCTTTAATTCGTCGCCTGAAATCATCAGTCTAGCCCCACTAAGAACACCCTGTCTGCGACATTTAGTCTATACTTTCTACCATTCCATACACCTTTAACCCCCGTTGTTGGTGAGACGTAATGCTCAGACAGGCGCCCGTATTCATCGAGCTTGCCAGGCTCAAACGGGATTCCGTTAATGATTTTCATGTCATTTTCGAAAAACTCCGCGCCGACTTCATACCCCCAGTATTGCAAATCGGTTTTGCCGATATAGAGCGAGCGTTTCCCGGCGAGCAATACGCGGTCGTATTGGTCGGAAACCTCTTGCATTATAAGGCGATCAGGGCGCGGGAAATACTCTTTAATGAACGCCATGCCGCTATGCTGGCGGAACACCTCAAAGAACGGTTTCGACGCCTCAACAGAGTCAATGACCCTACTGAAAAGTTCGTTGAAGCGGTCTAGGGCTTCGTCATCGCCAGCCATACCACCACATTAACCCATGAAGCTATAAAACTGACCGCGCAGCTTTTCCCGGCGTTTGTCTTCTGCATGATTGAGCGCAACTTTGCTTTGTTGCAACTCTTCAAATTCGCCCAGGAGCCGTTTGTCTGTGTCTTCGAGCGATTGATCGGTCTCAGCGTTAAACTCATCCTCAAGGAATGACACGCCGAACGTATAAGGCACCTCGCGCGGTTCGTCGGCCTGGAATGCCTCTTGCGCCGCTTCCAGCTCTTCAAGCACCTTTTCAGACACCACGGCTTTGACTTCCGGTTCATCGACAGGATCGACCTTGACCAGAGACACGCCGAGACGCGCCGCCAGGTTGATTGCAATGTTGCGCGCGTCATTTGCTGCCGCCCGCACCTCATTGTGGCCGATTGCGCCCAGGTCGGACCCTTCAGCGCCCTCCGTTGCGTTTAGAACGTCCTGCGCTTCTTTGGAAACAAGCTCCAAAGCCGCTACCAGCTCTTTAGTTTCTGCTACTGCGCTCATTTTTAGCCCCTAGTCTATGCTATAGTTGAAGACATCGATGTCCTGATCGCCGGTTTCATTGCGTACCGTGATGGTCCCCGAGTCCGTAGAGAAGTTTACTGCCTGAAATTGAAGGGATTCGCCAGCAGACATCGAAAAGTCGCTGCCCACAATTGTATATCCGCCGGTGCCGTTCAGGCGATAACTTACGACTGAGCTCCCTGTCGCCACAACTGAAACAGTGATCGAGCCAGAAAACCCGTCAAAGGTCTCATCTGTCGAGGTCGCAATGCCGCTGCCGGAAATGTCCGCCCATGAAGGGACAGGGGACACCTGCTTATTTCCCGTCTTTCCCGTCATGGCGGCAAGGGTTGCGATTAAAGGCACTAGCTCACGTCTCCTGAAATGTAACACGTAGAGGCTGTTGTGTAGACCACGCCCGCCGCTCCCCGTATGGACAGAGTGGCGCTGGCAACGTTCAAGCCGTTTACAAACATGGTTAGGCCCGAGCCTCTTGTGATCGTCCGAGAGGTCGAGCCGTTCGCGAACGCTGCGTGACATCCCGCCGTTGCCGTGGGCATTGTGATGTTACCGGACACGGCGTTGATATGCCCTCTCAGGTGGGTTCCATCTACCAGCGTCCCACTGACTGAGCTATTAGCCGTCGCTCTGCCTTGAATTTGGCCTTCAACATCCAGTGTCGCGCTGGGAGAAATTGTACCAATCCCGACATTGTTTCCCTCAGGCTGAAGAATTAACGAGCGGGCTGATACAAGCTCATTCGACCAAGCCTGAATGGTACTGTAGCGGTTCGTAAATGCGCCATCATCGCGGCCATTGCGAATTTCAAGGGCGCCCATATTGACAGTAGGATGCCGGAAAATAGCGGTGCGACTGGTTTGGTCATCGCCTTCGTTTGCGCCCCCAACTTCGAGCATGGCGGAGGGGGCCGAGCTGTTAATTCCCAATTCACCCGCTGCGGTAAGAATCATTAAGTTACTGGACGCATCCCTAAACAAAATCGACCCATCGCTGTACTGGTACCGAATTGCGCCAACTAGCGAGCCAGCAGTATTAAGGAACCGAAGCCGTGTTGTTTCCGTGTCGGAAGCTGGGCGGAAATCAAAAATCGGGGTTGATCTCTGCATAACCATATTGCCCGTTAAAGTCCCCCCAGTCAGGGGGAGGTAGTCCGCCGCCGCCTCGAGCGCCATCGTGTCCAGGCCCAGATTGCTCCGCGCGGTCGAAGCGCTATCAACATCGCTTAAATTATTCGACGGCTGCAAAAACGCACTTGTTGCCTGCGTGGCGGCAGTACCAAGCCCTAAATTTGTTCTTGCAGTCGAGGCGCTATCAACATCGCTTAGATTGTTACTGCCCAACATGTCGCCATCGCCAGAGCCGTCGCCCGTGCCCGCGCCGATTGTCGCCCGAACCGTCGCAGCGTCCGCATCATCCAGAATTGTCCGCGCAAAGGCGCTAAGGTCTGCAACTGCGTAAGTATCTGCCGCAGTCGTATAAACCATCTTGTTTGCGGCAGTCGTAAGCCCGGCGATCGACAAAAGCCCCGCATCATAGGCTTGCACATCAGTGCCGATTTCCAGCCCTAGCGCCGTTCGAGCCGCTGATGCAGTCGTCGCGCCGGTCCCGCCTTTGACGATTGGGCGCGCCGTGTTCAGCGTCGCCTCAATGTCCGCCATGATGGAATTAAACTTTGTAGAACTAATTGCAGCGCCGGTTACCGCCGCCGTGTTCGATGGTAGCGAATACTCGCCAGACCCATTGCGCGCCATTGCCGCCCCTCATTCATGCCAAATTACCTGCGGGCAGTGTAACCAATTTGCAGAAATAAACAATTCTCAGAAAATTTTATGAAAAAGCGCATTTTATTGTTGACATTATTGTGCCGAGTTGGCACATAGAAGGAGCGGAGGAAGTGGGCTTCAATCATCTTCCCCCGCCCTAGATCGCAAAACGGAGACTAACCCAATGGCGACCCAAAAAACAAATAACACACACGCACACGACTTTAAAGGCAGAGAATTGACAGCGGTAGCCGTAACGGTTGCCGCCATCGGGAGCGCATCCCTTAACACATGGGGCGCGTTTCACATCTTTCCTAACCCATTCGTAGGCTGGATCATTGCAGGCGTAATCCTGTCTTGTGAGGCCTTCGCCTTCCTGGTCCCCCGTCACATCGTAAAAGATTGGGATGACCGGCACTACTGGAAGGCTCGCGGCGCAGCATTTATGCTTATGTTCGCGATTGCAGGCTGTGTCTTCTCAGGTAAGCACGCTTTCGGCGTCCTGTTCCTTGAGGCAGACCAGACCCACAAAGTTCTCGACACTCGCGCCGACGCGCGCGAAGCAGAGGCAGCGGCATACCATGCTGGCATTGTTGCCGGAACGTATGAAACGAATCGCGAAGGCCAGCCCATCGCACATTCAACCGCTGTAGCACGTTGGGAGCGGATGCAAGACAGGGCAGACGACGCCCGTCTTGCAGAGATGAAAGCGAAACCGCCTCACCAGGCAATCGTTTACATTCTTTTGGCCCTGTTCGAAATGGTGAAGATTGGCGGATTGTTCTTTGCAGCAACCCAAAAATCAGAACGAGGATTGACCCGCAAACAGCGCCAAGCGCTGAAGCGCCGCGAAAAGCTGGACATAGCGAAAGCGGAAGTTGAGTTCGAGCGCAAGCTTGACAACGTGGTTAACTTCGAAGCCGCTTAAAGATACTGCGTGAAACTATAACCCCGCCCTTGTGGCGGGGTTTTTTATGTCCCGGCCTTAGCCGCGTGAAACTCTCGCCACTTCTGCTTGACCGCCGCCTGCGATTCAGGCGTGCCGTAATCGTCAACGTGTTCTTGCATTCTCAGCTTATAGGCGGCCTTTTCCATTGCCTGCTTAAACTTGCGCTGCTGCGTCAAGCCCTGCATTTCGGCCATTCGGTCATCATCGCGCGCGCGCCATTCGTCGCTTATCACTAAGCCCAGCTCTTCAGGCGTTTGGCCCATCGTTGGCGCCGCCGTCATCTCTAACCCAGGATTGCGCGCCATCATCATTTGTTCGAGCATCTGCGCACCGTCCGTGCCCGAAGCGGCAGGCCCACGCCCCGCCATAATCGCGTCGATCGGCCTTTGTGGCATTGTCAGCGCGCCGTAAGCGTCACCAGCGCCCGCGCCCGCCGCCTGCAACAAAACGCCCGCATCGTTCGCAAGTCCACCCATTTGCGCCTTGCGCTCGTCTATATGCCCAGACATGGCTTGCGCCATCTCCCGCCAGCGTGAAGGTTGATCGCTCATCTAATAGCCCCCGAGCATCGCGCGCGCCATTGCCGCCCGCTTTTCTTCTTCTGTTCCCAGTATGGTCCCGACCTGTTCTCCGGATTGTTCACCATTGAGTAACATTGATCCAGCAGCCGATGGAATCATAACGCCAACACCAAATTCAACAGGCTTACCCGCCTCACGAAGCCGACGCCGCGCCTTTGATAAAATCGACGCCACACCATTTTCGGTAGAGCGCGGCGCACCATGCACCACTTCAGGCCCATACTTAGCGTTAATCCGGTCTGCAATTGCCTTGTTGCTCAGGCCTTGCTGTTTAAGCGCAATCGCCATTTCCCGGCGCTCACCGCTGGCACCCATCGCACTCGGCTGGCGTGCAAACCTTACCTCAAAGCCGGAATTGCGAAGCTGGGACGCCACAACACTCACAGCGTTTTCGCTCATTTCCATTTCTTCGGCAATTTCGCTGCGTGTCATGCCGCTATTAGCCATCTCATGCACCTTATAGTGCAATGTCGGCCTGCCATTCGCCATAATCCGAGGCTTGCGAGCGTCGCGCGCGTTTCGGTCTGTCTTTATGCCCTCATCAGCGCGATTGCGCAGAGCGATTTTAGGCAAGCCATTTTGAACCGGCTCGTCACCCCTTGTCGCTAAGTGGCGATCAAGCCGCCCAGCGCCCGCTCCTGCGGCCCCGCCAATAGCCATATTGCGCAAACGCTCTTCGTTACTATCCGCTGGAGCCAATGCGCCAACGCCCGCGCCAATTGCACCGCCGTAAACAGTCGAGTTATTGCCTAAGGCGGCACCAAAGGCTGACTTGCCGTCCATCGCCCGAGACGCCTCAGAGCCGGAAACATAATATTTGTGCTTTTTCCATGCCCAATCTAAAATCTTATCCCTAGTTTTCCCCGGTGGAGTATACCCCGTAAATTCTTTTACGATTTCTAACAACTCATCATCACTCAGGCTTTCGTCAGCCTTCAGTTTGTCAAAAACGGCTTTGAAGTCGCCCTTCTCACTTTTGTAAGTTTTGCTTAACCGCTCTACATAATTTTGGCTTGGCGTTTTTTTGCCAAATCCAAAAATGCCATTTTGAACCGGTTCGTCACCTTGGTTTATATACTGATTCCAAGCGTCTAATTCGGCCTCGTAGATTTCGCCCTCGCCGGAACGGTAGGTCTTTGCGCCCATCCGCTCGTTATCCAGCGCGTTAAACAAATCGTTTTGAACCGGCTCGTCACCTTGGTTTATATACTGGTCCCAAGCGTCTAATTCGGCCTCGTAGATTTCGCCCTCGCCGGAACGGTAGGTCTTTGCGCCCATCCGCTCGTTATCCAGCGCGTTAAACAGATCGTTTTCATCTGTAATGTCAAAGCCATCCTCTTGCAGCCGACGAACCATGTCGTCAGCGCCGCGGCCTCGCGTATCATCAATCAGCCCCGGAATGCTTTCAAAGTCGCCGCGGCTAAGGTTTTTCTGCACGCCCTCGCTTGTGTAGCGCGTTTTAATCCCGCCCAGGGCTCGCACAGCGCCGGTAAGCGTTGTCGGCTCCGCTGGTTTCTTCATGCGCGGCAATGGCGGTTCAGGCTGGCCTGTATCTGCCGCCGTCTTGTTAAAGCGCGTTCCTGACTGACCAGAAGGCACCAGGTTTGCGTCAGCCTCATAGGCTGCATCTGGAATACGCCCGCCCATTGCCTCGGCAAGTGGGTCTGACGAAGGCGGAGCGCCGCCGCCCGTGCCATCAGGGCCAGCCGGGCCAGTGGGCAACTGTTCTTCTGGCACGCCAAAGCGATTTTCAGGAAAGCCGCTTTCGATAGTCCGCGTATCCATGCCGCGCGAGGGATTCATAGCGCTCCGCGCCCGAATGCCTGCAGTCTTAACGCCGACCTTCTCAAACGTGCCGACGACAGCGCGGCCTATAAGCCGCACGCCAGGAGAGCGCATAGGCCCTGCAAACACGTCTCTTGCGGCTCGTGCAGCCTCATAACCGGACCCAGACGGGTTAGCGACGCCTTCAGGCGGTATCATGCTATCCACAACCGACCGGAAGCGGCGCAATTGTTGGTATTGGTCATCATCAAGCAGCGTTTGAGCAAAGCTTTGATTCTTGCCAATCAGCAGCTCGTCCAGGTTATCGCGCAAAACCTTAGGGTTAAACGTGCGCTCAGACTGGCGAAGGATTTTCTTAACATAGGCCTCTTGCAGCGCCTGCCATGCTTCAGGGTCTTCAGACAAAGCGCCCTTGAGCTGAACCAAAACGTCAAAGTTCTTATCACCTGCCAGGCGACCGCCGCCGAGAACAAAGTTAATTGCCTGTTCTGGCGAAGC
>Ga0102941_1000947_pt1 | contig 13733 bp, 9 predicted proteins | sample SalPonR2_C_D2_MG_FD_79281 | JGI IMG/M metagenome (GOLD analysis project Ga0102941, IMG submission 79281) | Salt pond soil microbial communities from South San Francisco under conditions of wetland restoration - Salt Pond MetaG R2_C_D2_MG | ecosystem: Environmental > Aquatic > Marine > Intertidal... | reverse complement strand
ATTATTACCAGAACGGGCAGGCAAAAGAAATTTCAAACTACCACCTGGACAAAAAACATGGCAGCAGCCAGGAATTCTTTGAAAACGGTAATGAAAAATTTAAAGGTTCATACAAAAACAACCAACTCCATGGATATGCAACCTGGTGGACTGAAAACGGAAACAAAGAGATGGAAGGAAAAACTGTTGAAGACCTGCAGGATAGTACATGGGTATATTATTTCCCAAATGGAATAGTTTCCAGCAAGGGAGATTTCGAGAATGGTATACAGCATGGAGATTGGACCTATTTTTACACAACAGGCGAGAAATTAAGATTTGGATGGATAGAAGAAGGGAAAAGAAACGGACTATGGACCACTTTGTACGAAAGCGGAAGAAAAAGTCATGAAGGACCTTTTGAAAATGATCTGGAACATGGACTGTGGAGCAGCTGGTACGAAAACGGACAAATGAAAGACAAAGGATGGTTTTATGAAGCACAGATGGATAGTATATGGGAAGGATGGCACCTGAACGGGCAAAAAAGATATGAAGTGCATTACAAGAATGGATTACGCGAGGGAAAATCTGTAAACTGGCTGCAAAACGGAAACTTGCAAAGGGTAGCCCACTACAGCCAAGGCATGCTAAACGGTAGTTTCTCTAACTACTACGCCAATGGAAATATCATGGAAGAAGGTACCTATGACAACGATATGAAAATCGGTACATGGTATTTTTATGATGAAAGAGGTCAAAAGCTCAGACAGATGGAGTTTAAAAACAACAGAATGCACGGTGAATTCATATCTTTCTATCAGAATGGAGAGATCAGAGAGCAAGGAGATTACCAGGAAGGCGTAAAACAAGGAAGGTGGAATATTTACAACCAGGAAGGTAAACGTATTCGAAGAGTCGACTTTGAAAACGGCAATATTACCAATATGAAAACATATGATTAATGTTTTCATTCCCAAAAACCTTTATGAATTTCGGGAGGGGTAGTTGACAAAAATTGGTTATTTTTGTTTTGAAAAATTTTTCAAAACCTTACTTTAACTATAATAACACAAACCCTTTATTCATGAAAACATTAAAAACAATAGTTTTTTGTTGCATTGTATTTACCATGATCTATCCATTGCAGGCCCAGGTAAAAACCGGCATTGAAGTGCTACGCGAAAAAAAATTCGAACACCTCTCAGGAAAACGTGTTGGACTGATCACCAATCCTACGGGTGTAGACCGTAACCTGAAATCTACAATTGATATTTTGGCCGAAGCAGACAACTTTGAACTTATCGCTTTGTATGGCCCGGAGCATGGCGTTAGGGGCAATTACAGCGCCGGCGATCTTGTTGGAAATGACTACGATACCAAAACCGGTATCCCGATGTTCAGCCTCTACGGAAGCACCCGGAAACCAACCCCTGAGATGCTTGAGGATATTGACATCCTGATCTATGACATTCAGGATATTGGATCCAGATCCTATACCTACATCAGCACTATGGGGTTAGCCATGGAAGCGGCTGCAGAAAATGATATTGAATTTATGGTACTCGACAGGCCTAACCCACTGGGTGGATATAAGTTTGAAGGACCCCTGGTTGAAGCAGGATTTCAATCTTTTGTCAGCCAATTTCCAATCCCTTATGTTCACGGGTTTACGGTGGGCGAACTGGCAACCTTTCTCAACAATGAAGGACTGCTCGCAGATAGTGTTAAAGCAAAACTAACCGTAATCAATATGAAGGGATGGGAAAGACGGATGGCATTTGAAGATACAGGACTGCCCTGGGTAATGTCTTCACCACACATCCCCCAATACCAGTCTGCTTATTTTTATCCCGTTTCCGGTATTCTCGGAGAACTTTATACTATCAACATTGGAGTAGGATATACTCTCCCTTTTCAGGTGTTTGGCGCACCCTGGATTGAAGACCCCGAAACACTTGCAGAAAATCTTAATCAACTCAAACTTCCCGGAGTTCAGTTCCGCCCCATCCACTATCGTCCTTATTATACTGAACTAAAAGGGGAAGACCTTGGAGGAGTGCAGGTACACATTCCTTATATTCTCAAATCCGATCTTTCCATTGTTCAGTTTTATGTGATGCAGGAAATATATAAGCTATATCCTGATTTTAATGTTTTTAAAATGGCTCCCGAACGACTGGAAATGTTTGATAAGGTCTGTGGAACGGATAAGATAAGAAAAACTTTCGAAAAAAGATTCCTGGTTGATGATATTCTTGACATGTGGACACAAGAATCAGAACGGTTTGCTAAAAAAGCAAGTGAATATTATATTTATCAGTAAGAAACCGTAAAGATCTCCGAAAGAACATTTTGTCATCAATTTTGATATGAATGCCGGGGTTTGGAATGACCCTCTGGGATTAAGTATTATGGGAAGCTTTGCGGGTGATATCCAATGTTACCAAGCACTCCGAATACAGAGGAACTCCGATAACCCGGATTGCCTTCATCAATTCCTGATTGATCAAGGGTTTTTATCTATGAGTCCACTCTAAAAAGTCAATTATCCACAGATTACACAGATTCACAACGGTGCTAAACACTGATAATCAGTGTTTTTAAAAACAGAAGATGACCACAGATTTGCCGAAAACAAGTTTTCGGAGTGGACTCATCTATGAAAATCAGCGTTCGCAAAAAAAGTAAACAGATGAAGTAATATCTTTCTCAAAATCCTGGAAAAAAGAAAACAAAAAACCCGGTAAAAAAATAATACCGGGTTTTTTTCTTATGAATAAGAACAATAAAAAATTATCCTTTGCTGATAATCTTTTCATAATCTTCTGTTGTACCTCCATCAAGGCATGTTTCGATTATTCTTTTACCCATATCCGATAAACCAGGTACAATATACTGAGGCAACTCTTTTTTAAAGAAATCATACAGCATTTCTGCCCCTTTATCATAGCCTTCAAAACCTACTTCAGGTTGCTTATAAACCTTCAGGAAGCGTGAGGGAATTTTGGCATTTTCAATGGTAAGATAATTGAGTTCGTATCCCAAAAGCGGACATCTGGCAGCTTGATACTGATCAGCCCTGAATCTGGAATTTCCTCTGTGGGTAAGGTATTCGCGCATCAGAAGCTGAGGCATAAAACCGACTTTCCAAATACCCACGTGTTGGTTGGGGGCAATCACATATCGGGTGATGGTATTTTCAACAATTTGTTCCAGCAGCAGGTTTGAGTGGGTAACCTTTTCTCCAGTAGCAAATGGCCAGTAAGAGCCCACACCTTCACTCTGCATGCCTCCCTGATCAACAATGCTGGGGTTGGCATGCCCTCTGGGAGAAACCAATCTCCAAACCCATGCAAGAGCAGGAGGAAGAAGATGGAAAAGTCCAAAAATTCCAAAACCTGGATTTTCCGCTGTGGTTGGGGGAGTTCGTACACCAAAGCTGCGTACATCGATTGATACGGGTTCGTTCACCACATTAGGGAAAGAATCGCGGGGTACTACAACCCTGGGGTTGGGGCAGCGTTTGCCGGGAGCATCTTCAATATGGTTCCAGATCAGCGCAGTACCACCCGGGTTGGTATCAATATTCAGAAACAACAAAGGTTTTTTACTGTTGATTGTTATTTTTTCAAGGTTTGGGTCAGAACCATACTCAAGAATATTGTCTGTTCTCACAAACCAGGCATTCTCTGCATCCTGTATCCTGAGTCTTTTGCTACCTGTTTGAAAAGTTGGGTGGACCATGCCCATATCATCACAAATAGGTCGTGTTTCACAAAATCTTGGTACTGTGATACTTCTTACTTCATCAGTTTGAAGGTTTTTACCAATGAGCACTTCACCTGTTGGCAAACGTAAAATATGCTGAAGCATTTCGGTTTTACCTCCACCGCTAGCTCCTTCGTGCATAAAACGGGTAATGTTGTCGTAAGGACTAATAGATTCAACACCAGAACAATGTGCTGTAGACCATCCTTCATCTTCTCCCATGCTCAGAATCACTCCATAGATTCCTTTTTTAGCACTGGGACCCGGGTATAAGTTATAAGAAAAAATTTCATACACTTCAGTACAACGATTATGCACAACCACCTGCTTTCCGTCCAGATGCGTATGACGAAACGGGGGTGCAATATACATCACAGCCTTTATCACTTGTCCCTCAGGAATAGCATCTTTCGGTACTATTTTTTGCAGCATGGCAAGTCCCATGGCAAAAAATCCAGCATTATCGGGCACAATGGCCAAACCATACTCCGGGGTATCCAGGTTTCCTATCTGAAAATAAAATGCTGCCAGATTTTGTTTCTCCATCCAATCAAAGGTTTCTTTGCGAAGTTTATCAAAAGAATAACCAAATCTATCTTTAAACCTGGGCTGATCAGAAGGTTTACAATCGCCTATAGCCATGGTATCAGGATCGCGACGGCGCATATAAGGATCAACATAATTAGCAGAAATACCATTAGTTACCCTGTGAACGATGGCTTCCGTTATTTCACCTTTTCCTTCAACATTGTACTTAACCTCAAAATAGTTACTGTCGGGTCCGTTTACAGAAGCATCTGCCAATTGTTCTACTGTATCAAAAACCTTAAAAGAAGGGGCATTCGCAATTAAATGATCAGCCTCCGGTGGTAGAATTAACCTTTTTTTCGTGTCCATAAATAATTGATTTGTTAAAAGTATAATTAAATAAAAATGATATTTTAATTGAATGTCTAAATTCTTCAGCTCGTTTCAGCAAGAAAAATCATGATGATACTTTTGCTTGAGAAGAAGGACTTTAGTCCAGGGCATGAGCAACATAAAACAGAAGTTTATTTTTGGTAAATGACTATTTTAAAATGCAGCAAAAAGCAGCAATTGACGTTATCCTGCAAAAACTAATCACTGTATACAAAACAGTAATTTTTCGCACACAAACGCATCAGTTATCTTGAAGTCTTTTGAATAGTTTGCATACTTATTTCTGGTCATGAAACAATTTTTCATTTATCTGAGAATTATTTGGGAAAGACAAATTCTTTACCTTTCATAGTTCAACAGCCCTCGTGCGAAGGTGTAAAAAAGTGGAAATGGTATAAATTTCCAGTAAAAAAACATGTCATAAATCATTGCTTGTCAAAAACTTAAGACGCTAATCACGAAACAAACGTGACCTTTCATATGACAAAGATAGTCATTATTCTGAATTTTTCTAATCAACCATAAAAATCCTGTTTATTAAAATATATGGGAATTTTTAATTCAAAAATCATAGAACTGAAATAATTTGCGAAACGAATACAAGCATCTGAAAAAATAGTGAACACGTTAAATCCACCTTACTTTCCCGGACTGAAAGCCAGACTTACCTTTGCGGAATAGATCGCTGCATAAGATGATGTTAATCTATGTTTAACCGACCCTTTCAGGGCGCATCTAAGCCATCTGCAATAAGCACCTCAGAGTATTGCCATGGACTTGCATCAGGTTGTGGTTTTACCAGGTAATCCGTCCTTTTACTTTTGCATAGCATCATCGAAGGCGATGCCAGAGGGCGCAAAGTCAACATTTTTGGTGAAAGTGCATGACTCAGTTGCCCCTGCTTCCCTGTCCATGCCACTATCTTCCCACTCGATAGAAAGAGGTCCCTGATATCCAATATCATTCAATGCTCTGATAATACTTTCAAAATCAATTTTGCCACGCCCTATGCTGCGAAAATCCCAAAAACGCCGGTGATCACCAAACTGAGTATGCCCTCCAAAAACACCAACATCTTTGGGTACATCACTCCAGTGAACATCCTTCATATGTACATGAAAAATACGATCGGCAAAATCATAGATAAATTTTACGTAATCTACGCCCTGATAACCAAGGTGACTTGGATCGTAGTTAAAACCAAAGGCAGGATGGTCATCCAGCGCTTTCAATGCTCTTTGGGCTGAAGCAATATCGAAAGCAATCTCTGTAGGATGCACCTCGAGGGCAAACTTCACACCCATTTTCTCATAGGCATCCAAAATCGGTTTCCACCGGTTGGCAAATTCTTCAAAACCCCTATCTATCATCATTTTAGGTGTTGGCGGAAAAGAATACAGCAAATGCCAGATAGGGCTGCCTGTAAAACCAACAACAGTATCCAGTCCCAATCTTTTGGCAACTCTTCCTGTTTCAATAACCTCTTCAGCTGCCCGCTGCCTTACCCCTTCAGGGTCTCCGTCGCCCCAAATGTATTCGGGTAAAATTCCTTTGTGACGTTCATCAATCGGATCGCATACACACTGCCCTACAAGATGGGTAGAAATTGTAAAAAGTTGCAATCCGTGTTTTTGTAATAATTCTTTTCTTTGATCACAGTATCTTTGGTCGGCTTTATCAATTTCCATATGATCGCCCCAGGTGCATAGCTCCACTCCGTCATAGCCAAACGTTCTGGCCTTTTCGCACATGATTTCTATGGGCAGATCTGCCCATTGTCCGGTAAATAAGGTTACGGGTCTCGACATAATTTTTTCCGTTTTAGTGAATATTAGAATCTGCTTTGTAGTCTTTTTTAAAACAAAGCAAATATATGGTCAAATTTAGCATTGTGCAAATCTATTTAACTTTTAAAATGTGATATTTTCCCCCCTTTTGCAGCATTTTTGTATCTTCATTCGTACTAAATAGTAGTTACACTACACAAAAATCACCAAAAACAATCTCATTTTTACAACTATTTTTTTTAATCACCAAAACCCTGAAAAATGAAAAGCATAACACTCATTGTTATATTTACGATCTCTGTTCTTCTGCAGTCTTCCTGCGAGAAAAGTAATGAAAAACCTGTAAACGAACCAAAAACCCTGACGCTGACAACCAAGGCAGGAGAGGTAATAAAAAGCAACAATCAATTTGGCATTGATTTCTTTACCCATGTTGCCAAAGATGAAGACAGCAATTTGATGATTTCTCCGCTGAGCGCAAGCATTGCACTTACCATGCTGTTAAATGGTACTGAAAATGAAACTTACAATCAAATCAGTAAAATGCTTGATTATGATGAAAGTATGACTTTAGAGGAGATTAATGAGGCATATATGAGTCTTGTCCCTCAGTTGATCAATGCCGACGAAAGAGTAAACACCACCATTGCCAATGCAGTTTTTTACCGCATGAACTTCAGTTTCCGGCAATCATTTCTTGATCAGCTTGTCAATAATTTTGATGCCCATTCAGAAAGCCTCGACTTTAACAGTCCTGAGGCAGTAAATACCATTAATGAATGGGCCAGTGATCAGACAAACGGAAAAATTGACAAAGTAATTCAATCCATTGACCCTTTGACAGTCATGTTTATAATGAATGCTCTCTACTTTAAAGGCGACTGGACCAATCAGTTTGATGCATCCAATACGGTCTCTCTTCCTTTCTACTTAGATGAAAACACTCATGAAAATGTAGAGACCATGACCGGAGAAATTCCTTCAAAAACTTTTGAGACCATTGAGTTTAGTGCTTTAGAACTACCCTACGGACGAAAAAATTTTTCAATGGTGCTGATCAAACCCCATCAAAAACTCAATGAATTTTACAACACCTTTGACGTTCAAGCATGGCAAGAAATAACTGAATCCTTTCAAAATCAGGAAAACTGGGTTCCTGTGCAAGTTCAACTGCCCAAATTCAGTTTCAAATATGAAAAAACACTGAACAAAATTTTAGAAGAAATGGGCATGGTTGATGCCTTCAGCGAAGCATTGGCTGACCTTTCAGGCATTTCTGAGGAAGAACTTTATGTGAGTTTTGTGAAACAAAACACGTTTATAGATGTAAACGAAGAAGGTACAGAGGCAGCAGCAGTAACAACCATTGGAGTCAATACTGAAAGTACAGGTCCAGTATTTTTTGCCAACAAACCTTTTATTTTTGCCATTCGTGAACGAACCACCAATACGCTGCTTTTTATGGGAAGTTTGGTAAACCCCAATGAATAGCTTTGATACACCTGCCTGAATAATTTCAATTTACAGGTGTTTTCAAAATTTTCTTTGTCAATATTTTCTCCAAATTCATTTTCTCACCTGCCATTTTTTTGCCGTATCTTTGAAAAAAGAAACTCAAAAAATCATTATTCATGCAGGAAAAGAAGAAATTGTTTTTATTAGATGCCATGGCACTAATTTACAGGGCTTATTTTGCCCTGAACCGCAACCCCAGAATCAACTCAAAAGGATTAAACACTTCGGCAGTTCTGGGTTTTGCCAATACATTGCTCGAAGTGCTCAAAAAAGAGAGTCCCACCCATATAGCTGTTGCCTTTGATGCATTTGCTCCCACGCAAAGAAAAACTGATTTCACTCAATACAAAGCCAACCGGGAAGATACTCCTGAAGATATTGTACTGGCAATCCCTTACATAAAAAAACTTATCGAGGGATTTAATATTCCTGTGCTGGAAGTTCCCGGATATGAAGCCGATGATATTGTGGGCACCCTGGCCAAAAAAGCAGAAAAGGAGAACTTCACTGTTTTCATGATGACCTCCGATAAAGATTTCGGACAATTGGTATCTGAAAACATTTTTATGTATAAACCTGCCCGCATGGGCAATGGAGCAGAAGTATGGGGAGTAAAAGAAGTATGTGAGAAATTCGCGATCAAGCAACCGACCCAACTCATCGACATTCTTGGGTTATGGGGCGACGCATCAGATAATATACCAGGAGTGCCGGGCATAGGCGAGAAAAAAGCAAAAAAACTCATTGCAGAATTCGATTCCATTGAAAACATACTGGAAAATGTAGAAAAAGTTGCCGAAAAACGCAGTCGTGAAAGTTTGAAAGAAAATGCTCAACAGGCACTCATGTCAAAAAGCCTTGCCACCATTATTCTGGATGTACCAGTAGAATGGGACGAGGAAAAACTCAAAAGAAAGGACCCCGACCCTAAGGTACTTATACCACTATTCGATGAACTTGAATTCAGAACCTATGCAAAACGGGTATTTGAACATATCAGCGAAGAAGCACCCCAGGCAATGCCTTCCAAAGAGAAAGTTTCAGCGCAGATGGATATGTTTGCCGGAACAGATGCTTTTGAAGACCCCAAAGTATTGGTAAAAAACAAAGCAGAAAAATTGATGAAGGAAAACGATTTTCAACTGGTAGATACAGCGGAAAAGATCAACAACCTGACAGACCAGTTAAAACAAAACAATTCCTTTTGCTTTGATACTGAAACCACAGGACTCACAAGCAACAATACACAACTTGTAGGCATTGCCTTTTCTGTGAAACCAGAACAGGCATGGTATGTGCCTTTCCCTGAAGATCAAAAGAAAGCAAAAGAATTAGCGGAAAAATTCAAGAATATTTTCGAAAACCCAGATATTGAAAAAACCGGACAGAACCTAAAGTTTGACATAGGGGTACTGAAAAACTATGAAATACATGTACAGGGAAAGTTATTTGACACCATGATTGCCCATTATCTGCTGCAACCAGATATGCGTCACAATATGGATGTTCTTTCAGAAACCTACCTGAACCATCAAACTATGAGCATTGAACTGCTCATTGGCAAAAAAGGCAAAAACCAGAAAAGTATGCGCGAGGTACCTATCGATATCATAACTGCTTATGCATGCGAAGATGCTGATATTACCATAAAACTCAGAAAGGTATTCGAGCCTCAGCTCAGAGAATATAATCTGGAGAAACTGTTTTATGAAATGGAGACTCCATTAATCTACGTACTTTCTGATATGGAATCTAACGGCGTAAAACTGGATACCGGTGCCTTGGCCGAATATTCAAAGAAATTGCAAAAAGATATAGAAAGCATAGAAAAAGACATCTATGACATTGCAGGAACTCAGTTTAATATTGGGTCTCCAAAGCAATTGGGAGATATACTATTTGATAAGCTCAAAATTGTGGAAAAGGCCAAAAAGACAAAAACCAAGCAATACAGTACCAGTGAAGATGTACTTTCTAAATTGGTCCATAAACACCCCATAGTTGAAAAAATCCTGAACTACCGGTCGCTTACCAAACTCAAATCAACGTATGTGGATGCTTTCCCCAAACTGATCAGCGAAAAAACCGGCCGCCTTCATGCCCAGTTTAATCAAACAGTGGCAGCTACAGGGCGTTTATCATCAAACAACCCCAACCTACAAAACATTCCTATACGCACAGAGCAAGGTCGCGAAATTCGCAAGTCTTTTGTGCCCACCTCCGAAAACCATGTTATTCTGGCAGCAGATTATTCACAGATAGAACTCAGAATTATTGCCGCCCTGAGCAAGGATCAATCGATGATCGAAGCTTTTAAAAATAATCTTGATATTCATGCCGCCACAGCAGCAAAAGTTTTTGATGTTGATATTGAAGACGTTACAAAAGAAATGCGGCGAAAGGCAAAAACTGTCAACTTTGGAATTGTTTACGGTATTTCTGCTTTTGGGTTGGCCGACAGACTCAACATACCAAGAAGTGAAGCCGCAGAGATCATCAACAACTATTTTGAACAATATCCCGGTATAAAAAAATATATGGAGCAAACCATCGCATTTGCGCGTGAAAAAGGATATGTAGAAACAATTATGAGCCGAAGGCGCTATTTGCCAGACGTAAACAGTTCCAACGGAGCAGTGAGAGGATATGCAGAAAGAAATGCTATCAACTCTCCGATACAGGGGTCAGCAGCAGATATGATCAAAATGGCCATGATCAGTATTTACAATGAAATGAAAAAGAAAAATTTTCAATCGGCAATGATCTTGCAGGTACATGATGAATTGGTCTTTGATGCCGTCAAAGATGAAATTGAAGAATTGAAAAAACTCGTTAAAGAACATATGACAAACGCTATGAAACTCGAGGTGGAACTGGTTACCGATATGAATACCGGAAATAATTGGCTAGAGGCTCACTAAACCCAATACGCTTTGAAGACAGAAACATAAAAAAAGAGGCAATTTAATCAGTGCCTCTTTTCCGGAAAATTATTATTTATGCCACCTTGAGTTATCCTTCGTCAACAATGTTTTTATAATGCTCGTAACGCTCCAGAATCTCAGTAACATAATGATAAGGTTCTGAACCTCTTGCATATCCGTGTTTCACCAAAGGATCAAGGTAATATTTAGGTTTCGATTTGTTGAGCACATAATAATCTACGTTATCTTTCCATACATTCGGGTTCTTTCCGTACTTCTCTGCCAGTCGTCTGGCATCAAGCACATGACCTATACCTACATTGTAACTGGCTAACACGAATTTAACCCTTTCCTCCTCATCATCAATGATCTTAACCATCCGGTCTTCAATCCATCTGAGATATTTTATGCCAGCCACTATATTATCTACTGGAGAAGAATTGTAATTAACGTTGTACATAGAAGCTGTATTGGGCATTAACTGCATGATACCGAAAGCACCGGCCCATGAAACAGCATCGGTTTTGAATCTCGACTCCTGAAAAGCCAGCGAAGCGATCAGTCTCCAATCCCATCCGATAATCTCAGCAAACCGTTTAAAGTGATCATCGAAAACAGAAATCTTACCTCCTCCCTGAGAATGATAATCACTTCGTGCCATATAAGAACTACGCGGGTTTTTAAAATATTTGGCATACAGATTGGCGTATTGACGCGTTTTCTTAAATTTACGCATCCACTCGTCAATTGCTTCTTTAAGCAGCGGTGTATCGTGCCTTACTGCCCACGAGAGATTTTGTGAAAAACTCAGGGGGGTCTGAATATCAATGTTTGGATAATACGTTTGATTTACCATGGCCACATGTTCATCACTTACAGTGTATTCAATTTCACCGTTGGCCACCCTTTCAATCAGTTGTTCTGTTTCTTCTTCAACTTCTACAATGTAAATCGTATCACCAATTTCGTCCATCAGGTTGTTGAGCCTGACCAAGAAAGAGGTGTTCTTTTGAACGTGAATTGTTTTGCGGGAGAGATCCAACTGGCTTCTGACAAGTTGATCCTCAATTTCAGTAGAACGCATATTATACCAGTCTTCAGGACGGCGCTGAATAAGCACCTGACGAGTTTGACTGTGTGGTTCAGTAAAATCAAGCAGATTTCTTCTTTGCCGCGTAACTGTCAGATCCATAGCAATCAGATCACACTCATCCTGTGCCATCAGACAGGCAAAATTCTCCTGCAGATCATTACTCACAAATAATTCAAGATCTACACCAATATGCTGGGTAAATAATTTCAGCATTTCCAGGTGAAAACCCATTGGCTGTCCGCGATAAACAAAATAATTGGTGGAATTATAATCTGTTGTTGCCTTCAATACCCCCTGTTCGAGAATTACGGGTAAATCGTGTTGCACTTCAACTTCCTCAACTACAATCTCCTCAACTACAGTTTCTGTTTGGTTAAAAACAATCAAACCTGCAAAAATGATGAGGGGAATAGCAACAACCAAAAGAAGTTTAAACACATTTCGTTGCTTCATTAGTGGATTTTTTAATTTCTACTTGTCGAATCAAAAATCAAACCTGAACCGTATTTTTGTTTATCGATCGTCAGATTTTTTTCAATTGACTTGAAATTTTCTTTTTTGCAAAAAAGAGTGCAAAATTATAAATTTTTTCTTTACAAAACAGACACTCTTATTTTTTTTGCTGGAAAATGCAAAGATAACTATAAAACACAATAAAAAATATCTTAACCCATCCTTTTTACCAACAGAGAATATACTGACAGAAACAAAAGCTTAGTGAAATCAATTCTTTTGAAGGAAAAAAGTATGTTGAAAACTTTTCAATTAGAAAAAAGATACATTCCTGAAGGTTTCGATTTTGCCCCTGATTTAATTATTTTTAACGATTCATCTGTTTGTAATTTGATTAATCCGGTCAGATACCTGCCCCGTTATTTTTCAGAGAGGGAACTAGCCAAAATACTGTTTTTGATCTTTTTGGGGTGTTGCGATATTATAATCATCCGTTTGTTTGTCAATATTATTGTCATGGATCGGTTCATCCATAAGAAGATTACCATTTAGTCAAAAAAACACCACACAAGTGGTTTTTATTCTACAACCTTTGCAACACTGTTATTGACCCGTTTAAAAAATTGTGTGTAATTTTATCCATGAAAAGTAAATACTGAAATCACTATGTTTTTTAAAGATATACTTGGCCAAGAGATTGTAAAACAAAAACTCATTGAAAACGCTGGCAAAAACCGGGTTAGTCATGCACAACTTTTTCTGGGCAGCGAGGGAAGCGGCAAAATGTCCCTTGCAATTGCCTATGCACGTTTTCTTTCCTGCAAAGATCCAGGAATTGAGGATGCCTGTGGCACATGTAGCTCATGCATAAAATTCAACAAGCTGGCACACCCCGATGTCAATTTCTTTTATCCCATACCATCAAAAAAACAGGGGGATAGATCGCTGATAAGCAAGGACTTCATCAATCAATGGAGAGAATACCTGACCATATCTCCTTATGTAAGCCTAAATAACTGGTATAACTTCATCGGGATGGAAAACAAACAGGGTATCATCAATTCCGATGACTGCAATGAGATTATCAGGGTACTTGGATATAAGTCCTATGAATCTAAATATAAGATCATTATTATTTGGATGATTGAACGACTTTACCATGCTGCTGCACCAAAGTTGCTCAAAATCCTGGAAGAACCTCCTGCAAACACCATTTTTCTGATCGTTTCCGAGAACCAGGACCTGATTCTGAACACCATTCTGTCCAGAACCCAACTCATCAAAATTCCT
>Ga0102941_1000941_pt1 | contig 13769 bp, 10 predicted proteins | sample SalPonR2_C_D2_MG_FD_79281 | JGI IMG/M metagenome (GOLD analysis project Ga0102941, IMG submission 79281) | Salt pond soil microbial communities from South San Francisco under conditions of wetland restoration - Salt Pond MetaG R2_C_D2_MG | ecosystem: Environmental > Aquatic > Marine > Intertidal... | reverse complement strand
ATGCTATTAAAATAGCTAAATCAGATTATTTCACCTATAATAATATTAAGGCCCTGGATATAGGGACTGGAAGTGGTGCTATAGCTGTAAGTTTTGGATATTACTGTAGAGATGCCCAAGTATTAGGGGTAGATATTAATCAAAAGGCTATTGAAGTTGCCAAAAAAAATGTTAAAAAGAATAGTCTTCCTAACGTTAATATAGTTAAAGGTGATATATTTATGGAGAAATTTGACTTTCCAAATGAAAAATACGATATTATTATGTCTAATCCTCCATATATTAAAACACAAGATATAGAAAAATTACAATTGGAAGTAAGTCAATTTGAACCCAAAAATGCCCTGGATGGTGGGCAAAGCGGACTAAAATTCCACAATCAAATTTTAAAAATAATACCAAACTACTTAAACGATAAAAGTGTACTAATAATTGAAATTGGTTGGGACCAAGCGGAAGAAGTCGTTAATATCATGAGAAATACAAAAGGGTTTAATAAAGTTGAAGTAAAAAAAGATATAGCGAAGAAAGATAGAATAGTAATAGGTTATTACAATAGATTAGAGGTGTAAAATGTTAGAAAAACTAGATTTTTTAGAAGACAAGTATAGAGATTTAAACAAGAAAATATCAGATCCAAAGATTATAAGTCAAAGTAGAAAATGGCAGAAGCTGGTAAAAGAACATGCTCATCTTGAACCCATAGTTCAAAAATACAGGGAATATACTAAGGTGATGGATTCATTAAAAGAAGACAAGGATATGCTTCAAGGCAAATTAGATGATGATTTTAAAGAAATGCTTAGAGAAGAAGTTAAAGAATTGAATGAAAAAGAAGAAAAACTAAAGGAAGAGCTTAAATTTTTATTGATTCCTAAAGATCCTAACGACCAGAAAAATGTAATAGTAGAAATAAGAGCAGGTGTAGGTGGAGATGAAGCAGGATTATTTGCTGGTAATTTATTTAGAATGTATACTAGATATTCTGAAAGACAAGGTTGGAAAAATGAAATAATGAGTTTGAGTGATCAAGGAGTGGGAGGTTACAAGGAAGTTATCTTTATGATAAAAGGTGAAGGTGCCTACTCAAAATTAAAGTATGAAAGTGGAGTGCATAGAGTTCAGAGAGTTCCAGATACTGAATCCAGCGGTAGAATTCATACATCATCAGCTACAGTTGCAGTGCTACCGGAAATTGATGATATAGATATAGAAATAGATATGAATGATGTAAGAGTAGATGTATTTAGATCATCAGGAAATGGTGGACAAAGTGTAAATACTACAGACTCTGCTGTTAGACTTACTCACGAACCTACAGGTTTAGTGGTATCCTGTCAGGATGAAAAATCTCAACATAAAAATAAAGATAAAGCTCTTAAGATACTAAAAGCAAGATTATATGATAAATATCAACAAGAGCAGGATGATGAATTAGCTGAAGCTAGAAAAAGCCAGGTGGGATCTGGAGATAGATCTGAAAGAATTAGAACATATAACTTCCCCCAAGGAAGGGTAAGTGACCATAGAATAAATCTGACTTTATATAAACTAGATGCTTTTTTAGATGGAGATTTAGAAGAAATGATAGATGCTTTGACTACATCAGATCAAACTAAAAAATTAAAGAAAATAGAGAAATAAAAAAATGCCGTATTTGTTTACGGCATTTTTTTATTTTTTTTTAAATCTTCTAAATTCACAAGTAAACTATCTTCACCTTTCAATTTTAGTATGTTAATATTAGCTCCTATTGTTTTAGAAATTGAATAAGGATATTGATATGTAGGTTAAAGAAATAACATAGTCGCCCTTTTACATAAATCAAATATGAAACTTAAAATAGAAAACTTGCAAAATAAAACCTTTTAGCTGTTGAAATCATAATAATTCCAGGATTATTATCTTGCATTTTCATATTCTTAGGAGTATTATAAATGTCATACGTTAATGAGGTGATAAAAATGGAAAACGGAGAACTAAATTTTTTACTAGACATTGCTATTCTGCTTATAGGTGCAAATATAGGTGGGATGTTAATGGTAAAGATTAATCAACCTGCAGTTTTAGGTCAGATTTTAGCTGGACTTATTATTGGACCTGCTTTTTTGGATATAGTTAATCCAAATGAAATTATAAATTCTTTTTCCCAAATTGGGGTTATATTATTAATGTTTATAGCAGGGATGGAAACAGATCTTAACGACCTTAAAAAATCAGCAGGACCTTCATCTTTTATAGCTTTTGGTGGAATATTATTGCCATTTTTAGGAGGATTAGGTGCTACATTGTTACTTTTTCCTGAGGGTGGATTGAACCAAGGATTATTTACAGGAGCTTTGCTTACAGCAACCAGCATAAGTATTACAGTTCAAGCATTGAGAGAATTTGGAGAAATAAGAACTAAAACAGGAATAAGTAATTTAGGTGCTGCTATAATAGATGATGTATTAGGTATAATAATTCTTACTGTAGTAGTTGGAATTGCTTTTCCAAATAATGGTGAATCCATAGTACTGGTAATTATAAAAATATTTGCATTCTTAGTATTAGTTATGTTTGCAGGTAAGCTTTTTACAAGTTTTATTAATAAAATATCCTATAAGTTTTTTAGAAATAGAAATGTAGCTGAATTTGCTTTAATATTAGCTTTTTTATTGGCTTTTATAGCTGAGGAATTCGGAGTAGCGGCAATTATAGGAGCTTATTTTACAGGTATAGTATTTTCTCTTACTCCTTTTGCAAGTAGGGTAGAAAAAGACATATCAAGTATCGCTTATACAGTATTTACTCCTATTTTCTTTATTAGTATTGGATTGAAGGTTTCTTTGGAAGGTATAGATGAAATCATAGTGCCAGCTCTAGTTATTATTGGAGTTGCAGTATTTGGTAAAATATTGGGAAGTGGTTTAGGAGCTAAAATTTCAGGATTTAACCTTAAAGATTCTCTTAAAATAGGTGTAGGTATGATACCTAGAGCAGAGGTGGCTTTAATTATTGCTAATTTAGGAAAATCTTTAGAACTGATAAATGATGCTATATTTACATCATCTGTTTTGATGGTCCTGGTATCAACTCTCATAACTCCACCAATACTTAAAAAGGCTTATGGAGTTAAAAAGACAAAAAATTTAAATGTTATTGGAGATAAATAATGTTTTAACTCTACATTTATTACTTTTTTATTAATGACAGGCTGAGAGCCTGTTTTTTATTGTAAAAGTTGTTCAATTTTTATATAATGTAGATTGATGAGGTGGAATATGAAAGATACCAAAATATTTAAAATAAATAAAGAAAACATAAATCTTTATAGACTTCAAGAGGCGGCTAGGGTCTTAAAAGAAGAAGGTAGTGTAGTATTTCCAACAGAAACTGTATATGGATTAGGTGGGAATATATACAGCGAAAAAGCAATTTTAAACATATATAAGGCAAAAGGGAGACCTTCAGATAATCCACTTATAGTACATATATGGAATAGAGTTCAACTTAAAGAACTTACAGAAGAAATTCCAGAGCTAGCAAAGATTTTAATGGATAAATACTGGCCCGGGCCTCTAACTATAATATTCAAAAAGAGTTCGAAAGTACCGGATTATATTACAGCTGGTCTGGATACTGTAGCTGTAAGAATGCCTGAAAATCCTATAGCTTTGGCCCTGCTTAAAGAAGTGGATGTTCCAATTGCGGCTCCAAGTGCTAATACTTCAGGTCGTCCCTCACCTACTCAAGGAAAACACGTAGTTGAGGATTTAAGTGGGAAAGTAGATATAATTCTAGATGGTGGAGATTGTAAGCTAGGTTTAGAATCTACAGTGGTTGATGTGTACTCAAATCCTATTATGATCCTTCGTCCTGGTAGAATTACACTCGAGGATATTCTCCAGGATATAGATAATGTAGTTTACGATCCTAGTATAATGTTCTTAGACAAGAATATTATACCTAAATCCCCAGGACAAAAATATAAACACTATTCTCCAAAGGGAAATCTTATTTTATTTAAAGGATATGAAGAGAATATAAGAAGAGAGATATCAAAAAGTGCTGAAAAATTTACGGAAGAAGGGAAAAAGGTCCTTATATTATCAGTAAAGGAGAATATTAAATATTATTCAAAAGGTATAATATTTAATTTAGGGAGTAAAGAAGAATATGAAACTATATCCTCCAATATATTTAAAGCTCTAAGAAAAGCAGATGAGCTTAATGTTGATTATATCCTTTCAGAGAGTTTTAGTGAAGAAGGAATAGGAAAAGCAATTATGAATAGACTTATAAAAGCTTCCGGAGGAAATATAAAAAGGTGTGGTGACCGATGAAAATACTTTTTGTATGTACTGGAAATACCTGCAGAAGTCCAATGGCAGAAGGTATAATGAAAGACTTAATAAATAAAGAAAAATTAAAAATTAATATTGAAGATATAAAGTCAGTTGGATTAGTAGCTGAAGAAGGAATGTTTGTTAGCCAAAATGCAGTAAAGGTGTTGAAAAAGAGGGGTATAGATATCTCTAAACATACTGCTTCTGTCGTTAAAGAAGTTGATCTTAAAGAAGCTGATTTAGTTCTTACTATGACGCAAAACCATGAGGACATGATACTACAAGCCCTTCCTCAGTATTCAAATAAGGTATTTACCCTTAGTGAATATGTTGAAAATAAAAGAGAAGATATTAGTGATCCTTATGGTGGTTCTCTTAGAAAATATGAAGATGCTTCTAATATGATATTAAAAAAATTAAAAAAGTTAGTAGAAAAATTAAAAAAGAAAGGATATTAAAATGAAAATATATTTAGCTAGCGATCACGGTGGATTTGAGCTGAAAGAAGTAATAAAAGATTATTTGAAAGAAGAAGGATACAATGTTGAAGATTTAGGGACTCATAATGAAGATTCTGTAGACTATCCTGATTTTGGTATAAAAGTAGGAGAAGCAGTAGTTCAGGATGAAGACTCTATAGGCATAGTAATGTGTGGTACTGGAATAGGAATATCTATAGCAGCAAATAAAGTAAAAGGAGTTAGGTGCGCTCTCTGTTCTCAGGTTTTTTCAGCTGAAATGGCTAAAAAACATAATAATGCTAATGTTATAGCTATGGGAGGAAGAGTAACAGGAAAAGATTTAGGAAAAAGAATCGTAAAAGCATTTCTTGATGAAAAATTTGAAGGTGGAAGACATCAACGAAGGATAGACAAGATAATGAACTACTAAAAAATTAAGGAGTAAGGCATGAACGAGTATTATCTAGTGTTTTTTACAGCTTTTGTATTATCCTTCTTTTTTACTCCTGTAGCAAGAAATCTAGCCTTTAAACTAGGTGTTTTAGATGTACCGAAGGATGATAGAAAGGTTCATAAGGAACCAATACCATATTTAGGTGGGGCAGCTATATACGCTTCAGCTATTTTAACTATGTTGATTTTTTCAGATTTAGATAAGACGGCTATTTCTATAATGTTGGGAGGAACTGTAGTATTTTTTGTAGGCTTAATGGATGATATTAAGGATATCTCTCCAAAATTAAAGCTTGCAGGTCAGATAATAGCAGCTTTAATAGCTGTATATGGCGGAGCAACAATTAATTATTTTACAAATCCTTTACCTGGATACGATGTTATATATTTGGAATATCTTTCTATTCCTGTATCGGTATTGTGGATAGTTGGAATCACCAATACTATCAACTTAATTGATGGATTAGACGGACTTGCATCAGGAGTAGCAGCTATTTCAGCTTCTACTATGATGTTTATGGCGTCTGTAAGTGGTTTTGATTATATCTTAGTAGAATGTGCTGTCATAGCAGGAGCTTCCTTAGGATTTTTACCTTATAATTTTAATCCTGCTAAGATATTTATGGGAGATACAGGATCTTTATTTTTGGGATATATGCTTGGAGTTATTTCTATAGTAGGATTTTTGAAAACAGTTACATTAGCGGCTATAATAATTATGGTTTTGGTATTGGGGATACCTCTATTTGATACATTCTTTGCAATAATCAGAAGAATAAAAAACAGAAGATCTATTATGGAAGCTGATAGAGGACATGTACATCACAGACTTCTTGCTAAAGGATTTACACAAAGACAGACGGTAATCATATTATACATAGTAAGTATAATATTTGGAGCAGCAGCTATAATTTTTGCAGATTCAGAGCCCCTAGAAGGCATTCTTGTAATAGGAGCTGTTTCTGTAATAATTGTATATGCTGGAATGAAATTCGGTATTATATCAAAGGTTAAGGAAAAAGATAAAGATGAAGACGAGGAGTAAATATGGATGAAAAAAAGATTAAAGTTATGACTGTATTTGGAACCAGACCTGAAGCAATAAAAATGGCACCTTTAGTAAAAGTTATGGAAAACAGTAAAAAAATAGATCATAGAAGCTGTGTTAGTGCTCAACATAGAGATATGTTGGATCAAGTTTTAGATATTTTTAACATTAAACCAGATTTTGATTTAGATATATTTGAGCATGGTCAGAGTCTTACTCAGATAACTAGTCGAACTATGGAAGGTATGGAAGGAGTTTTCAAAACTTTTGAGCCGGACATAATTTTGGTTCAAGGAGATACTACAACTGTATTTTCAGGAGCATTAGTGGGATTTTACCACAAGATAAAAATAGGACATATAGAAGCGGGACTTAGAAGTGGCAACTTAATGTCTCCATATCCCGAAGAGGCAAATAGAAAACTTACAGGAGTAATTACCAACTTTCATTTTGCACCTACAAAAGAATCAAAAGAAAACTTGCTTAAGGAAGGATATGATGAAAAACTAATTCATATAACCGGAAACACTGTAATAGATGCACTATTTGAAGTGATAGATGATGAATATAAATTTGAAGATAAATTTCTTAAAGATATAAACTTTAATAATAGAATACTACTCCTTACGGCTCATAGAAGAGAAAACCTGGGAAGACCAATGGAAAACATCTTTAAAGCTGTAAAAAGAATTGTTGAGGAGCATGAAGATGTAGAGCTTATATACCCTGTACACTTAAATCCTAAGGTAAGAAAAATAGCAGATAATATACTGAAAGATGTTAATAGAGTTCATCTTATAGAGCCCTTGGATTACGTACCTTTTGCAAATCTTATGAATAAATCTCATATTATTGTAACTGATTCTGGAGGAATTCAAGAAGAAGCACCCTCCCTAGGGAAACCCGTAATAGTTGTAAGGAAAGAAACGGAGCGTCCAGAAGGAATTAAAGCTGGTACAGCTAAATTAGCTGGAACAGATGAAAAAAATATATATAAAATATTAAATGATTTATTGAATAATCAAAATTCTTATAAAAAAATGGCAAATGCGGTGAATCCTTATGGAGATGGCAAATCAGCCAATAGAATTAAAAATATAATTTTAAAAAGTTTATTATAGTATGAAAATATGGTAAAAGGTATATTTGCAAAGAGAAGATAATGCGTCTTATTCATAGATGAAAATCTATTGAAAAAGACGCATTTTTAATTTGAATTTAAAATACTAAATGTTACAAAAAAGAAATAAAAAAGGTTTATATTTAATTTATAAGAAAAAATTATTAAAAAATTCTATTTAATATTGATTTTTGTCTTTAAATAGTATAACATATTAAGAAATCGTAAAAAATGGTGGTGGAAATTATGAGTATAGGATTACCTGAGAAAAAAGGTTTGTATAATCCTCAAAATGAAAAAGATGCCTGTGGTGTCGGATTTATCGTTAATTACAAAGGTGAAAAAAGCTATAATATTGTAAAAAAAGGAATAGAAATATTAAAAAACATGGAACATAGAGGTGCTTCTGGTAATGACCCAAATACCGGAGATGGTGCTGGAATTCTTACCCAAATACCTCATGAATTTTTTAAAATCCAGTGTCTTAATGACGGAATAAATTTGCCTCAAGAAGGAGGGTATGCTGTAGGTATGATGTTTTTGCCTAAAGAACCTGCTCTAAGGTTTCAATGCGAAGGCATTACAGAAAGAGTTATAAGGGAAAAAGGATTTGATACATTGGGTTGGAGGTTTGTGCCTACTGATAATACACATATTGGAGAAACTGCCAGAGGAACAGAGCCCGTTATTAGACAAATTTTTGTAGAAGACACAAAGGAACTTGGAGAAGAGGAATTTGAAAAACAACTTTTCGTAATAAGAAAAATTATAGAAAATGAAGTTGAAAAACTGGTAAAAAGAAATAAAGAATATTTTTATATATGTTCTTTTTCTTCTAAAACCATAATATACAAAGGACTTCTTTTGGCTAATCAAATAGAAAAATATTTTTTGGATTTAATAGATTTAAACTATAAAAGTTCAATATCACTTGTACATCAAAGATTCAGTACAAATACTTTTCCTACCTGGGATTTAGCTCAGCCTTTTAGATATTTAGCTCATAATGGAGAGATAAATACAATAAAGGGTAATAGGAACTGGATGAATGCTAGAGAAGGGATAATAACATCAGAAGTATTTGCTAGTGAAATTAAGAAAATTTATCCAATACTTCAAAAAGGAAAAAGTGATTCTGCTTCCTTAGACAATGCTTTTGAATTTATTAGGGCTAACGGTAGAAATAATCCTCATACCCTAATGATGTTGATACCGGAAGCTTGGGAAAATGATGACATAATGGATATAAAGAAAAAAAGTTTTTATGAATATCATGCATCAATGATAGAGCCTTGGGATGGACCAGCGGCTGTGCTTTTTTGTGATGGCAACCAAGTAGGAGGAACTTTAGATAGAAACGGCCTCAGACCTGCAAAATATGTTATAACAAAGGATAATGAAGTAGTTATGGCATCGGAATTTGGCGTTTTAAATATCAAAGCTGATAGTATAATAAAAAAGGGAAGATTGAAGCCTGGGGAAATGATTTTAATCGATGTTAATGAAAAAAAGATTTACTTTGATGATGAGTTAAAAGAAAAGGTTTGTTCTATAGTAGATTATCCTAAGATTGTTGAAGAAAAAAGAATCTTGCTTAATGATATTGGAGAAAAAGAAAATCAAAATGCTGAAATAAATTTTCAGAATCTAAAAGAAAAACAGATAGAATTTGCTTATTCAAAAGAAGATATAAATTTGATAATTAAAAATATGGCTGAAAATGGAAAAGAACCAATAGGTTCTACAGGAAACGATACTCCTCTGGCCATTTTATCAAAAGAACCTCAGTTGGTGTTTTCATATTTTAGACAGTTATTTGCTCAAGTTACAAATCCTGCTGTAGATCCTATTAGAGAAGGGTTTATAATGTCTTTAATGAATTTTATAGGATCCCAAGAAAATATGCTCAGTATTAATAATATAGAAAATCAGTATATGGTCATAGATACACCTATAATAGATAATTGGGAGATTAAGAAAATAAATGGACTTAAAAATCATCAGATTAAATCTACAATAATTCCAATGACTTTTAAAATAGACGACGGTATATCTGGATTTGAAAGAGCATTAAATACACTATACAATAGGGCAGTTCATAAGATAGAAGAAGGTTACAACATAATTATACTATCAGATAAGAAAACCGATGGATATAATGGAAGCATACCTTCTTTATTGGCCGTTTCATACTTGCATAATAAACTTATCAAAGAGAAATTAAGGTCTAAAATATCTATAATAGTAGAAAGTGCTGATGCTAGAGAAACAACCCACTTTGCACTTTTAGTTGCTTACGGAGCAAGTGCAGTAAATCCCTATTTAGCAATAGAGTCAATAAAAAAACTTGTAAAAGAAAAAAGTATTACAATTAATGAAAAGGAAGCAGTGAAAAACTATATCGAAGCTGCATCAAAAGGATTAGCAAAGATACTGTCAAAAATGGGAATATGTACAGTTCAAAGTTATCATGGTTCGCAGATGTTTGAAATACTAGGATTAAATGATGATTTTGTAGATGACTTTTTTCCCGGCACAACTTCTAACATAGGAGGAGTAGGTTTAGAAGATATAGTAGAAGATGTAATTATAAAACATAAACAAGCATATGGAGAAGAAAAAGAGCAAAAAAATAAGGATTTACCAACAGGAGGATTGTATAAATACAGAAAAGATGGTGAATTCCACCTTTTTAATCCAAAATCAATAAAATCACTTCAGGAAGCTGCAAAAAATAATGATTATAAAGCATATAAGAAGTATACAAAATTGATAGATAATCAAGATAAAAATCCTACAACTTTAAGGAGTCTACTTCAATTTAAAAACATGAAATCAATACCTTTAGAAGAAGTAGAACCAGAATCTGAGATAATTAAGAGGTTTTGCAGTGGAGCTATGTCTATAGGATCTATAAGCAAAGAAACCCATGAAGCAATAGCTGTAGCTATGAATAGTATAGGAGCTAAAAGTAATTCAGGTGAAGGAGGAGAAGACAAAAGCAGAATTAACTCTAAAAAAAGTTTGAACAATAAAAATAGTTCAATTAAGCAGGTAGCCTCCGGTAGGTTTGGAGTAACAATGGAGTATTTAAACTCTGGAGAAGAAATACAGATAAAAATATCTCAGGGAGCTAAACCGGGAGAAGGAGGACATCTTCCTGGAGAAAAAGTAAGCAAATATATAGGTAAAATAAGACATTCTTTACCGGGAATAGACTTGATTTCACCACCACCACATCATGATATATATTCAATAGAGGATCTGTCTCAACTTATTTTTGACTTAAAAAACGCTAATAAAGATGCAAGGATTAGTGTAAAGCTTGTATCGAAAGAAGGAGTAGGTACCGTCGCAGCAGGAGTAGCAAAGGCTCATGCTGATATGATTTTGATAAGTGGCCATGATGGAGGTACCGGAGCATCACCTCTCTCTTCTATAAGAGGAGCTGGCATACCTTGGGAAATAGGATTAAGTGAAGTTCACCAAGTTCTATTGGTTAACAACCTTAGAGGTAAAGTATCTCTGCAAGTAGATGGTCAGCTTAAAACTGGAAGAGATATAGTAGTGGCCTGTTTATTGGGGGGAGAAGAATTCAGTTTTTCCACATCTATATTAGTAACACTAGGTTGTGTTATGTGTAGAGAATGTCACAAAAATAAGTGTCCTGTTGGAATAGCTACTCAAGATAGAAAATTAAGAGAAAAGTTTACAGGGAATCCTGAGCATACAGTAAATTATTTGAGATTTTTAGCTAGGGAAATACGAGAATATATGGCTTTGCTGGGATTTAGAACTATTAATGAAATGGTAGGCAGAATCGACAAGTTGGAAAAAAAGAAAGAAATTAATCAGAAGAAATGTAAGAAGATAGATTTTTCTAAAATACTTTACAGGCCGGACCTTCCAAGCAGAGTTATGACATATAAATCTAAAAATCAGAGACATAACTTAAATGAAGGATTGGATAATAAATTGATAGAAAAAAGCAAATCTTTCTTTATAGATAGAAAAAAAGTTGAAGGAAGCTTTGAAATACATAACACAAATAGATCCGTAGGGTCTTTGTTAAGCAGTCAAATTATAAAGGCATTTCCTAATAGAAAAACTGAAAAAGATACATTAAAATTCAAATTTTTCGGTACTGCAGGACAGAGTTTTGGTGCTTTTACAACTCAAGGAGTTACCCTAATACTTGAAGGAGATGCAAATGACTTTGTTGCAAAAGGCCTATCCGGTGGGAAAATAATCATCAAAAAGCCTAAAAACACAGATTACGGTAAAAGTATAATTGCAGGGAATACCATACTGTACGGAAGTACATCAGGAGAACTATATATAAATGGTATAGTAGGAGAAAGATTTGCAGTAAGAAACAGCGGAGCCTTAGCAGTAGTTGAAGGTATAGGAAACCACGGATGTGAATACATGACAGATGGTATAGTTGTAATATTAGGAGAAGTAGGTAAAAACTTTGCTGCTGGTATGGGCGGAGGAATAGCTGTAATATTGGATATAGACAATAAAATCCAAAAATCCTGTATAAACAATTCAGTAGAGATAGAAGAATTGAATCAAATAGATATTGAAAAAATAAAAAATATAATATTTAATCATAAAAGATATACAAATAGCACAGTAGCAGAAGAAATTTTAGAAAACTGGAATGAGTATTCAAGGTACTTAAAAAAAGTTATACCTAGTGAATACAAAAAAGCCTTAGAAAAAGATGAAAAATACGAGGATATATATCCTTATTAAGACTTGTATGCCATTGACTTTTTATTTATTATATGCTAGGATTCTATTGATTGGAATTAAGTCGAATGAATAGTTAGGAGGGGTAAATTTGCATTTATCTCTCTTTTTTTAGATGTGCAAATGTTTTCCTAAATTAAATTTGAAAAAATAGTTAAATATATATATAATAACCACAGCATTAAAGAAAGTTTATAAATAATAAACTAAAAAAATCAAAATATTTTACATATAATTGTAATACTTAGCTAATTAAGATATAATTATCAAGTATATAAAGATAGGAAAGTGTTTGATTTGGATAAAAATAGATTAAAAATAATGCAGGGATTAGTCCTAATAACCCAAATAGGAATAGTTATGTTAGTTCCCATTGCTATAGGTTTTTTCTTAGGGAGATTCCTGGATAATTTAATAGGAACAAATTACATTTTTTTATTTATATTTATAATTATTGGAGTTGGAGCAGCATTCCTTAATTTATTTAAAATTGGTCTAAGAGATCAGGATAAAAGGAAGTGAAGCATTGAATCATTCAGTAGAACTAGTATTATCTATAGTTAAAAAAGCAATTACAATACTTGCAGTTCTTATAGTTATATCTTTTGTTTTTTTAAATGAACCTATGAGATGGGCTTATGGATATATTTTTGGAGGATTAATAGGAATCCTAAATTTTATACTCTTAGCTAGAACAATGGAAAGAGCAGTTGAAATGCCTCCTCATAAGGCCCAGGGATATGCTACAGTAAACTACTTTATAAGATTTATAATAACTGGTGTAGTAATTATAGTTGCACTAAAAGCAGATTATATAAATGCCCTAGCAGCTGTAATAGGAATAGTATTAATTAAGTTAATAATCCTTGTCACAAACTTATTTAGCGATAAGGAATATTATAAAAGAATATTCAGGAGAAAGGGGGAAAATTGATGGATGGTGGCTTTGGCCCAACGGTCGTATTTGAAATAGCAGGAATACAGGTAACTGAGACAGTTACTGTGACCTGGTTTATTATGGCTGTCTTAACTGTTTTCTCAATATTAGTTACAAGAAATTTGAAAAAAGTGCCTGGACCTCTTCAAAGTATGGTGGAAGCTTTAGTTGAAGCTGTTAACAATCTTACTGCTCAAACAATGGGAGAGGACAAAATGGGATTCGCCCCATATATGGGAACACTATTAGTCTTTTTATCAATAGCTAACCTTATAGGACTTATAGGGATGAGACCTCCAACAGCAGATGTAAACACAACTATGTCATTGGCAATGATAACCTTCATATTAGTTCACATTAGTGGAGCGAGAAGTAAGGGAGTAGGAGGATATCTTAAAAGTTTTACGGAACCTTTAGCACCTTTACTACCATTAAATATTATTGGTGAGTTAGCAAACCCTATATCACTAGGATTTCGTTTATTTGGAAATATAGTAGGTGGATTGGTTATTATGAGTTTGCTTTATGGAGGATTAGCGAGTCTTAGCGCATCATTGTTAGGAGCATCAGCACCACCGATATTAAGCGCAGGTGTACCGGCAGTATTACACGTATATTTTGATATGTTTGCCGGAGTATTACAGTCATTTATATTTACTATGCT
>Ga0102941_1000937_pt1 | contig 13825 bp, 9 predicted proteins | sample SalPonR2_C_D2_MG_FD_79281 | JGI IMG/M metagenome (GOLD analysis project Ga0102941, IMG submission 79281) | Salt pond soil microbial communities from South San Francisco under conditions of wetland restoration - Salt Pond MetaG R2_C_D2_MG | ecosystem: Environmental > Aquatic > Marine > Intertidal... | reverse complement strand
TTGCTCAGTAAGATTCAATGGCAAACTGATATTATAAGAACGCGAATCTCTTCTCTTTCTTTTTATCCTTTTTCCCTGGCAGATGTCATAAACCAAAAGCAATTGTTTTTAGATCATATTGATATTAAAGGGGGTATTATTGATGTATTCAGAGATCGCACCTTGCCTTTCGATACCCTTAAAAGGCCCCCCATGCCTGTAGAAAGAATTATGAACGCCCCCCTAGCCATCAAACTGGATAGTATTTCGCTTCAAAATATTGATGTGGTGTATACCGAATTGCCCGAAAATGCTGAAGAGGCAGGTGAAGTGCCTTTTCGCAACCTCAAAGCAGACATTTTTAATATGACAAACCAAAGGCAGGCTATACAAAGCGATAGTTTGATGCGGATTGAAGCACAGGCATTTGTTTTTGGTTCTGCTTTACTGAAAGCGGGTTTTGTTTATGATCTGACCAGTGACCGCGGAGTGTATAATGCCAATGGGTCTCTTTCTGATTTTGACATGGATATCATCAATCCTGCTGTATTTCCTCTCACAGGTTTAAAAATTCTCTCCGGAGACCATCGGAAAACATCTTTTTCGTATCAGGGAGACAATGATCGCACATCAGGACAAGTAGAAATGGTTTATCAGAACCTGGAGATTAATCTTCTTCCCGGAAAATCTGATTTTATCAGCAATACTGTCAACTGGGCAGGTAAGAAGTTGGTGTACTATGCTGAAAATCCGCAAAACGGAGAAGAACTCAGAATAGGTGAAATCGATTTCGAGCGAGATAAAACCCGTTTCGTTTTTCATTATTGGTGGAAAAGTTACTATTCTGGAATTAAAGACACAGCAATGCGTGGTAATATAATTATGGGGAATTGATCTGTTAATAAAATAATAAGTGTTTGTTTTACAGATGTTTTGTTTGTTCAGGGGGGCATATATCACTTATCTCTGTTGATTTTTAGCGCCCGAAAAATGAAAATTCATAACCCTTTTCTTTTATCCCTAATTTTGCAAAACAATAGGGTCTGGTTTGTGCCTCAGCAATACCTTTTTTTTGATCTAATGCTGACCCGCTAATAAAATTCTCGCTAATCAATCGCACCATGAAAATATTCAGAAATTTCTTTTGGTTTTGTTCTGGAGCAAATATTGCCATTTTAAAAAGATGCCCTACAGAATCCAATAAATATGCGGGTATTGGCGGTACCGTTTTATTTACCGGGTTGTTTGCAGGAATATCTGCTTCCTATGCATTGTTTACCGTTTTCGGCAGTATTTGGATATCTGTCGCTTTTGGGTTCGTATGGGGGGGCATGATATTCAACCTCGACCGGTTTATTGTTTCAGGAATGAAAAAAGGAAAGGGATGGTGGAGGGAAGCAGGAATGGCAACTCCCAGATTGATGCTGGCGGTTTTATTGGCATTTGTGATCTCCAAACCCTTGGAATTGAAAATATTTGAAAAAGAGATTCTGCGAAAAATTGATGAACAGAAAATTGAACAGGCCCAGCAAACCCGACAGGAAGTTTTTAATAGTTATCCTGAACTGGAGCAATGGAGGGAGGAGATTGTATTGCTAAGAAACGAAATAGACGACAAAGAAAAATTCCGTAACCTGAAGCAGGAAGAATATGACCTTGAAAGGTTTGGTGTGCAGTCTGCCAATACCAGCGGAAGACCTGGCATAGGGAGAAATGCCCGCATAAAAGAACAACAATTGCAGGATGCTCAGACCGACCTCGAAAATACCCGTGAAAGAAACCTGAACCGGATTGCCCAACTCACTAACCAGGTAGAAAAAATATACCAGACACGCGAAAATTCTTTTGAAAGACATAAAGCAACCATTGAAAACTATGATGGTTTTGCCGCACGCATTCATGCACTGGGAGTTCTTTCCAGCGAAAGTCGCGCAGTTTATCTTGCCAATTTATTTATTATTCTATTGTTTATTGCCGTAGAAACGGCACCGATCTTTGTGAAACTGATCTCGGTTAAAGGTCCCTATGATGACCTGCTGCAGGTGCATGAAAATGCAGTTGCCGAAAATGCAGCACTCAAATTATCGCGCAACACAGGAAAAACTACCATTGAACTGAAAGAATGGGAGCAAAGATCTCAAAACGGAGTAAGACGCAACCTGGAGACAGGAAGAGTGAAAACCCGCGAGATCATTGATGCTGAGGTGGAGATTGCCCGAAAGTCTGTTGGAAAGTGGAAGGAAGAGCAGTTGATGAAAATTGAAAAAGGTGAATGGCAGATCCCGGAACTACAAAATGATGAAATGTTTTCGCATCTGGAAAGGGAAACCAAAATAAACGATCTTGACAAAAAAAACGGAAAAGATCCCTCTCTTTGAAAGATCCGGTTTTTTTGCCCCTCTATCTGATTTTTACTTTCTGTATTGTATTATTTTATGACCTGGAATCTTAGGTTGGTGTATTTTGTTTCCCCTTAAAAAGGCTTACTTTTGCAGAAAATTTGAACAGACTTTTTACCTGTCTATTATCCATCATATTAATAACTAAACGTATTGGAAACGAAAGCTTTAATAAATAATACCAAAAAATCACCCCTTCAGAAAGAAATCGAAAAGAGAAGAACATTTGCTATTATAAGTCACCCCGATGCTGGTAAAACCACCCTCACAGAAAAATTGCTGCTTTTTGGTGGTGCCATACAAACCGCGGGAGCAGTAAAATCCAATAAAATTAAGCAGGGCGCTACATCCGATTTTATGGAGATTGAAAGACAAAGAGGTATTTCAGTGGCAACTTCTGTAATGGGTTTTGAATACAACGGGGTGAAGATCAATTTGCTTGATACACCAGGACACCAGGACTTTGCAGAAGATACCTACCGCACATTGTCTGCTGTAGATAGCGTGATTCTGGTTATTGATGGTGCCAAAGGGGTAGAAACCCAAACCGAAAAATTGATGCAGGTATGCCGTATGCGCAATACTCCGGTTATCATCTTTATCAACAAAATGGATCGTGAAGGACAGAACCCTTTCGATATTCTGGATGAAGTGGAAGAAAAACTTGATATAAAGGTGAGACCTATGAGTTGGCCCATTGGTATGGGGAAAAAGTTTATGGGGGTATATCATCTGATCAATAACCGTATTTACTTCTTTAAACCCAGTAAACAAAGACTGGAGGACGAGGTGGTTGAGATCAACGATCTGAATGATAATCGACTGGATACAATAGTGGGCGAACATGCAGATCTTTTGAGAGAAGAAGCAGAACTTATTGAAGGAGTATATGATCCATTTACCACAGAAAGTTATTTGTCCGGCGAGGTCGCACCTGTTTTCTTTGGCAGTGCCCTCAATAATTTCGGTGTACACGAGTTGCTCAATACATTCATTGGTATCGCCCCTTTGCCTGCCCAACGGCAAACGGATCATCGCTGGGTATTACCCGATGAAGAAAAATTTTCTGGATTCGTTTTTAAAATTCATGCCAACCTTGATCCCCGCCACCGCGACCGAATTGCTTTTCTAAGGGTCTGCTCAGGCAAATTCTTACGAAATAAAAATTATCTTCATGTAAAGCAGGGGAAATCTTTTAAGTTCAGCAATCCTACCAGTTTCATGGCCAATGATAAATCTATCATTGAAGAAGCTTTTCCCGGCGACATAGTAGGTTTGTATGATACCGGAAACTTTCGTATCGGTGATACAATTACTGAAGGTGAAAAGATTATTTTTAAAGGAATCCCTACTTTTTCACCGGAAATATTTAAAGAACTGGTAAATGTTGATCCTATGAAAACCAAACAATTAGAAAAAGGGATCAAACAGCTGACCGATGAAGGGGTGGCCCAGCTTTTTACCCAACAACCCGGAAACAGGAAGATCATTGGTACGGTTGGTGAACTGCAGTTCGAAGTAATACAGTTTCGTCTGCTTCACGAATATGGCGCTTCCTGTCGCTTCGATTATCTTCAGTTTCATAAAGCAGTTTGGATCACTTCAGACAATGCCCAGCAATTCCAGGAGTTTCTTACCCAAAAATACCGCAATGTGGCAATCGATAAATACGGTAATCATGTGTTTTTAGCCGAATCAGAATGGATGCTCAAAAGATCCATGGAAAATTTCCCCGATCTGCATTTTCACTTTTCCTGGGAAGTCGTTTAAATTTCTGAATCATACTGAATTGTTTAATATTCATCCTCCATGAACTATTACCGTTTTTTTGTTGCTAATTACAAAATCATTTTGTTTGCCATAGCCCTAACTTTCTTTTCAGCTTTTGGGCAAACTTTTATACTGGCACTTTACATTCCCGAGATCATCCATGAATTTGATATTACTCAAAAACTATATAGCTCCCTTTATGCTGGTGCTACTCTGATGAGCGGCATTACCATTATTTTTGCCGGAAAGATTATTGACCGAACTTCGGTGAAGAAATTCACCTTATGGGTGATTGCGGGTTTGATTGCAGCAAACCTAATGGCGGGGTTGGCGCAAAATCTTGTCATGATTTTCCTCGCTATTTTCATGCTACGCTTCTTCGGACAAGGAATGTTTACCCACACAGCTGCCACTTCTATGGGGCGTTTCTTTTCTTTTTCCAGGGGGAAGGCACTTAGTCTCACACACCTGGGTTTTCCGCTTGCCGAATCTGTTTTCCCTATTGCTGTGGTTAGTATTATCCTGGTTTACGGGTGGAGGGAGACATTTTTTCTCAGCGCTGCTTTCATTGCATTGGCGCTTTTTCCATTGGTCATCTTTTTACTGAGAGGTTTTGACAGAAAGAACATTATAGAGGATGATGAAAACGATAAAAACAGACCTGCTACCGGACCCGACCAGGACCGGTTCTGGAGCCAGAAACAACTCATCAGAACCATCAAATTTTATTTGTTGGCCCCTTCGGTATTCATTGTGGGATTTGTACAAACATCTCTTTTCTTTTATCAGTCTTTTATAGCCGAATACAAAGGATGGTCGAGAGAATGGATGGCCTTAAGCATTACTGCCTATGCCGTTGCCTCTTTGTTATCTTCAATAGCTACTGGTCCTCTGGCTGATAAGTTTTCTGCTAAAGCCGTTTTCCCATTTGTCCAGATTCCCTTATCCATTGGTCTTTTATTGTTATCCTCATTCACACACCCTGCCATAGCAATGGTCATGTGGTTTTTTGTGGGCATCACCGGCGGATCGAGTCCCACTGCTGCCAATGCTGTGTATGCAGAACTATTCGGAATCAAAAGTTTGGGTGGGATACGTAGTATCTTTACATTTGTAATGGTGGTAAGCACCGCTGCCGGACCTGTAGTTTATAGTTTTTTGCTCGACAAGGGGTTTAACTACGATCATATCCATCTTTTCACTGTTGGCGTAGTGATTATCAATGTGCTGTTTGTATATTTCGGTTTCAAAAATCAGAAAATACTCTGATCTGGCAGCAGAAATTACCTGTTAACCCTTCATTCGGCGATCATCTGTTGTCTCGCGTTTTAGCACTCTTTTGCTAAAGTTCTTCTGTAACCTTGCTTTCTAATGATTTAAATCCTTCACCCAATATCTCATTTGCATTGATAACAGTAAGAAATGCCCGGGGATCCACTTCATTGATATAATCGGTAAGAATATAAAGTTCGCGTCTGCTCACATTCACAAAAATGATCTTTTTCTCGCTGCCATTAAACATCCCTTTTCCTTCTATAAAAGTGCCGCCCCTTTTCAGATCATTGATGATCTTACTGCTGATATCATCATATTTTTCTGATATAATGAACAACGTTTTTTCATAATTTACACCTTCCAGAGTGATATCAATTACTTTCCCGGTGATGAAAATAACGATCCAGGAATACAAGGGTATTTTCCAATCGCCAAAAGCTACCAATCCGGCCAAAACTATAATAGAATCAACAATGATGAGCAATTGACCAACAGGCATTCGGGTATATTTGGCTGCAATCATGGCAATAATATCACTTCCTCCTGAGGTAGCCCTGGATTTGAAAATTAATCCCAGTCCAAAACCGATCAGCACACCACCGAAAATGGAAGAAAGGAGTGCATCGTCCTGGACCAGGGGCTGATCTCCCCAGAAATATGTTAAACCATCAATAAAAACCGAGGCCAATATAAAACCTACAACTGTTTTTACACCAAACCGTGGCCCCAGTATTTTGATTCCCAGTATGGTAAGTGGGATGTTCAAAGCCAGACCCGTAACTCCTACCGGAATACCCCAAAGATGATACAGCACAATGCCAATACCATAAACCCCACCGGGTACTATTTTATAAGGTGTGATGAAAAAAACAAATCCTGCTGCAAGGATAAAAGATCCAAGCAAAATGACCGAATAGGCGAAAAACCATTTTTTTGTGAATAATTTTTCTTTAGATACAAAGCTCATAAAATATGGGTTTACTTTTTTGCCCGCAAAGGTAAAGTCTTTTTTCTTTGGATGGCTTGTTATATTCCCATACTTTTTAATACGAAAAACACATTAAATTCATACCATAATGATTACTTTTGCCTTGGCAAAAATTTAAAGAATTAGTTTTATGGATAATCAGGGAACCAAAGAAATAAAAAGTGTTTTGATCAGTTTGTTTTACAAAGAACCGGCAAAGCCCCTTATCGAAAAATTGCATCGTTTAAATGTGAAAATTTATTCTACCGGAGGCACACTCGATTACATCCGGGAACTAAATATTCCTGCTACACCTGTTGAGGATATCACCGAATATCCTTCCATCTTTGGTGGCAGGGTAAAAACATTGCATCCGAAAATTTTTGGAGGTATTTTGTATCGCAGAGATAATATATCAGATTTGAAAGAGATGGAATTGTATGGTGTACCCTCTATAGATATGGTTGTTGTGGATCTGTATCCTTTTGAACAAACAGTAGATATGGGGGCTTCCATGCAGGATGTAATAGAAAAAATTGATATTGGTGGGATATCATTGATCAGAGCAGCTGCCAAAAATTTTGCTGATACCTGGGTGGTGCCTTCTTCCCAATATTATCAACAGGCACTCCAGATTATCGAAGAAAATGGTGCAATTACCCATTCGGCACAACGAAAACAATTCGCAGCCTATGCCTTTCATATCTCGTCCCATTACGATACACTGATCTTTCAGTACCTTACTCCCGATCCGGATTTATACTTTAAAAAGAGCATTGAAAAATCAAAAACACTCAGGTATGGAGAAAATCCCCATCAAAAAGGATTCTTCTTTGGCGACATGGGCCATGTTTTTACTCAATTGCACGGAAAAGAGATATCTTATAACAATCTGCTTGATGTTGAAAGTGCCTTGTCGCTGATTGCTGAATTTGATGATCCAACCTTTGCTATTATAAAGCATACCAATGCTTGTGGGGTTGCCACACGTAAAACCATTGACATGGCTTACCATGATGCTCTGGCTTCGGATCCCGTATCTGCTTTCGGCGGAATATTGATTGCCAATCGTAACATTGACCAAAAAACTGCGTATCATATTCATGAATTGTTCTTTGAAGTGATTCTTGCTCCTGATTTTAGCCCGGAAGCTTTGGATATACTGAAGCAAAAGAAAAACAGGATTATCCTCCGGCTGACAAATACCGTGCACGAACCTTACCAGTTTCGCTCTATTTTAAACGGAATTCTTATTCAATCGGTGAATCATGCCCAAACCCCACCCGGATCTTGGACAAACGCTACTGATAAACAACCAGATGACGGGATGCTTGATGATTTGATTTTTGCCAATAAACTGGTGAAACATACAAAATCCAATGCCATTGTTCTGGTCAAAAACAAGCAACTGATGGCCTCAGGTGTGGGGCAAACATCACGTGTAGATGCGCTGAAACAGGCTATTGCCAAAGCCAAAGAGTTTAAACATTCTTTGCAAAACGCAGTAATGGCTTCTGATGCCTTTTTCCCTTTTGCCGATAGTGTGGAAATTGCAGCAAGTGAAGGTATTAAAGCTGTTATTCAACCTGGCGGATCGGTCAGAGATAAAGATTCGGTGGATTTTTGTAATAAAAACGATATGGTAATGGTTTTTACCGGAGTAAGACACTTTAAACATTAAAACTAAAACGTTATTCAACTTTTTTAATATTCAGATAAAATGGGCCTTTTTTCTTTTTTAACCAAAGAAATTGCAATTGATTTGGGAACTGCCAACACCATTATTATTCACAACGATAAGGTTGTTGTTGAAGAACCCTCTATCGTTGCTATTGAAAGATCTTCCAACAAGGTAATTGCCGTGGGAAGAAAAGCAATGATGATGCATGGCAAAACCCACGAAAATATCAAAACTCTTCGTCCTTTGCGTGATGGTGTCATCGCTGATTTTCAGGCCGCTGAAGCCATGATCAGGGAAATGATCAAAATGACCGACACCAAAAAACCGATCTTTCCTCCCTCACTGAAAATGGTCATTTGTATTCCTTCGGGTATTACTGAGGTAGAAGAAAGAGCCGTAAGAGATTCATGCGAACAGGCCGGCGCCAAGGAAGTGAGATTGATTCATGAACCTATGGCTGCTGCTATTGGCATTGGTATTGATGTGCTCGAACCCACCGGAAACATTGTGGTGGATATTGGCGGAGGTACAAGTGAAATTGCTGTTATTGCACTGGGTGGTATTGTATGTAATAAATCAATACGTATTGCTGGTGATGATTTCAATAATGATATTGAAGAATATATGCGAAAGCAGCATAATATTCTGATCGGGGAAAGAACCGCTGAGAAAATTAAAATAGATGTAGGTGCTGCCACAACCGACCTGGATAATCCTCCAGACGATATTGCAGTTCATGGTAGAGATATGATGACCGGAATACCCAAGGAAATTGTAGTGAGTTATTCTGAAATTTCGCAGTGTCTTGATAAATCCATAACCAAAATTGAAGCCGCTGTGCTGAATGCGTTGGAAATGACGCCACCGGAATTAGCAGCCGATATTTATCAGACAGGTATTTATATGGCAGGGGGGGGGTCTTTGCTGCGTGGTTTAGACAAGAGAATCTCCCATAAAACAAAATTACCTGTTCATGTTGCAGAAGATCCTCTTAGAGCAGTTGCCAGAGGTACGGGTATCGCTCTGAAAAATTTTGATAAATTCCCGTTCCTGATCAAATAGTAACTTACTACAATGTTTTTTACCCTCAAAACTGCAGCATTTGTTCATTATTGCATGTTTCCGGTATTTTCTGAACTGTTTTTATGATCATTTCAAAACAGTTCAATCTGAATTTTTTGCAGGCAGGTATTGCGGAACATCTCTTTTGTTTCTTTTACTTTCATATTGATACTTGGTGATTCTGATCCCATAAACCGTGTTTGCTTTTGTATTACTGAGTTTGGTCTAAAAACTTGTTTTTAGATGTTTTTGTCCATATTTTACTTTGTCATGAATCTGAATATTAGATTATTAAGTTCGTTTTAATTCGTGAAATTAGTGGACAATAACCGTTTTATACCGAACTCATTACTGATTGTTACTTTATGCGAAATCTGATCAGTTACATCCTTAAGAATTATTTTTTCTTCCTGTTTCTTTTATTACAGGTTGTAGCTTTTATTTTTATTGTGCAAAATCATCAGCACCACAGGTCTTTCTTTTTCAATTCTTCAAACTATATTGTGGGAAATATTTACCAAATCAATAACAATATTGTCAGATATTTCTCTCTTGCTAAAACCAACAGGCAACTTGCCAAAGAAAACAATGAACTGTTATCGCAAATTCAGGGATCGTTTCTGAAAACCGATCAACAGGTTTTTATCTTTCGGGATACACTGTACCAGCGACATTTTTCTTATATCAATGCCCGTGTAATTAATAATTCGGTCACAAACCGAAATAATTATATCACCCTTAACAAAGGTAGAAACCATGGTGTGAAACCTGATATGGGCATCATTACATCTCATGGCGTGATTGGCATCGTAAGAAAGGTTTCCCGGAATTTCAGCACTGCCATATCTTTGTTGCACTCAGATAGCCAGATCAGTGCCAGAATAAGGAAAAATAACCATCTGGGTACACTCATCTGGGAAGGATACGATTATACAACAGCTACCATGTTGTACATTCCTACTCATATTGATTTGAATGTAGGCGATACAATTGTTACCAGTGGTTTTTCACAGATATTTCCCTCTGATATTTTTCTGGGGACAATTGCTGACTTTGAGATCAGGAAAGGTGATAACTTTTATACCCTTGAAGTTGATCTTGCTACCGATTTTAATCGTATTGATTATGTGAATGTTGTAAATAATATTTTTAAAGAAGAACTCGAATCTCTTGAGAACGCTACCATTACAACAGAATAAAACAATTTTGTTAATCCTCCATTTTATTTCATGTAATGGGCTGAAAACTAAAGAAATATGGGCAGTTTGATGGGTACTTCGATTGATAATTTCATAAAGCAAATAAGCGCGAAATGAATACAGATATACTGAAACATGCCGGACGTTTTATTATCGTTGTGTTTATTCAGGTTGTATTATTAAATCAACTTGTTTTCAGTGGTTATATAACCCCTTTTATTTACCCGGTTTTTATTCTGCTACTCCCTTTTGATATTAAAGGATGGTGGTTGCTTTTGCTCTCTTTTTTGTTGGGGATAACCATAGATATCTTCTCCAATTCGCTGGGTATGCATGCGGCAGCATCCGTTTTTATGGGATTTATGCGCCCTTTTGTAATAAATCTTATTTCCAGCAAAACCGATTTTGATTCTGGCACAGAACCCCGGTTGAGCATCATGGGTTTACCCTGGATCTTCTTCTATACAATTATCCTGGCGTTCCTGCATCATTTCTTCCTGTTTCTCATTGAAATCTGGGGAGTTGGCAATCTATTCAAATTCTTCTTGCGCACCTTTACCAGTTCCATTGTTTCTACTCTTCTTATCCTTGCCTTTCATCTCCTTTTGGGCAATGTTTCAAAAGCAAGAAGATTGTAGGCGCTCAAACGATTGTCTGTTTGTTTTTTGCATTGTTTTGCTTAAAAAGTCTTGTTTCCTGGTTAAATTTTCTTAATTGAAATTCATTGATTATCAATAAGTTTATCTTTGTTGGTATAACTGTTATTGTAATTTTTTTACTTTCAGAATTTCATTTAAATGGGGCGAAGACACCAGGATTACCTTCAGAAAATTTTCAACTTATGGGGACTTTTTTTCCTGGCTATTTTTATTTTTTCATGCCAGCAAAAAAAAGATGACCAAAAAACAGTGTATATTAGCGGGCATCTTAAGAATTACTCCAATGATTATTTGTTTTTTGAAGAACTTACCCCTACCGATCTTATCTTTAAAGACAGCATCATTGTGAACGATCTGGGGTATTTTGAACTTGATTTCATACCCTCTCAAACCGGTTTTTACAGACTGGGCTATTCTTCAAATAATTTTATAACGCTTGTACTCAAACCAGGTGAATCTATTTTTGTAGAGGCAGATGCCGAAAACTTTAATAAAAATTATGTAGTCGAAGGTTCCGCATGTACTGCACTATACAGAGATCTTAACCAACAAATACAAAAAGGAAGGGAAAAAGCAGATTCGCTGAGAGAACAATACCGCAATCACATGCATAGAAAGAACTTTGTTTCTATTCGCGAAAACCTTAAAGAAGAATATGATCTGATCAGAGAAGAACAAAGAAAATTCCTTATATCTTTTATTCACCAGAATTCCTATTCCTTAGTATCAATACTGGCACTCTATCAGTATTTTGAAAATCAAATATTATTAGATGAAGAGAGCGATCTGGATTATTATGTGATGGTAAGCAATCATCTGAGTGAAATACATTCTTCAAATAAGCATGTTATAGATCTTAAAAAGAGGGTCAATGATCGTCGGAGAATTCAGCAGGAAGATAACAAAGGCCGACAATCTCTGGAACCAGGTTCCTATGCTCCTGAAATTGTTTTATCAGATACTGGAGGTGATAATATTGCGCTGTCTTCACTCAGGGGGAAAATTGTATTGATAGACTTCTGGGCCGCATGGTGTCCTCCCTGTCGCAAGCAAAACAAAGAAATTCAAGAGATATATGATAAGTACAAAGATCTTGGATTTGAGATCTATGCTGTGTCTCTTGACCGCACACATAAAAAATGGGTAGAAGCTATTGAAGAAGATAATATGAACTGGATACATGTGAGCGATCTCAAATTCATGAATTCTCCCATTGTTGATTTGTATCAAATTACGGAAATACCATACGAGGTTCTGATTGACAGGCAGGGTAAGATCATGGCAAAAGATATTTCAATGAGCGAACTCGAAAATTTGATCGCTGAGCATCTTTAAAAAGATTTCTTTTTTTTCGCTCCAAATTAAAATATAACCCTGAGTTCAATCTGAAAAAGAATACTGTCCACAAATTACACAAATTGACATTAACTTTAATAGTTGATATTTAGGCAATTAAAAGCATGGAATTTCGCGAATTTCCCGAAAACTTGTTTTCGGAGTGGACTCAACATTTTGTTTTTTATTTACCTCTCATTTCTGAGGGTTGATGAACGAGATCCACTGCAAAACCAGAAAACCTAAAGACGCGTGAACCCGGAATTATGGCAGGTGAAATAAAATGACTGATAGATCAATGAGCTGGAAAGGTTAATTGATAAGCAGGTTTAAATTTTTGAGAGAGTATTCCAGTGCCGATGGACTTATATTTGATTACACCCAGTTGCATCCCGGGGATTGAAGAAAAGCAGCAGCACAAAAACTATTAAAAATTTGAATATCATCCATATCGTTTCGATCAAAACCAAGTGAAGCGAGAAATATTAATGATTCTGGTCTGAAAACTTGTTTTTAGACGTTCGTGTTCATTTTTTAGTTTGTTATAGATCTTTATATCAGATTGTTAAGTTCCTGATCATTCGCGAAATTAGTGTACAATAACCTTTTTATACCAGACTCATTAAAGAGAAAGATATTCCGGATCGATTCGTTATTTAACTTACGTTTATTTTCTGAAACAACATCCACGAAAACCCAAACATAATGAACGATCTTTTGTTACAAATACTGAAAAACCACTTTAAAAATCTTAAATCAATGCATTCGTCTGTTTTTTGACCAGTTGAATGGAATAATTTGAGTAATTTAGTAGTATCATATGACTGGGAATTTTATGATTCAAATGATAGTATGTTTATTGTATGAAGTAGTGGACAAAAGGTCAGCAAAAACTTCTGCATTGTAAGGTTCTAAATAAACATTTTGTTTTTGAAAAATGATTTTCTATTCAGTTACTTTTCTCAGATTCGTCAACTATACATATTTTTGTATGTGATTAACACGTGCAAAAAAGTATATATTTTCCTAACCTTAAAGTAAGACCATGAGTAAAAAAGAATATTATGAAATTGAGAACCAGGAGTGGTTGGAATCGCTGGAATACCTAATTCAAAATGAAGATCCTGATCGTGTTCGTGAAATTTTGGCATTACTGCAAAACAAAGCACATAAAGAAGGAATTGTTTTCAGATGTCCGGGTAATACCCCTTATATCAATAGCATATCACCCCGAAAAGAGTCGCCTTTCCCCGGTAGTCAGGAAATTGAGCGCCGTATCAAAAGTCTGATCCGATGGAACGCCATGGCGATGGTGGTAAGAGCAAACCTCGAATCTGAAGGGATCGGAGGACATATTTCCACATATGCTTCTTCTGCTGCTCTTCTCGAAGTCGGATTCAACCACTTTTTTAAAGGAGGAGATAATGGAGAAGCCGCCGATATTATCTATTTTCAGGGACATGCATCACCAGGAATTTATGCCAGATCATTTCTTGAAG
>Ga0102941_1000935_pt1 | contig 13832 bp, 11 predicted proteins | sample SalPonR2_C_D2_MG_FD_79281 | JGI IMG/M metagenome (GOLD analysis project Ga0102941, IMG submission 79281) | Salt pond soil microbial communities from South San Francisco under conditions of wetland restoration - Salt Pond MetaG R2_C_D2_MG | ecosystem: Environmental > Aquatic > Marine > Intertidal... | reverse complement strand
TGATCATGATACTGATGGAGATATAGATTATAAAGAAGATTATTTTCTCCCAATAGGTAAGTCACCAATTTTCAATGATTTTAATGTAAAAATTAATCCAGACAAATTTTTTGGTAAACATGCAGCAATACTCGGGAATACTGGGTCAGGTAAATCCTGCTCCGTGGCTACTATTTTACAATCAATTTTTAAAAATCAATATAATGAAGATAAGAAGGTTAAAAATGCGCACTTTATCATTTTTGATACAAATGGTGAATATAAAAACGCTTTTAATTTTGATAATGATGAGGTAAAAAAACGAGTTAATACTTTTACAATAGATAGTGCTGGCATGAAATTACCATATTGGTTTATGAATTATGATGATTTTGATTATTTATTTAATCCTGCCCCTCAAATTCAGTCACCAATTCTACAAAATTCACTAAAGCTAGCCAAACAAAAAGATAATATTACAGGTGTGGATAATAAAAATATTATTAGAAGAAGCATTTTAGAACAAATAGAAAATGCAACTATTGAAGGCAAAGATACGAAGTTAAACAGAAAGTTATATCAAAATTATGATGAAATTAAAGACGATTTTTCGGATGATAGTTTTTTTAAAAATGATCTAGAAAATTATGTAGAAAAGGTAAAATCATCTAATCAAGGAATAGACAAATATTTTAATAATCATGCATTAGATATAGATAAAAAAAATATTCTATTAGATGAAATTCAAGATAGACTTAATTTTTTATATAATGATAGCGATAATAATGATATTAAAAATGAATTATTAGATTCTCCAATTCCTTTTAATTACCAAAAATTAATAAACACATATTTTGCTGAAGCTATTGATGAATTTGAAAGTAATACTTTAAATATCAGACAGAATGTATCCACATTAAAATTAAGATTATATAGATTACTTAGCGATGAAAGATTCAATGAAATATTTATGTTCGATAAGTATCATAAAAATCATGAATTATTAAATGACTTATTTAAATATTTATTCGGAATATTAGATAAATCTGACGCAGAGGATAATATTTATAAGAATTACAAATTTGAGCAAGATAATACTGGAGAATATAAAAATGTAGTTAATGAGATAAATAAAAATCAGGTTACAATTTTAGATATGTCTTTAATTTCCAATGAAGTATTGGAAAATATAACTTCATTGCTTGGCAGATTAATATTAGAATTTCTTTCTAAGTTAAATCAGGAAGAAGATTTAAATAGAGGGGACATTCCTATTGTACTTGTTCTAGAAGAAGCCCAAAACTATATACCCAAAGATGATACAAATTATGATGATAAAAAGGTTATATCTAAAAAAGTATTTGATAGAATAGCAAGAGAAGGTAGGAAATATGGTTTGTCGCTTGTACTTGCAAGTCAAAGACCTTCAGAGTTATCAGAAACAGCTCTCTCACAATGTAATTCTTATATTATACATAGATTACAAAATCCGGAGGATCAAAGATATATTAAACAATTAGTCTCTTCAGTAAACAAAGATATATTAGATCAACTACCAATACTGCCTCAAAGACATTCAATTGTATTAGGAGATGCAGTTAGAAGTCCTGTTCAGGTTGAAATGAGAAAAGCATGTCCAGAACCTAAAAGTCAAGATCCAAAATTTTTTGAAAAGTGGGTAAATGGAGATAAATTGTCTAAAGATAATATAGATAAAGTAATTGATAAATGGGTACAAAAAGACGAAGAAGAATCTAATGATAATGAGGAATCCACAGGTGAAAATTCTGAAGATGAAAATATTGATTCTGATTCCAACAGTTCAGGTGAATCATCATTTGAAGAGAATGAGATTCCTTTTTAGTTGAGAATTTAACTCTTTACTTAGTTGTACTTATCCTACCAGCCCTTATTAAAGGGTAATTGACACGTTTGAGAAACTTAGTTTCGAACAAGTTCAAAGTTAAAAGATAGTTAGAAAAATTGTGTAGAAGTAAATTTAGAAGCAAGAGGAAATTTAAATAAAACTAAACATAATTTCTCAAACAATTGAATTAGAAATGTAATTTCGTAACTAGAAGAAAAATTGAAATTCTTTATTAATGGAAAATTATTAGTACAAAATAAATTATATACCTTTGTACGTTTGAGTACTACCAGAATTATTGCTTATTTCCTATATTTTTCATTATGATATATATCGTGATTCTTTATCTCATCAAGCGTATTTTATTACTCCATTTGATATTCTATTGTCTATTAGGTTAAGTGCTCACTATCTTATTTTAATTAGATCGTAAAAAATAATATTCTCATTATTTTTTATAGCTATCTCTGCTGAAAATGATTCCCAATTAATTTTATATAAATAATAATAAATTTTTTTGACATAAGGTAATATTTTTGGATTATTATCCATCTTAATTATTTTGATATCCTGTAATGAACCAAAAGGTATACTAATTTTTGTATCCGGATTACTTCTACCCATTGTTAATTTTTTTGGCGTTCCTCGACAGACTTCAACATGATAATTTAGATCAGCAAATAAAATATTTATTGAATATTTAAATCTCCACGATTTATATATTATATGAAATTTATTTTTGAAATATCCTTTATTATACCTTTCCAATAATTTTTCTTTTAATTCATTTCTGGATAGATTGTGTGCATTATATAAGTTATATTCATTATAACCAGAATAACGACATGTCCTAATCGTCCAGCCATAATAGCTATAACTAAGACTATGATTAAAAATATCTTTTTTGTTTGTTATTGTATAGAATTCTGGAGAAGGTAAATCTAATGTATCTAATTTAACTAAACCTTTATATTTATTTGTGATGCTCATCTATGATCTCAACTGATTTTTCTAATCTTTCTTTTACACTTCCTTTAATTTCATACCAATTAGTATTATACTCAGATAATAATTTTAGAATCATATCATCAACTTTTTGCTGATATTTCACATCTGATGGCCTGACATCATCAATCTGTAATGGAAATTCGATCGGTAAATATAAATATAAATCAAATCTATTTTTTTCCATATAAACTATTTCTTCTATTAGGGATATATATGGTTTTCTTATTTTATCTGACTTATTTACTTTAATATAGGATAATAAATCAATAATTGACCTATCTGAAATGACTATATCTGCTTTAGATTTTCTCTCTTTTTTTAGATATTCTAAAGCGTAATTTATTATTCCATACTCTGTAATATCTTTATTCAGTTTAAAGCCTCTATTAATTAGAATACGGGCAATTTCCGTTATTCTTACAACGTTCAATTGATCTTTATAGTATTCATAAATTTCCTCAGCTAAAACTGTCTTACCTACAGAATGTGAACCAGAGATTGATAATCTAATCATTTATACCCCTATTTAAATTATTTTGATAGTAATTTTTCATTCTACTCGCTCCTATTTCTTGACTATTATATGTTTCTGAAATAATGGATGCATTAATATTATATTGAACAATATTATCAATAATTCTCTCAAATCGTGGATAATATTTTCTATCACTATTTTTGTCTAATGAATCAGCGAAGCCTATAGATAATTGATTTGGTATAGGCTTTTTATCATCTAAGGATTTATGAGTTATCTCACCTCTCTCCCCAAATTTAATAGGAGAATAATGAAAATGTAATTTATTTGATAATAGCTCATTTGAATATAATTTTTTAAATAGATTATCAATATCTTCATCAGTCTTTAATCCTCCTAAGGTTCTAGCATGAACATGACCAAAGTCGATACATGGATTGCATTTTGTATATTTTGTTATATCAATAATGTCATCAATAGATCCCAATTGACCTAACTTGCCCGCTGTCTCTGCATACAATTCTATTTCAGTATCTCCAATTTCTACAAAAAACTTTTTTATATTTTCTATAAATCTATTAAGGGGTTTATTAGAATGGTCATTATATAGAGGACCAGGATGTAAAACAACTTTTTTTGAATCAAGTATATCCATTAATTCATATGTTTTTTTCAATGTGTCAATAGACTGTCGAACTTTTTCTTTTTCTTTAGAAGTAAGAACAATGTAATAAGCTGCATGTACAGTAATTTCTATTCCATATTTTTGAGATAATTCTTTATATCTTTTACATTTTTCCTTAGAAGTCCTTGGCCCATATGTCATTTGCATTTCAAATGAATCTAAATTATAATTTCTCAACCATTTAAATATCTTGTATTTATTATTATTTGATCTATTTTTGGTAAAATTTATTGGGTAGCCAGCTACTCCGAAACGGACCATATTTCCTTTTCTTTTGTTAAATTAATATTATTGTATTTATTGCTTTTATTATTATACTTAATTTTTTGAGAAGCCCAAGCAACTCCTGAAAACATGGACTGTATAAATCCTCTCGAAATACCAGCAGCATCTCCAATAATATATAGATTATTGACTCTTGTTGATAGATTAGATTTGATTTCTGGTTTTATCCAATATTTATCAATTGCTGGACCATATATTCTTAATTTACCTTTAAGATTATTTTTAATTATTTTATATCTGTCATCTTTAAACATTTTGCTACTTAAAAAATTAATTAATTTTCTATATTTCCTATTTGGCCAATACGGAATGGAACCTGTAATAATATTAGGTAATTCATCTAGATTAATTGTATTTAAATTCAATGTTTTAATCAATAGTGAATTATTAAAGTATTTATTTATATCATAGCACCAATTTTCTAATTTTAATTTGTTATATGGAGTATTTATTCTACTCATTAATGCAATATTATTTGTATTCGAGAAGTTGTTCAGAAAAGCACCATCCGCATAGAATGCTTTACCAAATTTTACTGGTGTAATAGTTCCTTGATTATGAGCACAAAAAGTCCTAGCAATTCCTAATTCAGGAACTTTGAATTTAAATTTAGGGTCTACTTGATAAAGATAATTTTGATTATAATTAGATTTATTCATTTCTATACGAATACCAACATCTGGTTTATTATCTAAATATGGTATATTGAAATTTTTTAATGATGTTTCTAGGAATTTATTTCCTGATCTCCCTGTTCCAATAATTGCATTTTTAGATTTATATACATCACCGTTTTTAGTGGTTAAACAAAACATATCCGATTTAGTTTTCTTGATATCTTTTACTTCTTTGTGAATAATATCAATATCTGAATTAGTAATATCATATTTTAATAAATTAACAAGCTCAGAAAATTCTTTCTTTTTAAAAGGCTCAGAAAAATAATGTTTTTTATTAGGATCATTGTCTAAAGTCTTAATTTTGTTTTCATCAAAATATAATCCCAATTTATTAGACATATAATCAAATGAACTTATTATAGCATCTTGGTGAAAATACTTAAGAATATCAGAGCTTGCAGGGAAGTAACACAATTTATTCCCGAATAATGCATTAGATCCACCAAACCCGCAAACTACGTCGCATGTATTACATTTTACACATTCAGAATCATCTATGCCAGGACAATTTCTTTCACTTATAGTTTTACCTTTTTCAAAAAGGACTATATCATTGATCTCATTATCTAATAAATAATTTATTGCTGATAAATTTGCAAAACCAGCTCCTATGAATATATATTTGCTTTTCATAAATCCTCCAATAACTTTTCGACAGAGTTAATTCTTTTATTAATCTCCTTTATTCTTTTATCATCTGCCCCATTATTTTTTAATGAATCTCGCATATTTAATAATTCGAATTTTCTTTTTAGTAAAGTTTTATATCCCTCTGATGACGTACGATAATAATCTCTTAATTGCATACGTGATGATACTGGTATCTCACCTTTATCATATGTTAATGTTGATAATATATATGGTATTGTTACACTAAGTGCAAAAGTTATTAGTATTATAAAAATACTAGTTCTAGCTCTAGAAAATTTACCAGCCTCTTCTTTTAACTGTTTAACAGTAGTATACATTGAATTTATACTACCTGAGATAATATCATTTGACATAAACTCTACTATTTTATTCCTCTCATCCTCGTCTCCATTTGACACTATTTTGTTTAAATAATAAAATTCACCAGTCAAGATGCGATCATTTTGATTGACTATTTTCTCTTTATCTGTAACGTTAAACAAAACTCCAAATAATTTTCCTTTATAGCCAGGTTCTATTTGAGTTCCACATTGAAAAATTAACCCAGAGAGAGCCCATCTTATTTTTAGGTCAAATCTTCCAGCAATATTATAGGGTAAATTCATTTTTTCTTTTGTACTTATGATAACTGCGGTATACTTAGGTATGGTAAGAACATCGTTTTCTTTTAATTCTTTAATATTTGAACAATTATTATCATTTGAAAATAATTTGTTTTTTAAGTCCTTAATCTTTTTTACTATATTATTTTCAATATTATTTGTTTGGGGAATATAATATTGTGAACCTATCCTAAAATCATAACTTGCCGATTGATAACAATTAGAATTATCATCTTCTACTTTAATTAGTTCTTTATTCTTTATTTCTTCCTTTGTAAGGATTCCATAATTTTGATCCAACGAGTTTGTTTTATTTCCCATCTCTATACCTATGATTTTATATTTTTTATTAAGATATTTGAGAATATTTTAGGGAATAACATTATAAATTTCTCTATTAAATTATATATACTATGTAATATTTTCATCAAATAATTATTTTATGATATTTCTTTCTTATTTTAAAAATTAATACTCAAAAAGAATAAAAAATCGAACATTTTAGCATATTGGATAAATATAATATAATCTGAAATACATTTAATTTATCAAATTTTAAAAATACGTAAAAATCACATTTAAACCTTAGATAATACAATAAAATATGTTTTTTCTTGTATTTCTCTTGTAATCTCATACAATATTTAATTTATTCTTTTCAATTGAATAATAAAAGCTAGATATCATTTAATTGTTAGATTTTGTGAGTATAAAGTTTACTTCATTCGAATAACTATTTTTATAGCAAACTCTTTAAATTAATAACTAATAGGTTCTTTCGCACTTACTATGGAGGAAATATTTTTATTTTTGTTGTTAAGATGGATTTATGCGCTGAAAATATAATTTAACTTGTTACTAAGTTGTACTTATTCAAAGGGGGATTTTTTTAATGAGTAATACATATGTTTGAGTTATGAAATGCAATTTCGTAACTAGGAATTAATATTTAAAAGTTCCTCCCTTACCAAAAATAAATGCAATTAATTTTTTCAAATAAATTATAATTCGCTTCCAGCGAACTGTTTTGGTTTTTAACTTTCCCCTGGGATTTTATCCCAGGCTATGATATATATCTGCGTTGCAGATATTATAGTATTTGTGAAACTTCATTGATGATAATCGTAAAACAGGGGAACCGAGTTTTTCTATTCCCGTTTCCTTATCCCTCTTTCCTGTTTCCGTTTTCCCAACCTTTACCTCCTCAAAGCCGCTTTAGTAAATTTAATTTCCGGAATATTCTGATCCAGTTTGAGCGATTCGATTTTATAGACTGTTCCTTTTCCTTCTGATAACATATCTTTAAAACGGATCTTCTTTGGGTACCAGCGGTCTTTAACCTGAAATACATCTAAGATTTCAGTTTTCTTTAATAATTTGCCACTCTTAGCATATCTCTCTTCCTTCAAAGGTAACCATCTTTCTTTATCCACCCAGATCTTTCTTGAGTGGTAATTAACATCACTAACAGTTGCTTCCAATTTCAGTATATAACATTCACGCCCGTCTATTTTTTCCTGACCTATAATTTCTGACGAATAGCTTTCACTTAAACTTTCTTCCTCCATAAAATCTTCATAGGAGAGATCGGATCCCATTACCGATTGATTAAGAAGGTGACCGGATATTGATATTATTCTATTATTTGGTTCCGGAGTATAGATCCAGAGTTTATTACCTGTTTTAAGCATTTTTTTACCTTCTTCTCTGGGAGGAGATAGATATTCAACCAGCGAGGTATTCGCATTTTTAATCCAGGATTTAGATTTGATGGTGCGTGTGCCCATTCTGCTGTGAATGGTCATTTCTGAGGTCATCACTGCGTCCTGGATCACCATATTATCGTCTATTTTTTCCAGAATTTGGTCTGACTTTATATCTTGCCCCATAAGTAGGAAAGATAGTGAAAGTATTAGGATAGTACAGAATATTTTTTTCATGTCTCAAGCTCCCTGAATAATTGTGAAGTTTCCCGTTTTAAAATTCCTATCCCGGCCATTGCTTTACCTATAAATGTAGCCAGAAGACCGGGTATAAATCCTATATAATATGCTGTTGTTGTAACTTTTGCTCTGATCACCGAAGAAATTAAGACAGAACTATTGGGCATCATACCGGATGTATCTATTCCTACTTCCTGTAGATAATAGCCTCCAGCCAGCCCCAAAATAGCACCGAAGATAGAACCAAGAAATCCAATTATGAATGATTCAACCAGCATTTCACGATATACTCTCAGTTTGGATTCACCTATCGCAATTCTGACTCCGATTTCTCCATATCTACGTATGCCTGACATTAATCCGGAGTTCCACAACACCAGTGACATTACAAATAGAAATACACCTATTATTACATAGGATTGCATTTGAGTGAGTTTTAACATCTCACCCAGTCCATTTTGATCTTCCAGAGTTAGCATTAAAGGAGAATATTTATTCTCTGTTTCTGAATATTTCTTATTGAAATTCTGCTTGAGCTGTTGGGCCTGCTCTCCTTTATATACACCATTTTCAAAATATCCTAGAATCTCCCCGGTACTATTAGGCATATTCAGTGCATAACGGATATCCTCTATATCAGCTATAACAGTATTTCTATCCAGAAAGCCCACACCAAATTCAATTGTCCCGGCTATTTTAAAATTATGCACGGCCATGCCCCCGGTAGCAGTGGAGCTTATTAAAGTAGCCGTTTCCCCAATTTCTAATTCCAGATCGTCGGCAATAGAAGACGGAATTAATATTTCACCTGGTTTTTGAGGTAAATGACCTTTTTGTAAAGCTTCATCCAGATTGAATCGTGAAATTTCTTTCGATTTATCATCCAGTAATTCCATAGCAATTCCATTGATCGAAGTCTGCGCTCTGGTTTCTCCTTCCTCATCAGGTATGTCCAGTAAACCGGCAAATTTTATTCGCGGGGCCCAATCCAGATTGGGATACTTCTTTTCTAAAGCATCCTCCATAGAATCAGATTGAGTTATAGCAAGATCATTTGGTATTTGTTCGGAAATGTCTTCATATGCTCTGGTCATTATCTTGACATGGCCAGTATCATAGATTGCATTGGTTTTTGTAATGTCTTCACTAAATCCTGATATATAGGTAAAAAATACAGTTGCCAGAGCAACACCCACAGAAATTATTATAAAGGGAAATAAACTTCTATGCCTGTCTCTTAATATTCCTTTTATTATAAATTTAAGCATTATTCTCTCCCTGATAAAACGTCTTTGGGTTCCACATCTGAAATTCTACGGGCCGGCAGATAACTCACTATCGTTACCGATACTAGTACCAGAATAATTGAACCTATTACTAATTTCCACCCATAGGATGGATACAGGCTGGAAGCCATTGCAAGCCCAAAATCACCCATTAATTCCGGTAGAGCAATTCCAGATTTCGCCGTCCACACCATCAGTGGAATGCCCCATATTCCTCCTACAATAAAAGCCAGAATACCATGCAAAGCCCCTTCTAAGGTAAAAAGCGAAATCACCTTACTGCGTTCCATACCCAGAGCCATTAAAGTTCCAATCTCCCGTTTACGTCGAAATATTGAAAGAACCTGAGTATCAAATAAGGCCAGGAGTCCCATTAATAGTAACAACAAATACATAAATGAACTTCCTACTGTTTTCATCTGGGCTATCTCTCGCAGGTCTCTAAGTAAGTAATCCAGAGATTTGAATTCCCAAACGCCAGAGACTTTAGTATCTCCAGTATATCCTTCTTCAGTAACTACCAGAGTAGCGTGATTTTTTGTGTTCATCATCTCCTGTAATTTTTTATAGGAGACCCAGATTTGACCATTATCTACCGCTGGCACAGGAGTCTTCATGATATTCACAATTTGTATATCAGCTGCGTCAAATGTACCATCTTTATCCCTCCATCTTACCGTAACGATATCGTTTGGTTTTAAATCCGTCTGGCTGGCCATACGATTTCCTATTACAGCAGGGATATACTCAGTTTCAGTAGATAGGTTTTCCATGGGCATATCCAGCAGATCCTGTTTGGGGGGTATACCTTTTATTAATATATTCTTCATTCGTCCGTGCGGATATAAGGCTCCCCGAGTTATCAGTATAGGCACAGCGCGATTTTTATCTATAATTTTCTGAAGCTTATTAGTAAGAGAGCCGTGACTATCTTCTATAGTTAGAGGGTCATAGGGATCATAATTTTGATGTCGAAATTGTCCTCCCCCGTAGATAGTCCGTTTCATATTATTAATAGTGGTTTTGTTCATACCCTCCACCAGACCCTGTGTCCAGATTATGGCAACAAAAGCGACGGAAAGAACAATGACATTAAGCCAGGTTCTTATCCCGGCACCTAATAGATTTTTTAAGGCTAATTTAAAATTTAACATATTTTACTCCTCTGACATGTTGAGCTCAGGAGTCTTTTCTTGATCCTCAATCACTCTACCATCTTTTAATTTTATCATTCTGCGCAAATACTGTTTAACCTTATAATCATGAGAAGCAAAGATAAAAGTTGTATCCAGCTCATTATTAAGCTCCAGCATCATTTGTAGAATATTGTGAGCATTATCGGAATCCAGATTGGCTGTAGGTTCATCAGCGAGAACTATTTCCGGTTTTTTTACCATGGCTCTTGCCACAGAGACTCTCTGTCTTTCTCCTCCTGATAATTGTGCTGGCCGGGAATCAATTTTGTCAAGAATACCCAGCCAATCCAGAGCATCCTTCACCATTTGTTCTCGTTCTTTCTTACTTTTCTTTAATAATAATAGAGGGAGTTCCACATTTTCAAAAACTGTATAAACAGGCAATAAATTGTAGGACTGAAAAATAAATCCAATATTGTAATTTCTTAGTTTTGCCGCTTCCTTACTATTCAATTTTTCAATTTTTTGGCCCAACACTTCAGCCGAACCTTCTGAGGGATGGTCTAGCGCTCCAATGATATTGAGTAGTGTTGTCTTCCCAGAGCCACTGGGGCCAACTACGCCTGTAAATTCACCTTTCTCAATATCAAGGTCAACATCGGCAAGAGCCGTGAATTTACCTTCTCCCATTTCATAATGTTTGAATAATTGCCTTGTCTTGATGATTGGTTGTTTTTCCATGTTTTCTCCATATCTAATGTTGGTAAATGTTTATTATTATTTCTATACGTTTAATAATTGTATATCACCATAATTTGAGCACCCAGACCGCTCATATTGAGATTACTTCCCATGGGTAGAGAAAAGTCAGTTTCTGGATAATTAAATAATCCCAGGTTGACTTTTAGTTTATCATAGGTTCTAGAATATTGAAAATATTGGTAAAATTGATTTTGTGATTCGGAATAATATACCATCCCCATAACATTATCAAAAATATTGAGAGGATAGGACAGGGAAGCAGCCAATAGAGTTTTCTGAGGATCATTTAAAATATAGTCACCGCCGCTGATCTCCATATGCATTATTTCAGTGACAAAATTCAAACCATTACCAATAGAAAACGTATAATCTCCTCCTATTGTTAAGTATTTACGATTGGGTAAATTATTTATAATATCCAGCCTAGCTTCATACCATAAGCCAATGCCAATATCAAAATATCCATCCAGAGCAATACGTTTTTCAATATTTGAATCAACTCTTTTTCTACCGTGCACTGACAGAGCAATATCACCTTTGTCTAAAGGTAATTGGATTCTACCTCCTATCTCCGGAGTAGATTCTTTCGTACCTGTTTGTTCAAGACCTTTGGACTCGTCATTACCATATAAGCCCCAGATCCAGAAGTTAGTATTATTCATAGTATAATATCTAAGTAATACTCCCGTTACTCCTTCGGTTAGATTTAGAGGGTCAGTAGGATTAATTCTGTCAAACCACATCAAGGGACGCAGATATCTAGCCGGACCAAAAGTTATTTTCTGCAGTCCTACTATAGCTTCTGCCTGAGAGGATTGATAGGATAGGGAACTGCGGTATAATTTCAAATCTTGCTGCCAGTTATCACGATAGGAAAGATATCCATTCAGAGATAGATCTAATTGAAACGAAGAAGTATTGAAATCAGCAGAACCGGAAAAAGAAGGCAGAATTCTCATTCCGCTGAAATAATTATCATCTTCAAGTAAAGAATATCCACCACTCCAGGTTGATATTTCTCCGCTGTAATCATAGCTGAGCCAACTGAAAAAAGAGGAGTCAATAATATTGTCATGGTGAGCGGAGTCGAACCATAGTCGAGAATGGGTAATAATCATTCTTCGACTTCGCTCAGAATGACAGTTTTCATTACATTTTTCAGTTGGCTCATATTTAAAATTTTGTCCATAGATGCCAGAGCAGAGTAAAAGAAAAATTAGAAAAAGTGATTGGGCTAATTTTTTGAAAATATGTGCAAACCTAGCTCTCATTTCTCATCCCTTGGTAAAATTCCGTAAAAAAGAAATTCAAAAACTTCTTCTATATATTGAGTATAGTTTTGATATAGGTTGGCTAATTTTTCATTTTTCATCATCTTAATAGTCATTCTAAACATTTTCATGATAAATTTAGGATGCAACGCTTCACGAATTTTACCTTCCTTCTGACACCTTTTGACCCATTCTATAGATCTTTTGAGGCTACGCTCTTTATAATTTTGATAAAATTCTGCCATCTCGGGCGATTCATCCAGATATTCACTTATAAATAAGGATTTCATTTGAGTAGCTTTTTCTTTTTTATATTCTATAATTTTTTGTACTTCCTCTTTAAAACTTAAATCCTGCTTTTCTAGTTCATCTAGCCATTCGTATCCTTCTTCCAGTAATTTATTAAAAATGAATTTGATCAGGTCGTTTTTATTATCGAAATGGTTATAAAAAGTAGCTTTGCTTACATCAGATTTCTTACAGATTTCTTTGACTGTGATTCTTTTCAGTCCAAATTTAGAAAAGAGTTCCTCTGCTGTCTCAACAATATCAGTTTTTTTCGATTTCCTACCCATATAATTATCCAGTTGAAATTAGTATTTTCAATTAAATCTACAATAATAAAAAAATAAAATCAAGATTAAAATAAACTATTAAACGATAATTAAACTTTTATAGTTTGTTTAATACATTTTCGTTTAATTATAAAGAAATAATTTATGAGGAAAGGATAAACTTTTTAGAAAAATGTTTTGTTTGAGTACTTTAAACTAGCCAGGATCCTTAAAATAAATATATTAACTCTAATAATAGTCGTAAGTGCCGTAGTAAAATCGGAATTTAGATTTATTGAATTTTGAATATGCGATTTTGTAATAGTGATAAAAACTGGAAAATAAGTTATAGCAGATAAAATCTGAATTAACAGATAGCTATCAAAACATATTATAGAATCTATAACAAAATCAGAAAAAATGTTTGATATTCTATGATCAGAGAGGTAAGTTTATCCCGCTATTTAGAGATGAAAGAGACCAACTGAGATAGAGAAATCAAGAACAGAAAATTTAAAGTAAGTTCTTGACATCGGCCAGATATACAATTAATTTTGGACCGCTATTTAGAGAAGGAAGAGATATTTGACATAGAGATTATGCTGAAGTGCGGGATACCCCTCGGTGTTTCGTTTGAGTTAACAATGA
>Ga0102941_1000934_pt1 | contig 13838 bp, 12 predicted proteins | sample SalPonR2_C_D2_MG_FD_79281 | JGI IMG/M metagenome (GOLD analysis project Ga0102941, IMG submission 79281) | Salt pond soil microbial communities from South San Francisco under conditions of wetland restoration - Salt Pond MetaG R2_C_D2_MG | ecosystem: Environmental > Aquatic > Marine > Intertidal... | reverse complement strand
TTGAGGGCGGCACCATCGGCAAAACCGCCCCCGGGGCGACCCTTGATCTTTGCGGCATCGCCAAGGGTTTTGCGCTCGACCGGCTGACCGATGACCTGCTGGCGGCTGGCGCCACGGATTTCATGCTGGAACTGGGCGGCGAACTTCGCGGTGCGGGGCGCCATCCGTCCGGCAGGGCGTGGCAGATCGCCATCGAAGACCCCTTCGCACCGGATGTCGTGGCCCGCCATGTCGTGGCGCCCGGCGTGCTGGCGCTGGCTACATCGGGGCACCGGGCGAACGGACTGTTCGGCGATGTCACCCTCAGCCATGTGATGGACCCGCACAATGCCCGTCCGGCGACGGGCTTTGCCGGGTCGGTGTCCGTTCTTGCACCCACCGGGATGGAGGCCGACGCGCTGGCCACGGCCCTGTTGGCCATGGGCCGGGACGGGCCGGCGTTTGCCCGCGCTCACGATATCCCGGCGCTGTTCGTGCTGGGGCCTCCCGATGCGCCGGCCGACATCATGACCGGCGAATTTGCCACGTATCTTCTGACCTGAGCCCCTGAAGGGAGATCCGAGATGACCACATTCCTGCTTGGCTTCGGCGTGATCGTCCTGTCGATCCTTGGCCTTGCCGTCGGTGTTCTTGCCGGGCGACGCCCGATCAAGGGCTCGTGCGGGGGATTGTCCTGCGGCGCCTCTGCGGGCTGCGCGGGATGCCCCAACACCCGGACGCGGGAGGATCGGGAATGAGCACCCTCAGCCTGGTGTCGGACCACATGACGCGAGACGTCATGACCCTGTCGCCCGAGCAGGAGATCAACACCGCCGTGCGCGCCCTGCTGGGGCGCGGCGTATCGGGCGCGCCGGTTCTGGATACCGAGGGGCGGATTGCCGGAATGCTGACCGAAAAGGACTGCCTGCGCGCCGCGCTCGAGGCCAGTTATTACAGGGATTGGGGTAAACCTGTCGCCGCCTACATGTCGCGCGACGTGATCACCATGGACCCCGGTCTCGATATCCTTGCCGCCTGCCAGATGTGCCTTTCCGGCCCCTTTCGGCGCTTTCCCGTGGTCGAGGGCGGTGCACTTGTGGGCCAGATCAGCCGGACCGATATCCTGCGCGGCCTGGCGGACACCTGGGGCTGATCGGCGGCCAGCGCTCCATGGTCCGGGAGCCGGGCGGGGCCGTTGTCTTGCAGGACTGATACGCATCAATGTTGTGGCCCGTGTCTTGTGATGAACTGCTGACAGGACATGAAAGGAACACTCCATGAGGGTGCATCTTCTTTTTCTGATTGCGGTCGCTCTTTCGACGGGCCCGTCCGCCCTGCTGGCGGATGCCGTGCCCGTGGACATCGGCGGTGATCGCTACGCCTCGGGCTCGTCCATCACTCAGACCGACGATGCCGACCGCGACCTGCTGGCGTCGGGCGGCAGCGTCACTGTCACTGGCAATGTGGCACAGGATGTGCATGCCATCGGTTTCGACGTGGAAATTGACGGTGTCGTCGGCGGTGATGTCGTGGCGGCGGGCGCATCGGTCAGCGTCGATGGGCCTGTCGCGGGCGATGTCACGCTGACGGCGATGACCCTGCGGATGGGATCGGGGGCCGAAATCGGTGGCAATGCCCGTCTTGCGGGTGGCAGCGTCACCATCAACGGCCCGGTCCTTGGCGCATTGGTGGTCGCTGCAGGCGAGGTCACCCTGAACGCGCCCGTGTCCGGCGACGTGGCCCTGACGGCCGCCGACATCACCTTCGGGCCCGAGGCGCGCATCGATGGAACCCTGAGCTATTCCAGGGACGCGCCCATCGATGTACCCGACCGCGTCGCAAGCGCGGACAGGGTGCAATTCCAGCCTGCCACCCAAAATCGGATGTGGCGCGATGCCAGGTCCGAATGGCGCGACTGGCACAGCCCGATAGAGATCAATCGCTGGGCCATCGCCGGGGGCTTCTTGATCAATCTTGCCTTGTTCCTGGTGATTGGCGCGATCCTTCTGACGCTCGCCCCCGACACGGTCAGTCGCCTGCGCCACCGGGCCGAGGCGCGTCCCGGAATCGTCATGCTCAGCGGGGTGATCGGTTTGTCGATCCTGTTCGGCATGGTGCCGGTCAGCGCCCTGACGATCGTGGGGTTGCCGCTGGTTCCGATCCTTGTGCTGCTGATCGTTCTGGCCTGGGTTCTGGGCTACATCCTGGGCGCGTATGTTCTGGCCATGCGCGTGATGCACAGCCTGGGCGGCGACGCAGAGCCGACGCTGCCCATGCGCTTGGTGGCGCTGGCCATCGGTGTGACGCTGGTTGCACTGCTGAACTTCATTCCCTTCATCGGCTGGCTCGTGAACTTCATCCTGGTTCTTCTGGGCATCGGAGCGATCGCCGCGCCGTTGACGGACGGGTTCCTGTCCCGGCGCGCACACCAACCGGATACCCCCGAAACAAGCCTGACCTGACGGAGCGTGAGAGGAGGACGAGATGAGCGCACAAGGCCTGGAAGTGATCGACCATACGGTGCAACTGACCCATGAATGGATCAACGAACTGCGAGACAGGCTTGATTGGACCAGCAGCCGCGATGCCCTGCGGCTGTTGCGCGTGACGCTGGTGCAGATCCGCGATCACATCAGCCACGACGAGGCGGCGCAACTGTCGGCGCAATTGCCCCTGCTGGTGCGCGGCATGTTCTTTGAAGGCTGGATACCCTCGCGAACCCCGGTCCGTGAGCGCAGCGTCGACGCCTTTGTGACCGCCATCGAGGACCAGGTGGGCGATGTGCTGGACTGGCGCGGACCCGATGACATCATCGCGGTGTTCAGAACCCTCAATTCGCGGATCTCGGACGGTGAGATCCGCGATGTGAAGACCGCGCTGCCCCGACACATCCGGGCCTTGTGGCCCGATTGATCGGCGCGGTGCGCAGGTGACGGGGCGGCTTCAGGCCGGCTCGGCCCGGTGACGCAGCGCGTCCAGATCCCGGATGATGACCTTTTGAGCGGTGTCCAGCGCGATCAGGCCGTCCTTGCGGAATTGCGTGATCGTGCGGCACACGGTTTCGGTCGTCAGGCCCAGAAAATCCGCGATATCCACTCGCCGCATTGCCAGGTCGACCGACACATATGGCCCGCAGGCCTGCCCCGTCCTGTCCGCAAGCGTCAGCAGGAACGAGGCGATCTTTTCAGCAGCCGACCGCGAGGACAGCATCATGAAATGATCTTGCATGGCGCAGATTTCCTTCAGCGCCGCCTGCATCAGGCGATGGTGAAGGTCGCGATCCATGTCGCTGTTCTCCAGCGCGCGCCGGCTGTGGGCCAGCACAACGGTGTCGCAGATCGCGTCGCAATCGGTGTGATGAAGGTCACCCGCCGGAAAGCCCACCACGTCACCGGGCAGGCCAAAGGCCACGATCTGACGGCGGCCATTTTCCATGACCCGCGCCAGGCGCAGAATGCCGCGTTGAACCTCGTAGACATGGCGTGCCTCATCGCCTTCGAGGAACAGGTGTCGCCCCGATTGCACGCGCTGATACAGCTTGTGCGTCTGCTGGCCCCTGGCATGAAAGTCGGGCTGGACAATCCCGTCGTCCGCTTCGGCCGTTGTTGCGAGTGTCAGATACATGGTCCCCTCCCCAAGAAAGCCCGGTCCGACCTTATCGGGGCAACGTCGCAGCGATTTGTCGCTCACGTATCAAAGTGTATCCGTCCGGTCGCTTTGATTTCGTCCGGAGAAGGGAATATGCTACACACCTGCAGCGCATGGAGCTTCGTTGATGGATAATCGACATATCCTTGTTGTGGATGACGATCCCAAGATCAGGGCCTTGTTGCGGGCGTGTTTCGAGGGCGAGGGCGCTATCGTCGAAGAGGCGACGGGCCTGGAATCGGTTCTGCGGGCCTTCGCGCATCATGTGCCGGATCTGGTGACGCTGGACCTTGGCCTCGAAGGGGATAGCGGTCTGGATATCGCGCGCGAACTGCGCAAGTCCCATGACACCCCGATCATCATGGTGACCGCCAGGGATGATGTCATCGATCGTGTCGTGGGGTTGGAGCTCGGGGCGGATGACTATGTCACCAAGCCCTTTCATATCCGCGAGATGCTGGCACGGGCGAATTCCGTCCTGAGGCGGTATGAGGCGCCCGCGCGCATGCGAGCCGCGGACCCCGCCGCAAAGGCCGAGGGGGGCGGCGAAATAATGCTGGACGGTTTGCGGATCGACCGTGCGCGCATGATCGTGCGCGACCGCGGTGGACATGACTGCAACCTGACGGGTGCGGATTTCAAATTGCTTGGGGCATTTCTCGATCATTCGGGGCGCGCGTTGTCGCGCGATCGACTCATGGATCTGATCGAAGGGCCGACCTGGGTTCCCCTGGACCGCACCATCGACAACCAGGTGGCAAGATTGCGCAAGAAGATCGAACGCGATCCCGCCAGGCCGCGCCTGATCAAGACGGTGCGCGGGATAGGTTACATGCTGACCGAGGCGGCCGAGGCCTGCGGTCAGCCGGGGCTGAGCACTGCGTAGATCGCGCGCTCCAGATCGGCCTGCCGATACGGTTTGCGCAACATCGGGAATTCCGGCCCAACCCATCGGTCACGCAGCACGGTTTCCGAAAACCCGGACGTCAAAAGAACCGGGATATCGGGATATGCCTCGGTGATGCGTTGGGCCAGGTCATAGCCGGTCAATTTGCCCGGCATCACCATATCGGTGAAGACAAGTGCTATGTCGGCCCCTTTCGAGACGATGTCCCAGGCGGCATCGGCCGTGTCGCAGGTCATGCAATCGAACCCCAGCGCCGACAGCCGCGTCTTGGTCAGTCGGCGCAGGTTCGCATCATCCTCCACGATCAGGATCGTGCCGCTGACAGCGGCGCCATGCACGGTCGCGCGGGGGGCATCCCCCTGTTCAGGCGCACCCTCGTGCTGGCCCAGTGCGGGAAAATACAGGGCCACGGTCGTGCCATTGCCGTGCTCAGAATAGAGCGTCAGGTACCCACCCGATTGCTTGACGAAACCATAGACCATCGACAGCCCCAATCCGGTGCCATGGCCGGCGGGTTTCGTCGTGAAAAAAGGTTCAAGCGCGTGGGCGCGTTCGGAGGCGGTCATGCCCTGACCGGTATCGCTGACCGAAAGGCGCACATATTGACCCGGCACCACATCGAGCTCCTGCGCCATGAATTCATCGTCGATGGTCACATTCTGGGTTTCCAGTGCCAGGATGCCCCCCTCGGGCATCGCATCTTGCGAATTCATCGCGAGGTTCAGGATCGCGGTCTGCAACTGGGCCGCATCGGCCATCACCGGCCAAAGACCGGGTTGGGACTGCGCGGTGATCTTGCAGTGCTTGCCGATGCTGTGCTGCAAGAGCGCCAGTGATTTTCCCAGCTGATCGTTCAGATCGGTGACCGAGGCCCGCAATTCGGATTTCCGCGCAAAAGCCGTCAGGCGCGACGTGACATCGGCGCCCAGTTCTGCCGCCGACAGGGCATCGGCCAGCATGCCGCGTTGCCGATCCGTCAGGTCCGCGCTTTCCAGAAGTTCGAGGTTTCCGATAATGACGGTCAGCAGGTTATTGAAATCATGAGACAAACCACCCGTCATCCGGCCTATGGCATCCAGTCTCTGGGATCGGGCGACGGCCTCTTCCATGATGCGGCGGTCGGTCTGGTCTTGCATGATCGAAACAAAGATCGCGCCGTGATCGGTATCGGCGCGCCCGATTGACAAGAGCAGCGGCACCGTCGTGCCATCCGATCTCTTTCCCAGCACGTCGCGCGACCGGCCGATGATCTTGCGATCCCCGGTTTCCATATGATGCTTCATGAAGCCCGCATGCTGCCCGGCCAGGATTTCCGGCATCAAGACGCTGACGTTTTCGCCGATCAGCGCGTCCTGATCGCGTTGGAACAATCTGGCCGCGGCCTGATTGACACGCAGGATCCAGCCGTCTTCGTCCGATATCACCATGGCGTTCACCGCGGCGCTCATCAGCGCGTTCAGCAGCAGCGTGTCGTCGATCTCGCCCATCTTTCCCCTCGGCCCCGGTGATGGCTGGCCCAGTCTGGCAGCAATCGGGTGCGATTGGCCAGAGGATGTCATGCCGGCGCCGCGATCTGCCGGGAAATGTCGAGATAGGCGGTCACGTCGCTCAGCGTGACGATGCCGACCAGACGGCCCTCGTCCATGACAAGGTACTTGCGCCGCCCTGTTTGTCCGATCCGATCCACAAGCGATTGCGCCCGCAGGTCGGGCGGAACCGTGTTTTCGTCGGAAACGGCCTCGACCACATCCTCGACCGTCGTGGTCGACCAGTGTTCCCGGTCTATCCGGCGAATGATGTTCAGATCCACGTAGCCGATGATCTCGTGATCCTCCATCACCGGGGCAAAGCTGACACCCTTGGCCAGGAACACGCGGTTGATCACTTCGGCCAGGCTCTGCCCGGGCAGGACCACGATCGGGGTGGGTGTCATCAGGTCCGCCACGACGCGCCCCTCGAACATGGATTGGACCTCCACCCGCTGATAGGCACTGCGCCCCAGGGCGAGCAGGAACAGGCCCACAAGGATCGGCCAGAGCCCGGCACCGGCGCCGGCGCCGAACAGGGCCGTGACACCCAAGGCGATCAATCCCCAGGCAAAGACGGCCGAAACCTTGGCCGCATGCCGCGTCGCGCCGACCAGGTCGCCGCGCCGCATCCAGACAAGCGCCCGGTAGACCCGCCCGCCATCCAATGGATAGGCCGGGATCATGTTGAATATCGCCAGGGTCAGATTGATCGCCGAAAGGTAGCCCAGGACCGCGACCACGATGGCGCTCAGACCCAGCACGCGCGCCACCACGACGCTGGACCAGAACACGCCGGCCAGCAGAAGGCTTGCCATTGGTCCGACCACCGCGACGCGCAATTCCGTGACGGGGTCGGCGGGTTCGGTTTCAAGCTCCGCCACGCCCCCGAACAAGAACAGCGTGATGCCCGAGATCTTCAGACCATGGCCGCGCGCCATGACCGAATGGGCCAACTCGTGCAAGATCAACGACGCAAACAGGCCGAGCATGGCGATCGCAGCGGCCATCAGAAGGGCAGGCGCGGTGGCATCGGGCAGGACCGATGGGAAGTAATCCGTCCCCAGGCTCCAGATGATCAAGGCCGCGATCACCAGCCAACTGGCGTCGACCTTGATGTCAAAGCCACCCAGACGCATGACTGTTATGGAACGACCCCACATGAACCCCTCCGAAGTGCTTCAGGCCAACCGGTTGCGGGCTTTTCACGACCATCATCGTCGAAATCCACCCGCTGCAAGTTGCGCAAGATCAACCGTCCATTGCGGTCAGGCAAAGACGGCGGCCGTGTCTGCCGCCGCCGGTCGGCGCGGCACGCAGCCCGCCCGCGACACGGCACGTCTTGAGGCAGATCAATGTCGTGACAGCTCCCCGAGCCTAGGGTGGGGGCAATACATCAACCCACAAGACCGGATGCATGATCATGAAAGATCCCGAACTCGATATCCTGATCGCCGAACTGGAAGGGCGCACTGATCTGACGATCGCCGATTTCGACGCGGTCCATCATGCGCTGGTCTTTCTGTTGCCCGACAGGATCGACCCCAAGGCAGCAGAGCCGACCCATATCAGCACGACCGACGGGGCCATGATCATCGCCGATGAGGCATATCCCAACTGGGTGGTCCATATTCACGGGCGCGCCAATGACAGGGACGGGCAATGGCGGTGCCACCTGCGCGAACATGAGACCCGCGATACCGACAGCGCCATCGGGTCCGGGCGCTCGCCGGTTCTGGCGCAGGCCATCCTGGCGGCGGTTCTGCGGCTGTCGATGATCCTGTTCAAACGCCCCGATACCGCCTGAGACCTGAAACGGGGTGCGGCCGGGCGCGCGGGCGCATCAGGGCGCATCAGGGCGCCTCGGCCTCGGCCGCGTCGATATTGCGCAAGACCTGAACGAAGCTGTCCGGCGTGACCGAGATGCTGTCGATCCCGAACCCGACAAGGCGCTGCGCATACGCGGGATCGTTGCTTGGGGCCTGACCGCAGAACCCGACCTTGCGACCGGCCTTGTGGGCTTCGCGGATCACCGTTTCGATCATCCACAGCACGGCTGGATCATCTTCGCGGAACAACGCGGCCAGCGTGTCGGAATCCCGGTCGATGCCAAGCGTCAGCTGCGTCAGGTCGTTCGACCCGATCGAGAAGCCGTCAAAGCGTTCGGCGAACTCGGCCGCCCGCACGACGTTGGACGGGATCTCGCACATCACATAGACCTGCAGCCCGTCGCGGCCGCGTTCCAACCCGTGTTCGGCCATCACCGCCAGCACGCGGTCGGCCTCTTCGGGGGTTCGGCAAAACGGGATCATCACGATGACATTGTCGAACCCCATGGTGCCCCGCAGCCGGGCAATGGCCTTGCATTCCAGCGCGAACCCGTCGCGATACGCGTCGGAATAATAGCGCGACGCGCCCCGGAACCCGATCATCGGGTTTTCCTCGGACGGCTCGAAATCACGCCCGCCCAACAGTTCGGCATATTCGTTGGTCTTGAAGTCGCTCATCCGCACGATGACCGGTTTCGGATAACAGACCGCCGCGATCCGCGAGAGCCCGCGCGCCAGCTGGTCGACAAAGTAGTCCGGCTTGCTGTCGTAGCCTTTGGTCAGCGCGTCGATGCGCGCGGTGGCCGCCGGGTCGCTGACGCGTTCGGGATGGGCCAGCGCCATGGGATGCACGCGCACCGCATTGTTGATGACGAATTCCATCCGCGCCAGACCGACCCCGTCCAGCGGCAACCGCCACCACCTCAGGGCGGCCGTGGGATTGGCCAGGTTCAGCATCACCTGCGTCTTGGGGCGGGGCAGGGAATGCAGCTCTTCTTGGGCGATCGAGATCTCGGACAGGCCTTCGGTGACCACGCCTTCCTCGCCGCCGGCGCATGACACGGTCACGTCTTGCTCGTCATGCAAGATATGAGTGGCGTTGCCGCAGCCCACGATGGCGGGCAGGCCCAGTTCCCGACTGACGATTGCGGCATGCGAGGTGCGCCCGCCGTGGTCCGTCACGATCGCCGCCGCGCGTTTCATGATCGGCACCCAGTCGGGATCGGTGGTTTGCGTGACCAGAACCGACCCGTCTACAAATCGGCCGATATCGTCGGCGGTCTCGATGATCGACACGCGCCCCGCCACGGCCGCGCTGCCCACGCTGAGCCCGGTCAGCAAGACGCGGCCGGGGTCTTTCACGGAATAGGTTTTCAGACTGCCCACATCCAGACGCGATTGCACCGTTTCGGGCCGGGCCTGCACGATATAGAGCTTGCCCGTCCCCCCATCGCGCGCCCATTCCATATCCATCGGCTGGCCGTAATGGGCCGCGATCGTCCGGGCCTGGCGCGCAAGCGACAGGATTTCGTCATCGTTCAGCACGAACCGTTCGCGTTCGGCCTTTGACGTGGGCACGTTGCGGGGGGCTCCGCCGCGGTCGTTGATCATCTTGATCGCCTTGGCCCCCAGCCGCTTTTCCAGGATCGGCACCAGCGCGGGGTCATCCAGGAACGGCGCGTAGACCTGGTATTCGTCGGGGTCGACCGCGCCTTGCACGACGTTTTCCCCCAGGCCCCAGGCGGCGTTGATCAAGACGGCGTCGGGAAACCCGGATTCGGTGTCGATCGAGAACATGACCCCCGATCCGCCGGTGTCGGAGCGCACCATCAGTTGCACACCCACCGACAGGGCCACCTGATCATGGTCAAAGCCCTGGATCTGGCGGTAGGAAATCGCCCGGTCGGTGTACAGCGACGCGTAGCACCGCTTGCAGGCGTGAAGCAGGGCGTCGTTCCCCCGCACGTTCAGAAACGTTTCCTGCTGGCCGGCAAAGCTGGCATCGGGCAGATCCTCGGCCGTGGCGCTGGACCTGACGGCAACGGGTATGTCCGCTTCGCCGGCCGCGTCGCAAATGCGCTGATAGTGGCTCAGGATGGCGTCGGCGGTTGCCTGGGGCCAGGTGCCCTCCAGGATCGACTGCCGGATGGCGGCGGCTGTGTCGGGCAAGGTGGCGTTGCCCGCGGCCAGCGCGTCGAGGCGATCGGCGATCCTTTTGTCCAAGGCGTTCGCGGCCAGATAATCGCGAAAGGCATCGGCGGTGGTCGCGAAGCCCGGCGGCACGCTGATGCCCTTGGGTTCAAGCGTGCCGATCATTTCACCCAGGGATGCGTTCTTGCCGCCGACAAGGGCGACATCGCCACGGCGGACTTCGGTGAAATCGAGGATAAGGGGGGGATTGGGCATGGCACGCATCCGTATGAAGGCAGTTGCCGGAAGCATGCGCCGATCTGGCGGGCCTGCATTGATGCATGTCATGTTCCGATGGTTTCGGGTCATGTTCCGACCGCGTGCAGGCGATCTGGCGAGAGGCGTGTCGATGCCACGCGACCCTGCGCATGCGCCGTCGGGTGCGCGATCAGGCGTAGCGAAAGGTGCATCTTTTGTTGGAAAGAGAAGCGGAAGACGGGATTGTGCAAGAATCCGCCTAAAGCCCTGACAGTATGTGGGAAATCCGCTCACTCCGCGTGATTGCGCCGATCCGCGCCCCTTCTGGTGTGGCGTGAACCATCAAAATCCCAGCAAATGTTGGTTTATTCTGGCTGGCGGGGGCGTATTCCGGTTTGCCTGAACCGGGTATCGTCCGATTGTCAGACCGGTTATCTCCGCAAAGGCGAAAGCGGGATATTGCCGAATTTTGCTGCAGGCGCACATAGAGTTGCGGCGCACCGCGATTTCGCCCCAAAAAAGACAAAGTCATCGGTGCTTGATTATGGTTCGGCCAGTTGGGCAGGCGAATTTTCTCTTTGCCGCAGCATGGTTTGTCATGCTGGAACCGCAATTTGCATCAGGCTAGCGATCACAGGCGGGTCGCGCGTCGCGAAAAAATCACTAGCCCCGTTCAGGGGCAATAAATGAGGCATTTCGAATGGATCAGTTTATCTGGGTTTCTGCAGGTGCGCCTAGTGGTGGCGATGGATCGGCCGAACGGCCATACAGCCTCATTCAAGACGCGATAGACGCGGCCGTGCCCGGCACGGTCATCATGGTCGGTGCCGGTCTCTACGAGGAAAACCTGGAATTCTCGACCAGCGGCACGTCGACCGCGCCGATCGCGCTGGTATCGGCCGATGGCCCCGGTGCCGCGATCATCAAGCCGGCCAATGCGAACGAAGATACCATCCAGATCGACGGCACCGACAACATCATCGTTCAGGGCTTCGAACTGCACGGCAGCGATGACGCCAGCCGCCAAGTCATCCACATCCACGCGGTAGATGACAACACGGACCCGGCCAGCAACATCATCATAGCCGACAACACGATCTATCGCGGGGCCGGTGACGGGATCAAAGGCAGCAAGTCGACCGATCTCACGATCACGAACAACACGATCATCGGCGGTGGCGACAAGGAGGCAGGCATCGATCTCGTCGGCGTGACGCGGGCCACCGTGTCGGACAACACGCTTCTGGAAATGGGCAATATCGGGATCATGGTCAAAGGCGGGTCCAGCGATATTGCGATCACGGGAAACACCATCGACAATCCCGACAGCCGGGCGATGGAGATCGGCGGCTATACCAATCTGAATTCCTACCCGCCGGGTTTCCTGGAGTCTGGCCTCGAGTATGAAGTGAACAACGTGCTGGTGTCCGGCAACACCATCACCGCCGACAACAGCACGGCAATGCGACTGATCGGAGCGCAGAACGTCGAGATCACCGACAACAAGATCGACGGCGCCTTTGCCGAGATCAAGATCGATGATTCATCGAAGTTTCATGAGCCGTGGTTCAGCACATCGATCGTCTTTTCGGAAAACGATATCGACAATCCCGATTGGTTGATCGACCGCAGCGCAAAGGCCGAGATCCAGTACGGATCCGATGCGGAAGGCGTTTTCGCGCCGTGGCTGGAGCCTGCGACAGGGTCGAGCGCACCATTGCCCGAACCCGAAGTGGTGGAGGTTCAGCCCGAGCCGCAGCCTGAGCCCGAACCCGAAGTGGTGGAAGTGCAGCCCGAACCGCAGCCTGAGCCCGAACCCGAAGTGGCGGAAGTGCAGCCCGAACCCGCGCCGGAGTTGGCGCTGGATGGGCTGACCCGTATCGAAGGCACCGGCGACAAGGATTACCTGGTGGGCTCAGGGGATGACGAGGCCATCTGGGGTTTTGATAGCGACGATGTGCTGAAGGGCCGGAATGGCGATGATTTCCTGGATGGGGGCGACGGCAACGACCGGCTTCTGGGCGGATCTGGCCACGACACTGTTTTCGGTGGGGATGGCAAGGACCTGCTGCGGGGCGACAATGGCGACGACCTGCTGTTCGGCATGGACGGGCATGACACCCTGCGCGGTGGCAGCGGTGACGATACCCTGGAGGGCGGGGCCGGGAACGACGTCATGGAAGGTGGACGCGGCAACGACAGCTTCACCTTTCGCGCCGATATCGGGTTCGATCGCGACCGTATCAACGATTTTGAACGCGGCGACGATGTGATTGTCTTTTCCGGGTTCGACGAAGACCTGCTGTCCTTCGATGATCTCGACACCAACGGCAACGGTCGCCTGGACCGCAACGATGACCTGGTCTCTGTCGGACGCGGGAGCACAAAGATCGATCTGTCGTCGCTCTGGGGGGCGGACAATGGCACCCATCTGATCGAGATCGATCAAACCGGGCTGACGGCTGACGACTTCAGCTTTCTGGTCTGATCGAGCTCGTCCGGGCGCGCGCCGTGCGCCCGACGTGTTCTTTCGATCAGTTTGGCCGTTGCGCATACGCAAAGAGCCCGCAGACAACTGCAGGCGCTACCGTCATCCGGACAGGTTCAGAAGGCCTGAATCAGTACGGCGGCAGCTGTGCGATCGGGGTCCCGCCAAGGCGCGCCAGGATGAAATCGATGCACGGATTGAACTCGTCTTCTTCAATCAAGTCTTCCAGGGCCTGCTGGAGAGCCACGGGATCGTTGAACAGTTCGGTCTCGTAGAATTCGCACTGCTGTACAAGGTCATTAACTTCCTGAGCCGACGCGCTTTGGGGCAAGCCCGCATACGCGTACAGAATCGCCAGCGCCGTTATCGTGGTGGTCTTGGTGTTCATAAAATATCCTGCCCAAACAATGGGTTAAACTTGAACTTCTGACATCCAACGTCCGGATCCCGGTTGGGAAAAGCCGAATTCCGACCACTGAATGGGTCAGGCGTGCCACAATTATGCCCAATTTCCAACAATAAAGGGCCGCACAATTGGCCGGCGGTGGTCACATTATTTGTTTCGAATTTGGAAACAATTTCAAGCTCATGTCTGGATCATTTTCGGCCCTGTACGAGGGCAGAGGCCGTCTTCCCACGCCTGAATGGCCCACGCCAACTCGGGCCTTCATGGCGCGAGGGGGGGGCTAACACTTTGATAATAAGTGGAAGTGGTTGGTCGTGTGCTGGGGCGCTGCTTTTGCACAGGTGCCGCTGGACGTCGTTCATGGATCACAACGGCGTCCAGGGACTCATCCGGACAGGTCCGGGTCGCGTCGATCATGCCCACGGATCCGTGGGGCATGCCGCGCCCGGGATGCCCTAGGCAGTGATGGTCAGGATTGCATTTCCTTGGCGGAAACGCCGCGGGGGCCGCATGGCGGGATGAATTGCGATGCGTACCGATAATTCATGTGCAGAAGATCGTCTGTCAGTCCGCCACGTTCGTTGATCCAACGCTGTACCCAGGCTGGATAGCGTTCCATCATGTAGTTCGTGGCCCAATCGTTCATCTGTGCCGAGGCGCCGTATGC
>Ga0102941_1000933_pt1 | contig 13840 bp, 8 predicted proteins | sample SalPonR2_C_D2_MG_FD_79281 | JGI IMG/M metagenome (GOLD analysis project Ga0102941, IMG submission 79281) | Salt pond soil microbial communities from South San Francisco under conditions of wetland restoration - Salt Pond MetaG R2_C_D2_MG | ecosystem: Environmental > Aquatic > Marine > Intertidal... | reverse complement strand
TCATGATACAACTGAAGCTCCGAGCTGAGCCGTGCCAGGAGCTGGTCCGCCCCCTCCCCCGGGGTTCGCATTTCCGGGTGAGTTTCCTCGTGCTTTTCAAGGTAGGGTTCCATATAGCGGGATACGTAGATTTCCGCCAGTTGTTCAACCTGACGGGTATACTCCTCTAAGGCATTTCCCCCTTCCCCAAGCTGCAGTTTTTTTTCTACACCGTCCATCTCCCATTGCGAGAGCACTTTCTCCGACTCTAACTGCAATTCACGCTTATACTTTGTAAGCAGATCCTGTCTTTTATCTTGTGGTGCTCCCTGCAGTTGAACGCTGTAGGTCCTGCTCTTCTCTTGAAGGACCTCCATATAAGAATACAGAGGTCCCTCACCGTAGGAGAGTACCGCCGCCCATAACAGCAGCACTGCTCCCATAAAAAAATGTAGTTTCATAGATTCCTCCTCATAATCTATATACAGGGGAATATGCTGCGCTGCTTCAACTTTGAAATAAAAAAAATCAAATAGTCCTTTTTATCCCTCTGTGTGTAATGAAAGGGGGAAAGACCTATGGGAATTCAAGTTCAAAAACTGGTAGCAGGTAGTTGTGTATGGCTGATGCTCGGGTGCAGCCCCGGCTGTTCAATCGACTCAATTCACACCTCTCAAGTACCCGACGAAAATTCCGAGGCGGCGATAGAAACAGGCAAGAAGTACTTTTTTGACGGTCGGTATAAGGAGGCCCTAAAAACCTGGAAAGATATCAAAACTCAAATCCCCTTCAGTTTCAGGGTGGATAAATGGAGTGCCCGTGCTCTCCTTATGTTGGACCGGCCGGAGGAGGCTTATCAATTACTACTGCCGTATATGCAGATAATTCCCGACCATTCGGAACTACTTCATTTGTTGGGGAAGTGCCGCTTTGAACAGAGTAATTATACTGAAGCCTTTGAACTGTTGGAAAGAGGAGCAGCAGGCATCGTTGGAGTGGCCGGTATCTATCTTACCCGGGCGGATATGTACTATCACCTAGGCCTCTACAGCAAGGCGGAAGAATATAAGCGAATTGCACGACTGCTGTTACATTTAGAAGAAGATGAGGAAGAACAGGATGATGATGAAACTTTTTAAGGGTAAGATCCCCCTTTTACTGCTTCTTTTGATTCCCGGGACCGCAGCTCCGGTTTTTTTACATTCCGACTCTATTACTCTACCAAAGGCCCTGGCACTGGTTGAAGGCTCGGATATTTATCTGCAACAGCTTAGAAATCAGTTGCAGCGTACCAGAAGCGGTTTACCACCCCAGCTTAAAGCAAGATTTCCTGTTTTCTATGCCGAGTATGAGGGGAATGAATCGTGTAATTATAATACTCCCTATTCTCTCACCCATAAACTGAGCGGAGGCATAGAGGTAAACCTTACCGACAGCGGCAGTTCATGGTTTAGGAGTCAGGATTTAAAGAGACAAGCCTCCCAACTGGACCTTGAGATTCGCGGTAGAATTTCTCAACTCACCTACGATCTCATTTCTTTATGCTCGCATATTCTGTACTCTAAAAGGGTCTGCCGGAATAATAGTGAAGTGCTGGAAATGTATACCCGGCACTTACACAGTGTTGAACAACAGTTCTCAAATTCCACCATCAGTGCCTATGCCTACCGGAGGCTTAAGATACAGTATGAGGGAAAAAAACTTAAGCTGGCTGAGGAAAGGCTCAACCTACAGAATATGTATACCCGGCTCCAACTTCTCCTTCGCACTAATGACGATTCTTCTTTACAGTTGGAGGAAAGCCTCCCGCAAACTTACACTGGAATTATTGGAAAAACCCTGAGTGAGAGTCCCCAGTTTTACAAGGAGCGGGCTAAAAAACATAGTATCGATGTATCAAGGATTCAACTTACACTGTCCGGCATAATTGACCAGCGTACCTATAAATACCGTCAACTTTGTCCACATGCGGTTGTTTTTGGTCAAGTGGATTTCACAGGCCGCTCCTTTCCTCCTGCCGCTCCGGCCCTTAGTTTCGGGCTGCGTATAAGCGGTGGAGGGGGACCGGTCGGTGTCTCGGTCGACAACACCGGTAGCTATTCACCCTACATGTATTCACAAGCTCCCTCTACTCATATTGCTTTAGATTTTACAAAAACCTCTGGAGAAACTATTCAACGGCTTACACAAAAAATTCGTCACACCCGTGAAGAACTGAAAGAAGCGAGGGAGGGTGCGGGGGCGCAGGCGGTCCGTCTTTTCGAAGAACTGCGCACAAAAAAGCAAATACAGCGCAATATCAACGCTCAGACCAATTTGAGCTATAAGATGTATCACATCAAAAAGCAGGAATTCGAATTCGGAAACGCAAGGCTTATCGACGTTGTCGAAAGTAGAGAGGCCTATGATGAAAATATTCTAAGATTATACCAAATCAGCCGTGAGTGCCTTTTAATAGAATGCTCTCTTCTACAGCATTGCGGACTCTCAAGCTATATTCCAAAACTAGTGCTCGCGCTTTCTCCGGAGCCCCGCAGGCCACCTAAGCCGACTCAGAAGTTCCAGCAAAAACTGCCGTTCCAGCCAAAAACTCCCGCGGGAGGTATTCATGAGGTCCCATAAACACCGGTTTGTTAAAGAAAGGTTTGGGAGGAGGTTTTTGTGGACCCTCAATCTACTTATTTTTATCAACAGCTGCTCTGTTTTTTACGATGCCGAGAAACCTAATTCAAATGGGGAAGTACCAGCTCCCCTTCCCCAGGTATACACATGTACCCCCTCTTCCACTGAGTTTGCCCCGAGCATCACAGTGCCGGGAACAGTGATTAGTTTGAATAAACATGAAATCACCTGCCCGATTGAAGGCAAAGTTATTGAACTTGCAATGCACAAGGGCCTGCAGGTTTCAAAAGGAGAGAAACTGGTATGTATCAGCACTACCCGCCTGAAGCTCCAACATACAATAGATACTGCTCAACTCCAAAGAAGGAAAATAGAACTGCAGCAAGCCCGGAGCAATATCCAGGAAATGCTCCGGCAGGCTGAACGCCACTTGATTAAAATAGACCGTCTCACACTGCAGGAACAACATGCCCTTAAGCTTTATAAACAAGCCCAGAAAGAACATCTCCATGCGCAATCCCTTCAGAAGTCCGGAGGTATTTCAAAAGCGGCCCTGGAAAAACAGCGTCTTGCTGTTGAACAGCAACGTATTTCTCTTGCGGAACTTCAACATCAACTAAAGGAGGCCCGTATCGGACTACGCGATAAAGACCTTAACGCCCACTCCCCTGCCCCTTTTTCCATCGGGGAAGATAACTGGGACGCCGAATCCGGGCCTCCAGATGGGCAGAGGAGGGCAGCCTATCTTGAAACTACAGCCCATAAGGGGGAGATCTCCGTCAACCTAATCGAAAGCAAAATTGAAGAATTAGAGTCGAAATTACTTTATAACGAAACTCAGCAAGAGGCATGTACTATTACGGCTCCGGCGAAGGGGTTTCTCGCAGATGTAAGTATACTTCCGGGGGCCTACCTCAATGTGGGAGACCCCATGGCAAAGCTGGTTGTAACGGACCCACTCTACGTCCGGGCGGAAGTCCCCGCATCTTACCATCAAAGAGTTTTCTGCGATCAAGCTACGCTTGTAGTGCTTCCGCACACCGGTGTCCCCCTCAAGGGACGCATAGAGAGGGTCTCTCCAGCCATCAGCACCCGAAACCGCAGCTTTGAAATCACAAGCAGCATAACTTCACCCAAAATGGAAATATGCCCCGGGACAGGAGTGGAACTTACGGTCCTCACCGGGCCAAAGCAAAAAGTAGTTTCAATCCCGCCGGATGCTCTTGTTCATAGTACTGAGGAGGTATCACTACAACCTGCCGGTACTAAACCCAGGGAGGGATTAGTTTTTGTCCTACGTAAAAACCATGCCTTTCACCAGCCGGTACAGATTGTACATGAAAACTCTGAAGCCGTTTTTGTGAGCGAGGGCATAACTACAGCTGATCACATTGTGCTCTCGCCGCCTTCATTGCTCAAAGAGGGCATGGAAATTCAAGTTATCACAGAAGAACCACATAAGGAGGTCCAGGGTGACCATTAAAATAGAGTCTATTGAGAGAAGGAGGTGCGACAGCAGGCGCCCCGGCACATGGGGCCTCAAAGGCACTCTGTTCTTTTTTCCGATGCTGCTTGTGATAGGAATCCCTCAATGTACATTACTCGACGAGCAACTACAAGTTCAACCTGTTGTCTCAACAAACCCTGCTTCAAGAAATTCGGTCTTGGAGGCGGAGGATACAATTTCAGTTCGCTTTTCTTCACAGGTTGAGTGCTCCTCCGCCGAACCACTGTTGCAGGTAAACTCGCTAAGTGGACCGGTTTCTGGAAGGCATAACTGGAACAAAAGGACCCTTGAGTTCCTTCCGCAGGTTCCCCTCGAAAGGGGGGTACGATATACACTAAAACTACAGGGTACAGTGCAGCTTGAAAACGGCCGGGATTGTCCTTTGAACACTGTAATTCCCTTTTATTACCTGGAAAAATCGGAAACTTCCCACACTTCCATCCGCTATACTCCTCAGAACGGCAGCTCTCTTGATAAAAACACTCCAGTGCAGATCACGTTTCCCTCAGAGGTGGATCCGGCCGAAACAGCCCATGACCTGCAGCTGACACCTTTAACTCCCTGTTCAATGGAGTGGAATGAGTCTTCTACCTGTCTTACCCTCAGTCCAGAAGAGGGATGGGCCCGGCATACTGTATATAGTATTGAGTTCCTGTCCCGCTCGTACCCCCCTGCGTATTACCTTTCCGAGTATGACCTTCCAGATACAATCCAGTTAGAGCTATCTCCGGTTTTTTTAGACTGGGTTGAAGATTTCCCAGTTTCCGAATCGGAGCTCACAGAACTTCAGCAGGATGAGACCTTTCAGGTGACTTTTTCTGAAATAGTTGATCAAGAAGAATTTGAGGCTTCCTTTTTTCTTGACCCCCTATGCGGCGGTTCATTTTACTGGAAGGATTTATATACCGCTGTGTATATCCCGGACAACACATTTTCTCCTTCAACTAGGTACGTCTGTAAGATTGAGCCCTACTCAGCCGAAAGCATCCTGAACAGCGCAGTCTTTATTTCTCCGACACAGTTTACCACCGCAGAGGAACTTCCAGAGATTTTGGGGTTACATGGGGCAAGTGAAGATAGCTTTCCCGACAGCTTTTCGACCCTGAATAATTCTGTAATAGAAATCACACCGGTCGGACCCGATGGTTTGTACAATTTTACTATTGAATATGCCCAGGGGATAGTTGATGAGGAAATTCGCGGGGAACTGCAAAAAAATACCTCTATTACCACCCTGTTTCCCCCCGACCTTCCATCGCCTCGCATCATTAGTTTTGTGTGGCCCGATTCATATCATCTTCTTATTCAAGTGCAGGGGTTCGGGGCCCAAGCCGAAAGCCGAGACTGTTACTACTCTTTTTCTCTACCGGAAACCCCTCATCGCCGGCGCAGTATAAAATTGAGGGTGTCTTCATGAAAAAGCTGTGGATGGTACAACTCGCCCTCCTCCTCTGCTGCACCTGTGTTCCCTATTTGCGCGTCCTGGAAAAGGTCCCCGAAGTGGAGAAGGTATCCCCCCAGGAAGTCGTTGAATCCGAACTCCCAATATCGATTGAGTTCTCACGTCCCATGGACAAATCATCGGTTGAAAATGCTTGGAGGTTTTTTGAAGATACTATTCCGATGGACGGCAGGTTTCACTGGGAATCTTCTACACAAGTATGTTTTTCCCCACAAGAGCTCATACCTCCAAAGGACTATACTCTGTGTATTGAGTATACCGCACGCTCTGAGGAAGGGGTCCCTCTGGAAAAACCCTTTACCCATACCTTTCACACCACCGATAATCTTGACAACTTAAAAATAACGAATATTTCACCCAACCCTGCGGATATTCTTATCTCACCTCAAGAGCAGTTTAAAGTAGAGTTTAATAAAGAGGTACAAAGGGCAAGCTTTTACAGTGCCTTTAGATTATCTCCACATGTGCGTGGTAGTTTTACCTGGAATGAAAGCGGGACCACTGTTCATTTTACTCCCCTTTCTCCCCTTACTCCGAAGGTCCATTATCAGTTGCAGATATCAAGGGATTGCCGTGATATTGAGGGCAGACACTTACTGGAAGCGGTGCAAAGAAACTACGAGGTTGAATCAGCACCGGCAGCCCATGTGCACAGTTTCTGCTGGTGTGGTTCTCAAGATTCCACTTGTTTTGAGCCGACCCCACATACTGTCTACCATGTACCTCGTAACTCTGATCTTTCAATCCGACTCTCAGACAGCATTATGCGGGACCTGCTGCCTGAAATAATTGAAATACAGCCTGATCCCGGTTTCACCTTTGAGTGGTCCTCAGATTATAGAGAAGTGAAACTGAGCATATCAGCGCCCCCTCCTCCGGACACCCCCGTCCGTCTCAGAATAGGAAAGGACGATTATTACTTGCAATGGGACGGAGAGGGTCTACAAGCGGTCTCCCTGGGAGGAGTCTCCTTTTGTAACGATACCTCAGTCGAAGATCCTGTTTTTACCCGTCTTTACTTGAATGATCTTATAGACTTTGACAGCTCGGACCATGCAGCTATGGAAATATCCTTTCACCATTCACCGAGGGCCTCTATTTCCGAGTGTGAATTAATGGAGGCTCTACAGCTGTATGCCACTAATAACGCAGCGGGAATACGCCTCTCCACACTGGAAAAAGTAAGTTCCGCCGAATGCACAAGCCTATCGGGGGACCAACCGGAATCTGTTTTTCATCTCTCCTTCTCAATAAATAGATTTGCCGCCCCTGGACTGCTCTATGTATCGATTGATCAAAACCTGCAGGATTCCCTCGGCAATTCCTTATGCGAGGATACTCGAATGAGCTATAATCTATGAAAAAATCCGCCGGTTTTTTTAGTTCCCTAAGTCTTACCCCCCTTGCACTTGCACTATCCTTATGCGCACTCTTCTGCCTTCCGCGAATCATTATACCCGGAACCCATCCTGCTCCCAGACCGCATCTCATCCTCATTATTCCGGCGGAGGGCCTAACCGCCGAACAGATACGCACTACTATAGAAGCTTTAGTTGTGGAAGAACTTGAAAAGACAGGGGACCGGATTGAACTAACCCCCCATTCACATCTATCCGAGTTTTTACTTTCCGTACAGTTTCCCTTCTGTATGTCCGAGACAAGATGCATCAGTACCCTCAGAGGGGCCGTAACCAGGGTTCGGAACCGGTTTCCCTATCAGGCGGGAGAACCAACCATTTTTCCCTTATCCGAAACTCCAGCCTTTTTTAAATTGTATTGTACACTTTCAAAGGCCTCCGGAGATGCCCGAAATCCGGCCCTCCTTCAGTTGAAGGAAGAACTACAGCGTTTTCCCGAAACAAATGGAGTTTCAGTAAAGGGGATGACCGGTCGGGAAATTGATATTCACCTTGATCCCTCCCGCTTATCCCTGCTGCAGATCTCACCGCTGTATGTTCAAAGTTATCTGCATCAAGTTCTGTTCCGCTTTCATGCCGGAAGCCGTCGTGAAAAACATACTGATTTCGGGGTATATCTAAAAAGTGATGTAACAACAATCCAGGACATTGTCCGTCTTTCTCTGCCGGTTCCCCCTCACACCAACAGAGGAAAGATAATACACCTGAAAAAAATAGCGAATGTTCGGGCTAAATCTCTACCGCCGGCTCATTTTGTCGCTGCCTCGGGCGACACTACAGGGTTTATCAGAAAGGGCGCCCTGCTGGAGGTACATGCGCCTCCAGAATTACAACTTGTACAACAGGTGTCACTTGTGCTTCACATTTTACGCACACTAATGAACTCTGAGGGTATTTCAGCATTTGTTCTGTGCGGGGGCACCTACGCGGCGACACTGAGAAACCTCTTTTGGATTGTTTTCCTTTTCTTTTGCGGGCAGATTTTTTCCATCTACCTGGACTCGCTGCGACCCCGGTCGAGCCCAAAACTGAGCCCAAAACTGAGCCCAAAACTGAGCCTGCAGCACCGGCATCGGAAAGGCTTAAGGGGCTCAATAAGAATTCGGTGCGGCAGCAGGAGCGGTGAAGGGTCCTGGCCCAAGCTGCTCCGTTTGTACCTTATAGCAAGTTCATTATTCCTGCTCCACCATGTGCTTTTCCAGATACCCCTTACCTCAAACCGGATAAGTGGAATTACAATAGCCCTTACCGGTCTGTTTTCTCTATGTATATGCAGGAATATTCCTTGTGTACCCGGGTTGTATGCCGGAACAGATTCCAGGCTTGCGTGCGGGGCATTCTACAGTACGGCCTGTTGTGCTTTCATGAGTTTTTCCACAGGACTCATCATTTTATTTTTCAAACTCTTGTGTAACAGCTTAACCAACGGGGAAGTTTTTCACGTTTTAAGGGTGAGCAAACCGATTTCAACAGAGATAGTTCAGCTCTCTTGCATCACAGGGGAAGACCTTACCAAGGGCTTTTCCGAATTTCTTTCCACACTCCTCTCCCAAGACCCTTCTCTACTGAGAAGTATTAGAGAAGTGTGCTCTGAAATGTGCACGGTGCACGCATGTGCCCTTATCGCCCTAGCCCTCTGCCTCCATCTCGGGGGGGACCAATTTCACCAGCCCCATCTCAAAAAAGAGTTCAAACTGAGTACCTCTCTCCTTTATTTATTATTACTCACAGCTCTGTCCACTGTTATTCCCCATATATTTTTACCGTCTTACCGTTCATATGCAGCAGATCCGACAGCTGCCCCTAGGGCCGACCCCCAAAAAGTATGCAGAAATTTCACAACAGAATTCTATACTACTTTTCCCTATGCCCCTTGTACCGCCTGTGTGCAGCAAAACACCCGCTCTGACCGCTGCGAATCTCCCTCTGAATACTGGAACATGCGTGTTCACCCCCGCCGTATTGATTTGGATATAGTAATTTCACCCCTCACAGTACTCACTAGATACTTACAGAGAAACTTAAATGAAAACAACCGAGAACCCGCAGGTAAAAATTGTTATAAAAATGCCGGAACAAACACCCATGAGTTTCAAGCTAAACCTGAATGCTACGGAATCACAGTTGATTCACGTTACGGTTTTAAGGGGCTGCCGGACCGTAAAGATTTATTCTCGCAGGTACAGCTTGCACTGGACGGGTCCACAGTCGGAACAGTCCCTGCAGAAAACCAGGTCCCTCCCTGGACTCCTGTAAAACTTTTTTATGGCGATATTCGCACAATCCATGACCTTTCCGCCCTTCCGATTTTTATTAACGCCACCGAAATGGTCCAACTGCAGGAACTATGTAAGATTTCCAGGCTCCCCGGAAGGGAACCCGGAGATGTTCCTGGTAGTGGGACCGTAAGTGAGGCAAAATGAGAGGGTACTGGACTTTTTTAGTTGTATGCATACTGGGGACCCTAGTGCTCTGTGACTCGCACCTCAAACTGGCCCTCTATCCGCTTCTTCCCCGCCCCCATATTGTAATTGAAACAAGACTTCCCCCTGCCGATGCAAAAGAGATCGATAGAAAAGTGACTCTGCCTTTATTGCAGGTCCTTGCCGACTTGGAGGGAGTCCGAAGCAATCGCTCATGCAGCGAAAACGGCTGCAGCCGAATTTTTCTTACCTTTTCCCACAGATGCTCATACACTACAGCCCTCAGCCGGGTACAATTGGCCCTTGTTGACTCTTCCATCAATCTCCCCCAAGGGGCCCATGCGCCCCAAGTAAGTAATCGGGGCCGTGAGGACCTCTCAATTTTTGCAGTAGCCTTTCCTCTTGACCAGCAGTCAGTTTCACAGGAATTTTCCTCAGAAGCCGAGGGTATACCCGGTATAACACGCCTGTTCAGCAGTCATCACAATTCTACTAGGATCACCGCCGAGTACATACCAGAAGAGGGAGAACTCTCTGCCCTACCGCCACAAAGCATCGCTGCTTTCCTTCAAAACCGATGTTTTTCCGGCACAATATCAGCAGAACAGAGAAGTATTCCTCTGAGCGTTCAGATTCTACCCTCGAGAAACATCTCCTCTCTTGAACTGAAGGGGGTAATATCACGAATCACCCCTTCTTCGAATAAGAACTCTTCAATCCACCGTCTCAACAGTATTCCACAACACATCGTGGTAATACATGCGGATAATTCGGTAAACCATATTAAAGTGTGCCGGCGTCTCGCCGAAATGAGTGAACACTATAGATCTGGGCGAATCATCTTTAACCGCGGCAAAGAGCTTGAGAAGATTATCCACACAACACTCTTTACTGTACTGTGCGGCCTATTCGGGGTCGCTGTTTTGGTCATTCTACAGGTCGGCCGTCCTGACAGAGAGATTCTACTGATGCTGGGCTCGCTGCCGATGCTTTTACTCACAGGTGTTATTGCCGTCATAATGGCCGGTCTTTCACTTGATATTATGACCTTAGCGGGAATCTCAGTTAGTTGCGGTTTGATCGTAGATGCGGCGGTACTCTTCTATGAGGAGAGCAGCAGTATGGGAGTCCCGCGGGCACTATCCGCAGTACGGGACCCGATTTTACTCTCAAATGCTACTACCCTCTCCATATTCATACCGATATTGCTCTTGCCGGTTTCAATCCGCAGTACCTTCACCGGCTTTTTGATAGTTATGACGGCTGTACTCGTCTGTGGCACTATTTGGACCCTGCTTATTTTTCCACGATATCTTCGAAACTTTCCTTTTCACACAAAAATGATTGCGGCCTTTCATCGAAGAATCAGGTTTCTTCTTATTACACTCCACCCCTTTCGTGGAAAAAAGTTCCGCTGTCTTTTTATATACCTTCTTGTCTGTTCCTTCCCCTTATATTGGTGCGGAGATTTCGACTTCCGCTTTTTTCCCCATATTGCACATCATACTATCCACACCCACATTGAATTTCCTGCTGCAACACATGCCGAATATATTGATACAATGCTGATACCTTATTACAAAAGAGTTCAAGGTATTTCTTATGTAGAATCTCTTACAACCACCGCCCATAAGGGCGGTGCATCAATGTCTGTTACCTGTACACTCAGCAGCGACACCCGGAGGGTTATTGATTTACTACAGAGGATACCTCTTCCCGCCGGTGCTTCTATGATAGTTGACTCACAAAGCAATCCGCGTAAAAGTTTTCAAGTAAGGCTCTACGGGATAGATCAGGATAAATTGAGAAAACTAATAAAGGAGACAGCTGCTTTTGTACAAGCACAACACCCTCAATATCAAATATTCTTCCATTTTAAAGACCCGCCCCCATCGTATACTGTTAATTTTTCCGGCATAGCCTGTGCCCTTAAGGGAATCAGCCCCCTCAAAGCAGCGAAAGAGCTTCTCACTCTTATCACCACTGCCCCTTCAGCCAAAATCGGTATTGAGAATCAACATGACTTGATAATTCGCCCACCTCAGAGTCCAAAGAACTTTGCATCCTTTTATAACTCCTTCCAGATAATTGAACCGGGTCTTGATAAAGGAAAAAACACCCCGCTTTCAGAACTGTCGAAGCTCACCCGGAGTTCAACAAAGGGCCCCCTGGAACGCAGCAACAAAGCTCTTTATACAGGCTTCAGTATAATTCCGAATACTGGCAACCTTCAGCAGGCAATTCAAGAAATTTCAACTGAAATTCAGCAGTACAATCTACCCCACGGCTACAGCTTCGACCTCGCACCGCAGATAAAGAAGGAACGGGAACAACGTAACTGGGTAATCACATCGATAGTATTAGCGACACTTTTAATTCCCCTTATAGTGTACTCATATTACAATGACACCGCTCGTACCCTGTTTGTACTCAGCTTTATCCCTCCGTCAATAAGTATTCCCCTTTTGTTATTGAATGTCTTTGAAATCCCCTTGTCTATACCTGTCCTTACGGGCTTCCTTGTAAATGTTGGGCTTAGCGTAAACAATGCGGTGGTACTCTTATCAGCTATAGAGGCCCCCTCTCTTTATAAAGCTGATTTTATCGGGGCCCTCTGCAAAAAACTTCCCTCCTTAAGCGCATCGACCTTTACTACTGTAGCTGGGGTAATACCACTCCTTGTTGGGACCGGCGGCACCCGGGGTGTTCTCGCAGGTCTCTCCATCGTCATTGCCGGCGGTTCCATTGCCTCCTGGACCACCCTTTTTCTCGGCTCGGCGATTTTCTCTTCTACAGCCTTATTTACCCGATAAAATTTTCGGCTTCCAGTGCTGACAGCCGGCGACCAATAATTTACACTTAGCCTATGAAGCTGGAAGGGAAAGTTGTTCTTATTACCGGGGCTGCACATCGTATGGGGGCAGCGGCGGCCCTCGCCTTCGCCTCCGAAGGGGCGGATATCATGCTGCACTATCACTCTTCGGGCTCCCAGGCGGAAACTACCGCTGATCAAATCAGGGCCCTCGGCCGCAGGGTATTCACCGTTCAGGCGGACTTAGCCGCACAAGATGCAGCAACAAGCATCTTCAAAAGGGGAGAGGCGGAGGGTATATCCCCCCATATTTTAGTAAATTCCGCTTCTATCTATCCGACTACAAGCCTTGAGTCCATGAATTTTGAAGAACTGAGCGAATCCTATCGGATTAATACCTATGCACCCCTATCACTTGCCCGTGTGTTTGCCCAGAGCAGGAATCCGGAATCACTTATTCAGGTCCTTGATGCCAGAATGGTGGATTATGATGCACTCCACTTTGCATATCACCTTAGCAAACGAACTGCCCATGATATTACGCGGGTCCTTGCCATCGAACTCTCCCCGGATATCCGGGTGAACGCGGTTGCTCCGGGCATTATTATTCCCGATAAAGAGAACGACCCGGAGTTACTGGAAAAATACAAGGCAGGTACCCTTTTACACCGTACTGGTCGGGTGGAGGAATATACCGAAGCCCTAATTTTTCTCAGTACCAATCAGTTTATCACCGGCCAGGTGATTTTTGTTGATGGTGGCCGCCACCTGAAGGGTCGCGTGTATGGGGTTTAACCCTTCCCTTTGCCCCTATCCTTTGCCCCTATCCTCATAACTGCAAAATCGCCCTGATTCTCTCTTGCCCCCTGTTGCCGGCACACCGCTGTTTACGGGTCAGATACTCTCGTACTGCGGGAAGGCTGCGGAGCTGCCGCAGTATCACCCCGGCCTTTAAAGTGTAGTGGTTCTCCGGCCATTCAAGGGTTTCTGTAAGCGGTTCCAGCAGTTCCGGCGGCCCGCCCTTCAGCACCAGCCCGGCAATGAGCTGCATCTCCCCTTCAAGTAAAGGCTCGGCCCGGAATTTCGAGGGTATTCCCGCCTTACCCGCCAGTAGCTTCCGGGCATCCCGTGCACACTCGGTATACGGACCTGCTGCAATGCAGCCCTGTAATGCCCGCTCAATCAACATATCTGAAGGGTCCTCTGTTCCGGAGAGGGCCCTGTACAAGTACGCAAAATAGGGTTGTGTATGACCATACCACTTACTCACATGTACATACTGTCCCTGTATGCTGCTGCCCCCGGGCCGGCAATAGAGGCGGGTTACTCCGTTCAAAAATTGGACAAAGCGGTGTTCGGGGAGCAGCTTATCAGCTTTTAACTCTTGAAACACCCCGGCACTTTTTTTCCACTCCCCCCTTTTAAATAATTCAACGGCCCCGACAATCCGATCCAGCACATCTCCCCTGATGTCCGAGTTCTCACCCCTCGCGTGCGGACTCGCGGGCGGGATTACTTCTGAGCTTGCTTGCGGGTTTGCTTGCGGGTTTGCTTGCGGGACCTCCTCGAGTGCATTCGGAGTTGCATCAAACACTTCCAATTCCGAGCGGAAGAGGT